>Ga0256828_1000158_pt1 | contig 45449 bp, 59 predicted proteins | sample CV88metaG_FD_185993 | JGI IMG/M metagenome (GOLD analysis project Ga0256828, IMG submission 185993) | Hydrothermal vent microbial communities from East Pacific Rise, Pacific Ocean - CV88 | ecosystem: Environmental > Aquatic > Marine > Hydrothermal vents | place: Pacific Ocean: East Pacific Rise...
CTTTCCAATCCTGCCATAATATATAAAGCTACAGCATCTAATAATTCTTCATCAATATCTACTTCAGCAGAATCATTATCTGTTGCAACAGGTTTTCTCATATATGTAATCACATCGTCTATAGGGTTATAGAATGTCCTGATAGCATCTATCGGTTCTTCTTGTACTATCAGTCGTTTTGCTGTTGCTTCGCTTGCTACGTGCATTAAAGCAGTCTGCAATCTAAATTTCAATTCACTATTTTCTGGCAGTGTTATTCTGTTTAGTGATTTGCTCTTTAGAAGCTCTTTAAATTCCAATAGTTTCATTTATCTCCTTACCATTGTTGTGGGTTATAATAGTCTTCACTATCATTATATAAGTCATCAAAGTTTCCTGCATGACTGCTTTCATATTCTGTTGCTGAATCACCAGTTGGGTAAACTATGAAGTCTGGGTCTAAGAAGTTAGCAAGACAGTCCAGAGCATCATCATGTTCTGTTGTTGCACCTTCTTTTGTGAAACCTTTGTATTCATAGTCCATTTCAGCTACTGATTCTTGGTCTATATCTGTTGGAAACCATATCTTTCCAGTCTTAAATAATGGCTGAAGAGCTGATATTCTCTGTTCTTTATTTGTTGTAGAGTTTAATTCTAAACCTTTGTACTGGAAATAAACTCCAGTCCTACTCATTTCTAACTGTATAAAATGGTCTAGTACTTGTTGTAGAGATGCCTTCTCAGCTCTAACTTCAAGTGGTCTAAACATCACAACGTGTTTGAATAATATATCAATCACTTCGCTAGGATTGTAGTTGCCAACATCTAGTTTTACTAGATATATGTTCTTTTCCTTGTCTACTCCTATTGTAGCTATTACCCTATAATCACCACTGTTTTTTACACTAACTGCTAAATCCATAGATGTGAAGAAGTTCATTTCTTTAAGTCTTGGTTTTAAGTCTTTATATTGATAATGTCTCAACCAATCATCTTTAAACACTCTAGTATCTTCTGATGTTACTTGAAGCATATATTCTCTATAGAACGAACCTTCTTCTCCTAATCCTTTAGCACCTTCGTATAGTTTCCAGATTTTGTCTTTTGTAAATCTATCTTCCCAACTGGAAACAATGTCCTCTTTAGGACATGGGAAGACTTGTGCTACTGGACATTCTATTGTCATAAACTCTGAATGTCTTTTCATCTTCAATAGAATATCGTCCTCTGCAAATGGTGTGCCTACTACTACCATCTTATTAAAGTTCATATCAACTGCTGGATAAACTGAAGACATAAACCATTTAGTTACTTTCTGCCTTTCTGTCTTGCTAAATAAAGCATCATCTGGTAAAATCAATTTTGTTAAACTAACATTCGTTATTTGCTAGCCAATAATTTTTTTCTACTTCTTCTAGCACCTTGTTCGCTTCTGTTCTCAGCCCCTGTCACAAATTTGCAGACATGTTTTGAGTATACTGTGCTGTCTCCTAATATATCTTTGTCTAGTTCCATTCCTTTATAGTTCAACCAATCGTTAAACCCTTCTAGTTTTGATATATCTTCTAAGAAGTTTTCGAAAACTAACCATCTTGTATCTACTGTAACTTTTCCATAATATCCTTTTTTGTCTTTCTCGCTGTAGCATCTTTTAAGCATATTGTTCCACAGCTGTTTTGCTCTTTTCCAGAATGTCTTCTTCTTGTCTGGTATTCCATAGCATCCAACTCCATATATTGATGGAGAATAGTGGTCTTTCACTTCCCCACTTCTTATATCTGTAGTTGTAGCTGTTCTAGTGTATCCTGACTTTAGAAATTGTATAGGATTCTGTTCTCTAGTTCCAATAAATTTTAGAATTTTAAATTCTAACCCTAAGTTGTTTACAAATACTTTCCCTTCGTATTGTTCAACTAAATCTTGATGTGTTTTTCTTTTCATAAGAAATTTCCTTATATAAAATTATTTTCTATATGTCACCATATAGTTCGGACTATATCTTCATACTAACTGTATGCCCACCGCTTCCACCTACTTAGGTGTACTCCATTTCTGGATAGTCTCTACACTTTCCTGTGTTTCAGGCTTAGCTCGGTATTCTCTCATAGTATTTACTACAAGCTCTTCACCGAATTCAATGGGTTTATTTTTAATTCGACAACAATTTATCGTCGAATAATAATAGTTGTGGACGTTTACCAGCTCTCTTTGTACCACGTAATGATTGTCCTGAACCTTTTACTTGAATATACATTACATGACCTTGTTCGTTCCTAAACCTTGCATTCTTCTTTGTTGCTTTCTCTAGTGTAAGAGTCTGTTGCAACACCTCACTGTTCTCCCACATAAATACAATCTCTTCCAGAAGTCCAATTGCTTGTTCTTCACTTGCAGAGAATATCATCAAATTCTTTATCTGTTGTTGTTCACCATCTTTGTTTACCATGTTTGGCATATATCCAAGTGAAGCAACATATAATGATAACTTTGTGTTCAGTACTGTTGTTTTAGCACCACCCCTGTGTACAATTACTTGAACTCTGTCTTCACTACTAAGCGTTAAGTCTAACATCTCATAATGTATTCTAGGAGTCTTATTATCCTCTTCTATCAAGTTTAAGTTGCACCAAGACAAGAAATCTATTGACTCTTTATTTGGCTTATATGGCTTAGTGTAATCAGGTCTATAAACTCTACTATTTGACATACTCGACATCTATAATATCTCCCGATTGGTCTACCATCTTTCCTTGCCCAGTTAATGATTCAATCTGTTTTTGCATCTTAACCATAACTGCATCAGCTGGTTTAACTTCATGTGTATGTTCTACCTGTACTTTAGATTCAATCTGTTGTTTAATGTATGGTTGCAATGCTTTCATAGCTTCAGTAACCTCTCTTGGACTACTGCGTCTATCTCTTACAATTTCCATACCCCTCTGTATTATAGTCTTTACTTCTCCGATATACAATGTATCATCATTAGGTCTAAAGTATCTAACTAGCTCTTGTACATATTTTGCTCTAAATGTAGAACTAGCTCTACTAATAGCTGTTTGTTTGTCTACGTCAAAAGCTTGTTCGTAAGCTCTCTTTCTGCTAACTCCTTCAACTATAAGTTGTGCAAACTCTACTGCTTTTGCAAAACGTTCTTTATCTATTCCGAATCTAGTTCTTATAAGCTCTAATTCTTCTAGCTCTTGCTGTGTTTCTGCTACTACTATATCACTCATTTAACTCCTTGTTTATTTTTAGCTGAACTTATACAACAATATAAGCTCAGGTAAAAACAGAAGGTTATTTAACCTCCTGCCCTTCTTTATATAAACTATCTTCAAACAAGAACTTATGTTCTTCTGGTAGTTGTTTAAACACCTCATAAGCTAGTTCTCTAATCTCCCATAGTGCTGCTTTATTTGTACGTAGTGCTAAGAAGTTTTGTAATGACCTAGCGTTAATAGTCCATACTAAAGATGTTTTGTAAGCTTCTGGAATACAATATTTAGCTAAATCATTAGGTACACCTGCTCTTAAATCTTGTCTAAGATTTTCTAAAGCTAACATTGAATTATGGTCAGTTCTATCATTCTTAGTAAATACTAAATATTTTGAGGCTCTTTTACCTATATCTGTATCATAGCATTTAAAATCACTCTCAAGATAAAAACTCTTCTCACCTTTAAGCTCCTTAAGAGTATATCTAGTACTCTTAACACTTAAAGAAGCCATACGATGTCTTGCCAACTCTTGGAGACAAGCTCTACTAATACTATCTATATCAAATGTATAGTTTAAATGTTCAATAGTTGAAGCGTGTTTATGTTTTAGTGCTACACGTTCTATACGCTCTGTATTACACCCTGGCTCTGTTCGTATATGGTCGTACTCATTAAACACTTCGTTGTATACCAGCTTATCTGGTGTAGGTTTATCCCAGCACTTGCCTATGGCTTTATCTGCAACCCAAAGCGGTGTGTTATTTAATAATGTTACTTTCATTTTTTTCCTTTAGTTTCTAATAGACAACAATATTGCAATCTCAGTTATTGTAGATATTATTCCTATTGCCATTACTTTGTCTAGTGTCATCTCTATTTATTTCCTTTAAATAAATAATGCATAAACCAAGCAGTTTGAATGCTTGTGTTTAATACAATTGCTAGTTCAACTATAGTCATATTACTATCCATGACAAGCTAAACATTCATCGTCTTTAGCTTTATGTTTAGCTACATCATTTAATGACCTAATGTAGTATAAACTATGAATCTGTTCGTTGTTAAATGCAATACTATGAAGTCTTGAAATTTCTTCTTCAGATACTGACTTATCAAAATAGAAATTAGTTGATTGTCCTTGACAAACAAATGGTTGTCTATCTGCTGCAAATGTTAATATTAACTCTTGGTCAATTTCAAATGCAGTTCTAAATACTTTCTTCTCATGTTCTGTAAGCCAATCTTCTTCTTGCACCGAGCCTTTCTGCTCTGCAATTCTATTCATAACTTCTTCAGTATACATTTCACGTTCTTTCATCAACTCTAAGAATGTTGGATTGATTCTGAATACGTTACCACCTGCAGTATCTTGTGTAAACACATTTGCAAATACAGGTTCTGTTCCTTGTGATATACCTCCAAGAATAATTGAAGTAGACATTGTTGGAGGATAAGCAGTTCTGTGACTAAATCTCTCTCCGTAACCTTCCATCCATTCTGGTTCACCAACATGTTTAGCTAAGTATCTTGATACATCTAATGTATCTGCTTGTAGTCTTTTTGCAATTAACTTATTAAACATACGTGTTTGCAAATCACCAAATACCCAACTTTGTGACTGGAAGTAAGTTGTTAATCCAAGCATACCAATTCCAATTGCTCTTGACTTTTCAGTAAACCTTACTACCTTTTCGAAGCCTTCCTTACCTCTTGCCTTAATAAGCATATCTTCTACTACAGCATCTAAGAAGAACGTAGCTATCTTAACTAGCTTTGTATCTTTCCATTCATCATACTTTGTAATATTTACACTAGACAGTACACATGTAAAAGAATGTCTCTCATCACTCATTAGAGCTATCTCAGCACAAAGATTACTTGCTTGCACATACAAACCTCTATCTTTGTACATTTGAGGTCTAGCACGGTTTACTTTGTCTTTAAACCAGAAGTATCCTTTACCAACAGTCATCTTTGTTTTTAACATCTTCTTCCAGATATGGTCTGCTCTCTCTGGATTTGTTTTAAACATCTCTTTATAACTATCAGTTAATGTCCATCCAATGTTTAAGCCTTCTGGGTCTGCATGTAGCTTAGCTGCAACCTCATCAAAGTCTTTATGAAGCACGTCAATATATTGCCCTGCTTGGCCTCTTCTTGAGTTTCCTTGAGATACCTTGTCCATATCATCTACTACACCATCCATAAGCTGTGTCACACCAGTAGCATAGCCACCTCTCGAAATAGGTGCACCTCTATGTCTAATTGGGTCAAGCACAACAGATGTACCATAACCTTCCTGAGTTAGTAGTGCCAACTCTTTTCTTACGTCATAGAATCCAAGAATAGAATCATGTGGTACTGAACCACTGCATGCTACTGGATGACCTCTTTCAGTTCCCATGTTTGTTAAAACAGGTGTCGATGGACTTAGCCAACCTTTCCACATTGCATCAAAGAAAGCATCATACCAATTGCTATATCCTAGCCAAGCTGGCACTTCTAACTTGAATTTAAACATATATATATGCTCAGCTCTTGCAGCTAATCTTGCATACATATCAATCGGTGTTTCTCCTGTTTGTAGATAGTTCTTCTCTACTAACATTTGATAGCCAGCTGTTGTCATCCATTCAGGTGCTTTCCCTTGTTTTTGCAACATTTTTCTTGTCTTGCTATATTGTTCATATTTGCTATTCTGCATCTAAAAACTCCATTCTACTAAATCCTTCTTCACTCCATGTTCTTGTGTAAGAGTTTGTTCCTTTTACAAAGAAGTCATGAATCTTGATTGCATTAGCTCCTTTATAGAACCAATCAGCAATTGTAGTATCTGTTATATCATATTTAAGTTGTATCTTCATTGTAGCTGCAACATAATTAATTCTACTTCTAATAAACTGTTTAAGTTGCACTCTATTGATTCCACTAATGTACTTATCATCAGTTTCAAACAGGTAGTCGATAACAGCATCTTCATGTTCAATAATTACTCTAGCTACTTCTACAATCTGTCTTTCTAGTTCTTTCATATCATACGATACATTCAATGCCTTCATTTCTTCATTGTAAGTATTAAACAGATAAGCTGCTAGTTCTCCATGTAGTACTTCATCATTAACTACGTAATCAACACCTGAGATAGTATTTGGAGCTAAATTATTGCCATTTGCTTGAAATGATTTAAGCATTGCAAAGTTACTAAACAGTAATACTTGTTCAATAAATGCTACAGTTGCCAATGTTAAAGGTTTGTTGTTGTCTGCATTCTCAAGAATATCATTCAGCAGCTTTAGTTTCTTTTTCAATTCCTTAACTGTCTTTTGTGCCTTTTCTGTATCTTCTGGAGCAATATTTAATACATCATTCATTTTTTGATAAAAGAATGCATGTACAGATTTCTCCATTGCAGCAATAGCAGAACAAGCACCTTCAATCTCTGAATGAGGAAACCACTCTTCCACCTTAGCCCAAATCTTACCTACAGTTTGTTCAATTTCTACAAACAGACTTAAAGTTACATTCACTAGCTTAAACTCATCATCTGTCATCTTAGTAAGGAAATCATGTATATCATTCTCTACTTTGATTTCTTGTGCATACCATACAATGTCTTGTTGTTTCTCCATAATAGCTTTTACTTCTGGATATTTATAATCTCCAAACAAGCTAGGTGTTTCTAATTGAATCTTTTTATTCATATCTAACCACCTTTATCTGATGCCAAGTAATAAGGCTAACTTTTCCCTCGTATTCAACCTTGCATCCATATTCTAGTTCCTCTATCAAACCAGCTGAAATCATTTCGTCTGTTGTTAGATGTAATAATATTTTATTGTTCATTTTAAATTCTTTCCTCAATATATTGTCTAAACTTCTTTGATTTGAAGTATTTGTTTTGTGTACTGCAATATACAGACCACATATCAATGACTTTGTCCTTATCTTTTTTCTTTGTATAACCGTTATTAATTTGCATTACTACTTGCTCTGCAATACCTATAAAATGTTTTCTACTCAATTTCACATCCTTTAAAATCTGCTTTGTACCAATTAGCCACAGCTTCTTCTGACTTGTCTTTCTCGAACTTGCCATTAACAAATGTACCAACTCTTGAATTGATTTCTTTGCCTACTTCAAGTAATACTTTCTCTGGGTTGTATCCAAGCTTCATAAGTTCACCAACAGCAAACACTACAACATCTGCATAAGCATCTACTTTATCTTCAGTAGTCGTTTCTCCGTACACATCTTTAACTGCAATCTTCTTATGCATTAATCTTTTAACAAATAGTACAACCTCTTCTTTTAGTTGTCCTCTTTTGCTTTTGTCTACATCATACCCAATACTTTCAAGTAGTTCTTCAACGATATTTGCATGTGCATCTAACGCTGAGTATTCTTTTAAATGCAAACCTCTGTCTGTTTGAAATCTTGTAATTGCATCTAAAGCTGTTGTTTGTTTTATTTCTTCCACTATATATTCATTTGCTAAATTGTTTTCAAACTCTTCTTCCATTGATAACCTTCCATTTAAGTACGCCATGGCTGTTCTGTCTTCACATTTAGAACAATATCTAATTTTTTTATCAAGTACTGCTACAGGACCCCCAATTCTAATAACCTCTACAATGTCACCCAGTTCAGTTACATACTTTTTTCCTACTTCAAGTTGTAAATTTTCTTTCATATCTATCCTTAACTATTTGCTTTATTTTTTCGTGTGAATCACCCACCGTGACAACTACCCAATCACTCATTCTATAACATATGAATATCTTTGTTGGTTTACCTCTATAGTCTTTCTTTAAAACGTAAAAGTCTACTCCAAAAAGAGTAAACTTGTTTTTAGCCATAACTCTCTTAGGTCTAAACTCTTCTTTCAAGTATCGCAGCAAAGGATTACTCCTCTACTACTTCCACGTCAGTTGCTTCTGAATCTAAGTCTTCTTTTGCAATGTTACCTTGTGCAATAACATCTGAACAGAACACACTAAAGATACTACGTGCTAACATTTGTTCCATTACTGGACCTCTTGTCTCTTTAGGATATACAGATACATTCTGTACTTGAGTTAAAGCCCAATCTTCCAAGTAATGCTTTTCAAATACCAACTTAAAATCATCATTGTTTAGAAGACGAAGCATTGCTTGTCCTCTTTCTACTTCTACTTGTCTATTGTCTACTTGCTCATTCATTAAATTAAATCCTCCTCTTCTTCATTTACTTCTTCTTCTGTTGAACCACCACCAGCTTTGTAAGCCTTATAGTCTTTATCTTCTTTGTCTTTTAAGCGTTCTGCTACCTTATCTGACTTCTCAGAACCACATGCATATACATCATAGATTTCATTCTTCTCAGTTACTTCTCCATTGTAGTATCCAAATACCTTTTGAATAGCTACATCACATTTAGCACCATGACAGTCTTTTAAACAAGTTAATATTAATGGTTGTTCATCTTTCATTACTTGTGTACCATCACTCTTCTTGATTGAGTCTTGGAATGTAGCTAGTGATTTAATGCCAGTTACTTTTGCAAAACGTAACCAAGCTTCATATCCATATTTATTATCTGCACCACTTGCCCACTTAGTATCAAGTACATAAGCTTGATAAATAGTTAGTTCATGTCCATCTTCTGTCTTTACAGTTACGTCTAGTTTATTATTCCCTTTCTTTGTTTTGCCAAGTACTGCACGTACAATTGTTGCATTCTTATATACACCTGTATCAATTAAGCCGAAGCCACCTTCTTGTTGTTCTGTTACCTCTTCTACTTCTTGTAGATTAAAAACTAATTCCATTTCTTATTTATCCTTTTGTTTTAATATTTCTAAACTGTCTGTTAGTTTTGACAGTACTCCTAAGTCTGAGTATGTTATTAACAGACTAAAATGTTCAGGGTATTTCTGTATTGCTTTTATATTTTCACCAATAGGAAAACCCAGTTCCTTACAACTCTTAGCAAATCTCTTTAAACGCTCTTTATCATTATTGAAGAATCTAAGCAGTTGTTCCTGTACCTGTTTCTTAGTTATAGTACTCATCTATCTTCTCTGCAATAAACAGAGCATCATTCTTTACTACGCCTTCAAATAATCCTCTTGGACTTTTTGCTGTATTCTTCTTATTGCTCTTGTATTGCATAATGACATCTTCCATCTCTCCAGTGTCATCATCGTATATAGGATTAGTGAATAGTACCACTGCAACTTCTTTTTCAAGATAACCATACTTTAACTCTTTACCTTTTACCCTTGCGTAAGCTTTTGTTTCTCCAAACTCTAAAGCTTTCTGTTCTGGTAATGCAATAATAAATGTTTGTTGTGGTAGCTTCTTTAACTTCCAAATTGTATCAACAATCATTTGATTATATTGTGCCCATACCTCAAAACCATTGAATGCAGTACTTGCATATTTATTTACAATCTCTGTTAAAGATGTAAAGCTATCTAGTACAACGTAGTCATACTTATCTGTCTTTTGTAACTGACTAATAGCACTGTCTAGCTTTTTGTACGTATCTGCCATTACATTCTTGAACTGATTGAAATTCCTCATTGGAAGAGGCTTCAATTCTGTGTTTAGAATCAGTGTTCTCTCTGGTGGTAGTGTTTCAAACATTGAACTCTTACCTGTTCCAGACTCCCCACATATTAATACTACTGGCTTACTCATTCATTCTCCCATAATTTTAGTTTGTTGTTCTTATATTGGTCAAGTCTGACTAACCTCATTGATAAAACAGCATCTTCTTCTGAATCAAAATATGATACGTATTTATCATAATCGAATCCATCTATACTGTATACAATCTTCTCAGCAGTCTTAGGACCAATTCCTTTTGCACCTTTGATACCATCAGTGCTATCACCCATTAATGCTTGTATCCAATAGTTTGTATCTATCTGTTCCTCTGATAAACCTTCAGTCCATTCCCACTTCTTGTAGTTAAAACAGTCTACTGGACTATGAGTGTATATATCTTTGTCAATACAAGCAATAACTACGTTCTCTTTCTCGTAAGCTCTAGTAATAACAATATCATCTGCTTCCATATTGTCTATTTGAGTCATACCTAAACGAATAGACACCATCTGCTTTAACTCTTTTATTCCTACAATGAATGTAGGCTTCCTGTTAGCTTTATAGCTATTTGTTAAGTCATGTCTAAATGTTTTCTTTGGACTGAATATAATCTCTGTATTTAACTTATCTGTCTTTTGTAAATCATATTGTTTATATACAGCACTCTCTATATTACTTACTGTACTACAGAAGTCTTTGTAAGCTAGTTCAGGAAACCAATGTTGTTTCTCTATATCTTGATTTCTATAACAGCTAGTGTATAAAATAGAGTCTGCATCTATTACCAAATTAACTTCCATCTGATAAAACCAATAAAAAGTCTACTACTTCTCTTCTCCACTCATCTAAGTTTTTAACTTCTTCAAGCATATCTAATAATTCTTTCGCTCTTTCTTCCATTATATTTCCTCTACGTGACTTACGTAATCATATTTGTCCATAGCTCTTTCCATTGCAGTTTCTGCATTTGGAGCTCTGATTGTTTCTGTTACGTTACTGTTCATAAAATGAATCAAGTACTTGTTCATTTCTTTCATCCTCCCATCTCATTTCCATTTCATCAAAGTGTGAAATACAGTGTTCTTTGCAACATGAGCATATGTCCGTATCCCAATATATAGGTGCATCACAACAGTTACTTAATCCTAGTCTATCTATTGCAATTTCCATTTATTTCTTCCTCAAGGTCTCTAATATGCTCTATAAGCATATTAATATCAAACATAGAAATAGTTATATACTTTCTACCGTATTTATTTCTGATTGCAACTACTTCATATAATTCTTCTAAACTACTTTCAGTTAAGTTCTCCATACTGTTTGTTTCCTTTCTACGTTAGCTGGATAAAACTTACCAGAGATGTTATTGTTTAAACAGTCTAGTCTAAACAGAACTCTCTCTTTTACAAGTAGTTCTACTTCTCCGTAAGTTAATCCACCTTTAGTTTTAAACACTTTAAGAATTGTTTTCTTTTTCACTACCTTGTATTTGCCCCAATCTGAAGAACCTTCGTATTTTCTCCAATTTGATTCCTTTAGTACTTTCCTTTTCCTTTTGGACCCTTTGAGTGGTGGTAATGTTTTCCTAACAACAAAGTTCTTCTTACCGAAGTATACAGTACCATCTGTATAATCAATTCTATAAGTGAATCCTTCATAACCCGTAAAATCTTGCACTCCAGATTCATTATTCCATTCCTTCATCTTCTACCTATTGGTAATTGCCTACCTAGTTTAGCACATATATCACACTTCATATATGCTTTACCATTTAGTGTACACTCTTTTAAATCTTTCTTTGTAGTACACACAACACAATGTTTACTGCTTCCAATTCTCATAGCTTTGCATCCTTCTGTATAGACTGTCCATGTATCCTGCTCTAGGTTTTCTGTCTCTATAGTCTACTACATCATCTATAATCTTGACAGCATCTTCATAACTAAATCCTGCTTCATACAATTCACAACTCAGTATCCATAAACTGTTATGGAATCCTGCTGAAGTTGTTTCTTCATAGTATCTCTTGTATGTTTCAAAAGGATTGTCAGCAATATCTGCAATAGCTTTATTTGACAGCTTCTTAACCTTAGGAGACACAGCTTCTATATTCTTTACTAGCTCACTAGCAGGTAAATCATCACCTTCATTGATTAACAATTCTCTGTCTTTATAACCATAATAAATCTGTGCTTTTGGTAATAAGTCAATCTCAATACCCAAGAACTCAGATACCTTCTTCATGAAAGGTTTCCACTTATCATTCTCAATATCTACTGTAATGTCAGTAGGTAATATAACTCTAAACTTATAAGGGTTATTACTACTAGTTCTAGCAATAATATGGTTAAAGTCACACAACATGTCTGAAGCTTCAGTATCTGTAATTCCGTCATCATCAACATCGAGAACAACAAAATCAGCACCAGATATAATATAATCTTTTCCACGAACACCTCCTTTGAATTCAAATGGACAATAAGCAGTATCAGCTTTCATAAGATTACCAATCTTCTCAAATGTAGTCTTCTTATACGTATAACCACTAGCTGTCTTTTGTGCTCTTTCTTCCTTTGAACCACTTACCATTATGTATGAAGCTCCAAGTCCTTCTTCTTTCTCAAAGCTCTTATATATTACCATATTATCGTCTGTAAGCTCCAACATTCCTTCTTTACCTAACTTACTGTTAGCTAGCTCTACAATCTGTTTAAGAGGAGCTCCTGTTGATTTAATCCACTTCTTCTTAACCATTTCGTGTGCAGATAAAGTCTTACCTCCATTCTTGTAATGGTCTACTAAGATTTCATATTTCTGTCTATTAGCCATATAAGTAAACTTCTTCAAATGATTACTGTTTAGTTCTGCTACATATATTGCTTCTTTTAAGTCTTGCATAGTCACACTGTCATTGCCATTAAAGACAGAATATACTCCTGCTAATTTAAAAGCTTTCCAATGTCTATGGTTAAGCTCTAGCTGTACAGCTTCATCTTCTGTTTCTTCTTTGCTTAACTCTTCACAATAAACCTTATAGAGCTTGTATAAGCGATTTGCATCCTCATCTATGGAAATATGCATGTAATCTGTTTTAATCGCTTCTAGTGCTATCTTCTTGCTTCTGAGAGATACTTCTGTTAGTAACTCATTCGACTTATCCTCAAACGATATAATTTCATCTAAGATTTCATCAACTGATGTAACTTCTGTCTTTTCCTCTTTAAACTCAGGATACACAAAGAAACATCTTCTTGCTAACTTACTGATGAACTCTGTCTCAAACTTCTTTAAAACAGATTCGTCCTCTAATATACCATATTCAGAACCTATAAACAGTGCACTCATTCCCATACCATGTACTTCATCTGATTGCTGTGTTCTATCTTTCAGAGGTTTAGATTTCATATCTCCTACATCAAACAGTTGTGATACTAACTTGATATTAGGAATCATATCAGGATTGCTTGCTAACTCTGTTGATATTTCATCTACATATAAACTTGGTAGTCCAATACCTTCTCTTGCAAAGTCATTCAATCTCTGAATCATACCAGCTTCTGTAGCAATAGCATTGCTTAATGGAGCAGGTTTCTGTACCTCAGTATCTGTTTCTTCTGCTAACTGTTTTGCTTTATCCCATCTATACTTGTCAATCACATCATAACCACCCTTTAAGGCCTTTTCTAGCTTTAGCATACTAGATGTCTTCTTGGCTCCACTCTTCGCTAGAACGAAAGCTATGACGTTACAAGGGATAAGATTATCCTCTGCTAATTTAATCTTTAAATGAAAGTGGTTTGTGAATGTAGCCATACTATAATTTGCAATAGTTAATGACATTGGAAAAGGTATATCTTCACCTAGTATCTCTGTCATTTGATGTGCTGTTTTATTCTTATGTTCAGCAAACACATTTAATCTGTCTAACTCCTGTTTAACTATCTCCAGTTTTGTCATCTGTTTTTAACTCCATATAATAAACATCTGGTGTTCCATACTTCTTAAGATTCCAATTTGAACAAGCAAGTTCTGGATTGAATATTTCAATCTTAACTGGAACAAAACCATATTCTTCTGCTAATTTTCTCATTGGTCCATCATAGCACACCAATACAAATGCTCTTGATGCATCATAAGAATCATTTCTAGCTACCTCTAGCCTCTTTTTAAACAATTCCCTACCTTTGCCCTTCTTTAACGAGAAAAGTCCTTTAAGCTCATTCCAGAGTGTTGTAGCAAACCCTCCAATAACTTCACCATTCTCAAATACTAGATAGTACTTGTTTGCAACAATATCTTCATCTAACATGCAACTTAAATCATTTTTCAATCTGTTTAGCTGCTGTTCGTAATAACTTTTATATACTTCTACTACCTTCATTCCATCTCCATTAATATCTGTGCTAACTTTCTGTATTCATAACTGTCTTTGCACAATCTTCTGTCTATCCATAAACGTTCTGTCTTTTGTGTCTCATTTTCAAAGTCTTTTGGAATCTTTATTTTATCTTCCATTTCTACCCTTTTATGATTTAATCTATTTTAACGATTTTACGATTTTACAATACACCTACTACGTATACCTACTTCGGGTACCGAATAGGAACCTAATCGGGTACCGAACATCAAACTCCCTAAAATAGGGATTCTTGTATTTCTGAGTTCAAATATACACTAGCTATCTTTTTTTTAATTTGCTACAACAAGTTATCTAATTTTGAACTAGAAGATATACCTTTGCTTAATATAGCTTTATTTTTAATCTCTTCTATAATCTCTCTAAAGTTCAGTACTTTATTCCAGTTAGTTAAAGACACACTGCTTGTAAATATAGGTTTCTTATGTTTATTGTATCCAATCATAATCTTCACAGAGTATCCACCTTTAGTTAATCCAAGCATATTCCAACCATTAATCTTACAAGACATATTGTTCTTAAAGTCAAATAGCTCAAGTATCTTCTTTTCTTGTTCTGTTAAGCTATCTTCAAACTTATTCTGTCTTTCAACTAACTCTTCTAACTCATCCATCTATTCTTTTAAGTTCTCTTTGTGCAAAGTATACAATCTTTTCTAAATCATATTTAGCACTAACACTGTCTTTCTCACCAAGTCTATAACAAGCTTTGAAGATATTTCCAATGCTAAAGTTCATATCTTTGTGTTCAATTAGGTCTTGCAACTCTTCTGTATCTTCTGGTAAATCATAATATGATGCTGAGAGTCCATTTGAGGTGCCTAGAAGCTCCGAACTATCTTCAGATGACTCTTTACCTTTTAAAGCTTCCAAAACGTTTTCTGATGGATTAAATTCAATCCAGTATTTGCCACTAGCAGCTTTGTTTAGTTTTGTACGTTCTGTTTCTTCGTTTAGCTCTTTCTCATGCTCATAAAAACAGTACACTTGTTCACCTTTCTTAAACCATTGACCATCTCTTTTTCCAGATTGTCTTACAACTTTACCATTTTCCATAGCTTCAACTGCTTCTTCGTACGAAATAAATTTGGTAATTTCTTCTACAATATCAAATTCCCACTCTTCAAAATTAGCTTGACTTAGACCATCTTCAGTATATGTTTGGTTGTCGTCTCCTCTGAATGGAAATCTAATCAGTCCCGACCTTCCAATTATTTCAACTTCTTGACCATTTCGTAATCTATATTTTTTGCCTACTTCTATCTTTAACATTGTTTTTCCTTAATTTAATAATTCATTCATAATGAATGATTTTTGGTGAGCTACGAATTCTCCAGTTTCTTGATAATATTCTGCTTGTGCAACAATATCTGCATATATGATTCTTGATGCAATTGTAGACACTTCTTCACTATAGCCAAGCTGCAGTGCATTTGTATAAATAATCCCTGCTTGAATACCAGCTACAATTTCTTCATTCCTTGGTGAAAAATCTAAATCAAATGCTAGATGTATTTTATCGTGGAATAGTCTAGCTAACACATTCATTTGTGCAGAAGAATAAATTGTATTCTTGCAACTTTCTTTAGATACTGTAATAAAGCCATTCTTTTCTGTCTCTTCCTTGAATTCCTCAAAGTTGTTTGTTGTTTTCTCTGCAGTACCATACATTACATTTTGTGTAACATATAATATAACCCTTTCTAATGCTTGTATGCCTTCACTATATTGCTTTAATGTCATCTTTTATCCTTTATCTCTTTAAGTAGTCTTTTTAGTTTCGTTTCTTTGTCAGTAGACCATTTACAGCCTACTAGTCTTTTAATGAAATTCATTTTCCGTTTACCCTGCGTTGAATGATGAACACACTACTTCCCCATCTTGCAGTCCTGTAGCTGTACCTATTTTCTCAACTGTAACTTGTGATGGAGTATCTGCCCAATCACCAAAGTAGTTAAAGTCGTATTTTTTATTTGATATATAACCAATATTTGGATAAATCTTTCGAGCTTCTTCTTCTGATTTTGCTACTACAATAGCACTGTCATATGTATCATAACCATTATTTACATCTTGAGATATTCTATATAAAAATAATTCCATTCAGTATTCCTTAATTATACATTTGTTTAAGTCTGTCGTGTGTTTCTATAATCCATTTGTCATATTTGTCTGTTTGTATAGCTTCACAGTTTTCATGTTTATACGATATTAATCCACCATCAAAACAATATGCTCTTCTATTTTTCACGTTATAGAATCCAATTACTCTTCTGAAAATATCTGTATTATCCCAGCATAATACTGGTTGCCCATCCCATAAATTGTTTTCCTCATCGTACTCTACATCTATCCAATTATCATCATCGAAACAAGGTTTTGTTTGTGAGAGTATTGTACCTATTTTATTGCTAGACATATTTGTTGTCATTACTACTTCAAGAACACCATCTTCTATTTGCTTTACTATCGTTCCTGTTAACGTACTTCTTCTGAATATTGGGTATTTTTTTACTTCAATACCCAATTGTTTCAGTTGTTCTGTTGTTAGTTCTACTGTATACTTTTTCACTTTGATATCCTTAATCGAAGTATGAAACACGATTTAATCTTGCTTCTTTAATTTGTTCTAGCTTAACTTGAATTAGTGCTTCTGCAATTAATTCTTGGTCAATGTTTTGACCCAATCTCTTTAATGTAGCTACAACTACTCCAAAATCTCTCTTAGCATAAGCCTTAGCGTCTTTTAGCATACCTGCTTCATCAGTTGCATAAGTCTTTTGTGCTTGTCTTCCATTAGTTCCTGTGTTTGTAAATGCCATATTTGTGTCCTTTTATTTGTGTTTAATATGTGTAAGTCTGTTACGACAACTAAAGTTTTTAACTTAGAGATTTTTGTTTCTCTGATAAATAGTTTCATTGAAACTCAAACAAATAAAAATAAAGAGTTTAGCTTTAGCTAAACTAATCAATATAAAGATAGGTATTATAAATTTATACAGTGAGCTTTGCGAACTCTTTTAACTGTATGCACCTTTAGTAAAAACAATTGCCTGAGGTTGTTCAGCAGAGCAAGTGTTAGTCCTTAACAAAAAAAATATACACCAGCTTTTAAGCTAGTGCATACTCTGACTTTTGTATTAAGTCTTTAGTCAATGTTCCTTCTTTCTTTACAGTTACTTTACTACCTTTTATTTGTGTTAGTATATCTGATAGTAAATCGCTTTCAAGTATTTCTGATAAGATGTCTTTGTAGTTCTGTCTCAGCTTATCTACATTGTTTGGATGTACTGAGAACGAGTCGTGAATAGTATGTATAAACTCATCACCCATACGTCTTATCATTTCTCTAGCTACATAACCATCAACACTGTGGATAACATTTGGAGCCATTCCTTTATTCTTCTCAGATGGTCTGTAATCTTCATATTCTCCTTCAAGTTCTACACCAAAGATTTCTGTCTTAAACTTTACCTTGCTCTTAACGTCATATCTTACTTTAAAACCATCAGGTAGTGTCCATCTGTATGTACCTATATTCTTATCATTTAATGATTGAATTAAGTCCATAGCTTTCATTGCATTTGGTGCTATTTCATACATAGCTTCAAAGAATGCAGTTTCTACAACTGGAACACCATTTTCATCAGTTAATGGTAACAACTCTGTATTATAGTACTCAAGTTCTTCCTTGTTCATATTCTCAGCTAACTCTAGGAATGCCATTGAATGTCCATATAAAGTTACCATTAGTGGTTTCTTACATATGTTTCTTGTGAAGAACTCTGTGTTCATTGCTTTATTCATTGCGTTAGCTAACATCTGATAAGCATCCATTCTGTTGTTATAAGAACCAAGTGAAGCAATTTCACTAGTTCTTAAATCAGCTGTCAATACACCATACAGCTGTAATGCTTGGTTTGAAGCATCCATTGGAATAACAATATGTACTTCATTGCCTTTCTCGTGCTCTCTAAGAGCTTTTACTGCATTGTAGTACATAAATGGACTACCAGCTTGTTTCGTTAGTTCTTCAAGCTCTGAGTTATGCTCATCTACCCACTTAACTTGCTCATCAAATTTAAGCTTGTCTAGTCCAAACTCACTACAAATATTTACCTTTAGCCATTTTAGTCCACTCTCTGTTAGTCTTAAGTCTTTCATATTATTTCCTTTTTATTTAGTTAAATTTTGGTTTTAAAGAACCTTTTTTCCACTTGTCACCTTGTGTTGTTACTTGGTATCCAGTAGCATAGATTCTTCCTCTAAAGTCATATCTATATTGGAAATGGAATCCTTGTTGAGTTCCTTCTCTCAGATAATCATAAACTACGTCTGAAGTTAGTGTTGCATGTTTAGCTTTCAATGTAGCTACACCTTCTTCGTCACCTTTCTTTGAGAATTTATCCATCAAGTAGTTGCGTTCTCTGTTTGCATTTACATACGAATGTATTTCCCAAGTGTTTGATTGAAGCTTATCTAGTACATCAAGTACTTCTTCTGGCTGATTAGCTTCACCTCTATTTAAAGTACATTTGTCATCAGTAGTTCTATAGCCACTTCCTATCTTCCAAGACAATACTTGTCCTGCTTTGATTGGTGGTTTAAACATTGACAACTCTACGAGTTCTGCACTGTCAGTATCATCTGAGAATGCTATTTCAAGAACTTTAAGTGTATACCATTGTCCATATTCGTCTTGTTGTTGTTTAGTAATTACATCAAACAGTACACCTTCAGAAGCTTCTAGTATAGCTTTCACTATTCTATGTTGTTCTTGTGGTTCTGCATCAATATACTTTACAATTGTAACAAACATCTGTTGTATAGTTATGTGTCTTACATCTATTGCTTCTATGTAAGTTCCTACATTCTTATTACCTAAAACTGCTAGGAATCTTAACATAAAGTTATCTGAGTTGTATCCTAGTATATTGTCTATTGTTTCAAAATAGTCTGGATACTCATTGTTTATTTGCTCAATGATTGTAGATAGATTAATGTTTAAACGTTCTTGTAATTTGTCCTTAGAGAACAATTCCTCTACTTCTTCTTGAGTAGTCTTAGATAATAGTAAGTCAAGTGTTTCCATATTATAACCTTTGTTTGAGTTGTTTCTTAATGAGTTGCATTTTGAACTCATCCATTTGTTCTTCAGTGAACTGAACACCTATTTGCATAGCATTGATATAGAATGCCTTCCATTCATTCTTTACAATAAAGAACTCTTCTTTACTTAATAGTGCAGTTAAAGACTCTTTAGTCTCTACTGCCTTCTTTGATACTAAAGCCATTACACATAAGCTTTCTTTGGCTTAGTGTTAGTCTTTATGTTCGACACCTCCTTCTCGAATATAACTCTTTGTTTAGCTCTTTTGTGAGCTGCAACTAAATCTAAACCTTTATCCATGTAATGCTGTGTAAGTCTTTTAAGCATTTATTCTCCTTGTGATACTTTTGTTATAAAAAAGCCTGCTAAGGCAACTAAGCTAAAACCAGCAGTAGCTAGTACTGCTAATGGTATTAATGTCCCCACTGTTTATCCTTTAAGTTTATGTATTCTACATAACATTCTTTCAACTGTTATGTGCATATTTAATTGCCATTTGCAATCAACTATTAACATACTTCTATTGAAGCTCCATTGGTAAAGTTTTAACAACATTGTAAACTCCTTTAAGATGCTCTTCTTTTAAGAACATCTTCTAATGCTATTTTATTCTCAACAGCATATTTAGCTCTTTCAAGCTCCTTCTTACTCTTTACACATATTTGGATGGTATTATCACCATCTTTAAGCAAGCCACTTCTATGCAGCTTCATACTATTGCTATACAATGTAACACACAAACCATTTCTTACTACTAAATGCAAATACATTTCACATCCTTTAAAAATATTCATAAGTAGAGTGGTCTTTAGACCACAGCTTAATCTTGCTAGTACTATTAATCTCTCTTGTTCCAACAAGAAAAGTGTTTTAGAGGTGCTAGAACATTAGTTCTGCACCTTCAACAATTGGTGGTACTTCTACGATTTCTTGTTCTTCGTAGTAAGCTTTTATTGCTTCTTCAGAAGGTTGAATTTCTTCACAGTACCCATGTTCCTCTACGGCTAAATCTGCTTTACTAAGTGTGTATTCAAACATTATGTGTCCTTTAAATTAAAATATTCATCAAAAGAGTAGTCGCAGACTACTCTAGTAGAGCCTTTAAAATAAACTCGTTCCCTTTAATATACTTCACTGAAGAATTGTAATCAGGATGAGTTATTGAATCATCCATCCAAGTTGCATCACTTGGATGTAATTCTTTAGTGTAAACATTAAGAACCATAACAGAGACATTAAAGCCTTCAGTTGGATGAGGAACAGTTATGAATGCATAGCAGTTGCTATTGTTTGACTCAACAACAACTTCGGCTGAAGCCATTAGAAAGTGGTAAGCTTTATCAGCAACTAAAACGCGTTCAAAAGTAGAAGCTTTTTCGAACAAACTATAAACAACAGTAGACATATTGTCTCCTTTAAAGTAAATTAAGCAGATTGCTCTACTCATTAAAAGAGAATGCGAAGCATTCTAAACATTTACAGAATTGATTATGTCCTTGTATAAAGCAAAGAGTTTGAGAACTGCAAGTTCTCAATAGAATGAAAGATATGAAAAGATGAACGAAGCGAAGCGTAGTTCACACTATAATGAAAGAATGATATGCTTGGTCATTGATGTGTCCAATTCTTTATAACTAGATTCCAAGTACTAATGTAATATTGTAAAACACGTGAATGCAAAATGCTTGTGAAACACAATGAATTGCTACTACTATGATGCTCATAGAGTAAGCAGTGATTGCGTGTACTATAAAATTGTGTAGAAATTTAGGATGAAATTTAGGATTCCGTCCTAACCTCTTTAAAACTCCACTAAGTCCACCGACATAGTTCACCATTACATAGTATCGTTTAGTACCAATAAAAAGGAAGCTTCATTGAGTTCCTAATGATTGGTAGGGGGGGTGATGTAAGTGTAAGTTCTTGCGTCCGAAAGAGGTTAGGAATCCTCCATCACCTATTTTTTATCACAACTCTCTAAGGTCCATAAAACAGGACTTCAATCTTTATCCCCACTATAAATGTTGACTTTGTATATATTTTTTTTATATATATTATATATGCAAAATCTCTCTGTAAGCTATAGCATACGTCTGTACATATACTTCCTATATACGAAGTATGGATACCTTACTAACGAACCTATTGCTGCTGCTAATGCTATAGGTAATCTACTCTTAAAACTTATGCCTCTATTCTTTAAACAGTTGTAGAAGTTAATGTGTGGAGTTACTGGGTTATATGTTCCAGCTTCTCCTACTTCTATGTCATGTTGTTTACAACAACTCTGTCCTATCTCTATATCTTCCCATCTCTCAGGAAACATTGTACAGTAATCTCTCATTGCAGCATCTCCGTCAATACTATTAACATTGGTAATACTACTGTTGCTAATGCATCTTTATAATCTACAGTATGTTTATCATTGTTTAAATAGTCATATACTTCTTTTATTGTAGCTATAAGAAAGACAGATAGTAATGCGTTCATATCACTAAGTAACAGGTTCAGGAACAGGAATATCACTGTCCCATAAACCATATGCAATAACTTATCTTTCTGTATTTTAGACATCCCAGCTAATAATCTCTCCATTATCCAGCACTCACTTTCAATGTACCTTCATCATTCCAGATTGCTCCAGCAATTGATGGGTCTGCTGTTGGAATATCATCAAATACTATTTGTCCACCATCTGTATTATTTGCAAATAGAACAATCTGTCTTGCTTTAGTTTCATGGTCTTTGTCGTATAGATTAATTCCTGCACCATTGTCTAATGTATCTTTAGCTCTGATTTCCAGCATGTTTACATTTCTGTTTAGAACTTTGTTATATGTAGAACCATCCCAATCAAATCCAACATAGCTACCAGCCCTAATGTTACCTAACTCTGTAATCTCTAAAACATCTGTATCATCTGTTTTCTTGAATCTAAAGTTCGTAGCAAATAAATGCATATCTGGATTACTTACAACAGAATCGTTAGCTCCATACAAGTTTATACCAGCACCTTCTTCTAGTGTTTTACCCCAACCACGCAATTGCAACAACTGTCTGTCTTGTGTGTCTATATTATAACTTAAAGGTTTGAATGAATCACCAGATTCTTTTGTAGCTCTCATGGATAGATATGTGCCTCTGTATTGTGGGTTACCTGCTGATGTTATATGATGCACTAACTCACTCTCTTCTGTATCATAATCCCAAGTCTGTATTCTGTAAGCTTCGCCTTCAGGAATAATATTATCAATCTCTAAAGTACTCAATAAAGCTGATGGAGGTAAGTTTTCACCAATACCTTTATAATCACCATCTCCATGCAATATTAAGTGACACATGTAGTTACCATTTGTATCTCTAGTGTTTAGACCTGATACTAACTTGTCTCCATAAGTACACATTCCCTCAAGCTCAACTACTGAATAGTTATTCTCATCAATAAAACTTGGAAATAGTTTGTGTTTCTTAACAAATGTTCCAGATTCCTCTAGTTCTATAATCATCTTATTAAATGATGGTTGATAGTATCCATACTGTAAAAATAGTCTTCCGTTTGCATACATAAGACCTTGGAAAGCATTGTATTCTGTTACATCTACAATCTTTAAATCTAAAGATATTTCATTGTAGAAATCAAGATATGTATGTTCTCCACTTCTTAATTTTTCGAAATCAAAGAATCTTACAATCTTTCTTGGCGTATAGTAAATGTCGCTAAATACTACTACTAGTACTTTTCCGTCTTTTGTTGCATACGGAACTGAGTGATACCACTTAGTATCCTTGTCATTTGCATCGTATTCAGCCATAACTCTAATTAAAGTATTTGTTCCATTTTCTACATCATATATAGCAATCTCTTTACCTGCATTTGGATATATGTCTTCCTTTAGAACTCCGCTATAAGTTGTAATATCAGTAGCTGTATCACTGTCAGGAGTACCACCAGAGTTTACTAGAAACAATTTATCATCTTCTATAAAGTGGCTAAGTTGTTGATGTCCAAACTTATCAATAGATGTTTCTCCAATCTTCACAAGTTCTGAACCATCATCTTTAAATTCAAACTCAAACACTTTTCCAGATTCATCTGGATGATATGAGTTTATACCAGTACCAATATTCTTTACATTTTTGTATGCATACAACTTGTTATCGTTAATCACAATACCTTGTAAGTTTCCAGTACCAGCAGTTTGTTCCATATCAAAGCTACATAAGTTTGATGTTCTTCCAAGTTCTAATCTTTCAGTATTGTCTACCACTGGCATGTTTTCAAACGTTGCTTTACTGTCTACTACGAAGTTACCATTTATAAGTTTGTTTATTACGTAGTTTCCTTCTGATACTACAACTTTATGTTTTGATGCTAGTTCAAATGCTACAGTATCATCTGTTACACCATCACCTTTTGCATCAAACATCTTAATGTCTAACAATCCACTTAGCTTTAGTTTCCACACACCATTTGCACCAGCTACTGTATACGGTAGACTTTCATCCTCAGCAACATCTACAAAGCTGTATATACTACCAGTACTTTTAACTAGTACGCTCTGATTATTGAATCCTTTCTTGTTTCTTAGCTCGTCTAGTGACTCTAATGATAACGGTAGTTTTGATACCTCTAAATCTGCTGAAGATTCTGTATTGCCATCTGTATTTGACAGAGTTATAGTTTTGCCATTTGCGTTAGCTAGTTCTATTCTAGTCCCCAATATTTCTCCTTTATTTTACTTCCATTTCAAAATACACAAAGTCAAGAATGTCCAATAATGACTCAGCAATTTCTTTTGCTTCATCAATACTCAGTTCGACTCTATTCTTCTCTATATCTTTCCATAGTATATTTTCTCTACCTAATGTCATAACGGTATTTAGTTTTGTCATAAACATCATAGCCCAATATTCATTTAACCAGAATGTCCCAAAGCTGAAGCTAAAAACTTTTCCACTATCTAATAGTTCTTGTCTCTGTGTTCTTCTCAGTTCGTTTCTTGCATCAATCAATAGTTTATTGTTCTCTACAAGTTCTGATAACTCATTTTCACTAGGTTCTTTATATACGTGAACCTTCTCTTTAACTTCTGGCTCTAATTCAGTTGCTTCTTTCACTACAACTTCTTTCTCTAGCCACTCTTTAAAGCTTTCTTCTCGTCCCTCTGACTCATATTCTTTCTGTTTAGTATCTGTCCATTTGTCTTTGTCAAGCTTTAAATACATTGCCTTCAGGAGCTTTACAGCTCCATTAAGGTTTCCTAATTCTTTCCCTCTCTTGATTGCTAGTTTAATATCGTCTAACACTCTGCCTCCTTATACGTAAAACCCAGTTCTTTTAATACCGAAATATGTTCTTACAGTATTTCCATTTAAGTCTAACTTTGTTCCATTTGTTAATTGTGAGAACTTTCCATTATCACCAAAACCATTTCCTGACCATATCTGCCAATCAACACATTCAGCACCAGTATTCTCATTTACTAGTCTTCCATCCGATGTAAACGTAACACCAAGTGGTCCACCAGTTATTCCGTCTTCATAAGTGATTACCATGTTGTCTGCATCACTTCTATTGAATGTTTGACCATTACCAATGTATTTTAGAATCATTCCTGCAAACTTATATAACGCTCCATCTTTTGAGTCAGCTTCATTCTCAAAGAAGAACTCATAGTTCTCTCCTCTAATCACTGTTATATCTTCATCTGCATCTGCATCAAATGTTATGTTTGTGTTATTTCCATCATAGTCGTTAATAAGCTCTTCTCCATATAGTCCTATAAGTAACTCACTGTTGTTGTCTATACATAGTGTTGTAAACGCTTTAGAAGCTTGCGAACTACTGTTGTCTATGTTTAATGTTGAGTGAGATGGATTAGAAAATTTACCTAATTTTACCCAATATACAGTATTACCAAATGATGCATAATTTTTAGCATCTAAATCAAAAAACTCACCAGCAATTCTTTGATATATGTTACCTGTAAAGTCTGAATTCACATTAGACAAATCAACGTAAATCAGTGAGCCATTATCTCCATCAAAAGCCCCTGTCTTAGAAGCTATACAATCAACTTTAAATGTATTATTAATTTTGAGACTTTTGCCCTCAAACCCATTACTACCATTACCTACACTTACTTTGCCTGTAACTGCATTAACAATACCACCACCTTGGTACCAAGAATGACTGTTAGAGGCTAATACTTTATCACTTACCATTAAGACTTGCTTATGGTCTGTTTGTGATGTTGGTGATGGTAGTGATACATATGATGCAACATACAGTCTATTTGGAATATCTGTTGAATAAGTGCTATTTGAAACTGCATTAAATCTTGATTTCAATGTACCACTATCTACCCAATTGAATAAGTTGTTGTCTGATGAAAGATATAAGCTAAAATTTTCTTTATGTTTCTTCGAACTAATTCTATATTTAAGTGTATTGTCTGGAATATAACTAGTTCCATCTTGACCTACCAACAAAGCATTAAAAGGCAAGCTTAACCCACTATCTAATCTATCGTACCAACTATTAGGATAACGTCCAACAACATACTTATATTTAGCTGTATCACTAAAGTCCTCAGCAGTCATGTCTACATTATCTCTATTATCAGTATCTAAATATACATACATTTTGTTTTCGCTTACATTCCAGCATAAAGCACCTTGTCTAAGCAAAGTACCACTATCAGTTGAGTCAGAATGCAGTTCGGTTGTACTATCTCCAATTACATATTTAGCTGGATTTCCTATAATATCTAATGTTAATGCTTTACCTTGTTGTAGCAATTGATTATGTTTAACTATTATACCGTCATCTAAATAATCCAATTGAGTTTTATAAGGAACTAATGGAAGCATTGTTGTAACTACACCACACTCCTCACTCATCTCATCAACATCAACAAGTTTATTAGTTTCATCTTCTAGTAAATCTTTCTTGTTAGGTTTGATAGCTAAAGTGTTTCTAAATACTAATCCACCAAGTCCTTCGAAATAAATTTTATCTTCTAGCCTACCATAAGGTCTTCCACTTGTTGTGCTCGTATCTGCATTTAATGTTTCGTATGTGTTAGCGTTTTCAACTTCATACCAAAACTTATCATCACTATTCTTGCGTGTTCCAAATGGATTGTGTGCAACATCATACATCTTTGCATTTAATCTGCTAACTAAACTAATGCCAGCAATTTCACCAGTGTAGTTTAAAATAGTACCGTCAGTATCTTTACATTCTAAATTACTTACAGTAAATAATCCTTTCCCTACTTTTGTCCAACCATAAGCATCAGCAACATCATCTACACTAAATCCAGCATCAAAGTTACGATAACCTTTAATTGTCTTATACTTACCATCTTCTCCTACAAAGATTACATCTTGTCTTGAAACAAAATTAATCTTAGTGAACTTTGTAATATCTGTAACTAAATCACCTGCTATCGTTTGTGTAGTTGCTTGGTACGTTGTGTCACTTGAAGTCCTTACTGATAGATTTTTTATCACCATATTTGCATCTGAATCGTTATCCATTATAAAAGTCAATCTCGATTCACTATCTATTGGTCTCACGATGTGTGTTTGTTGTCCAGTAGAAATTATCTCGTCGTATAAATCACCATCAGTGTAATCTCCAGAGTTTTCATCAAATCTTACCTTAACTGGAGATGCTGTTGTTGATACTAAATCAAACGATACTATCAAAAAGTCTCCTGCAGATGCTGTAACTACATAAGACACGTATCCATATTCATCACCGTTGTTCGTTACTGTTAGTTCGCCAGTCTCAGAATCATATACAGGTGTGTTATCTCCATGGTATGTATAATTGTCTATCTGTACTAACTCGTCTCCATCACCACAATGGATAATATCTCCAGCTTTATGGTTTTGTTGTGTCTCTATTGTACTTTCCAGAAGTTCGTCATCAGCTCCAGAAAAAGGTGCTTCATAAAAGCTAATTAGCTCACTTGGAAGCCTGTCTACAAGTCCTTTTGTAAATCTAATACTATCTCCACCGTTATCCACTAACGTATTTGATGTTGTTAATTCAGTAAAACGTTCTGATTTTTCCAATTGTTTTGTATATCCAAAACCACTATAAATTGTATCAAACGTTACATTGTTTATGTTTTCTACGTCTTTCTTATACACTGGATAATTAAAGTTTACACTATTGCTACTAATTCTACTTATTGCCATTATGATGCTCCTACTACTGTTGGAATACTTGTTCTAGCAAATGATACTTTCGTCTCATCTGAGAACAGAATAGAACCTCCTACTTCTACAAACCATCTTCTTGTATCATTCTCTACTATTGACAGTCTAAAATTACTTTGGTTCTGTAAAGTATTTACATTCTCTAATGTGTAGTCATCAGTGTCAGTATCCATGTCATAAAACTCTCTAACATCCGTTTTTACATCTATTGTTGTTGCCATTTTTCCTCCATATTATTGCATTACAGTATCTTATATACTGTGTCATTTTCTAGCTTGATAGAAGAGTTGTTGTCAAGCTTTATACTATCTATTGTAAAGCCATTTGTTCCTTCTTCTATTACTATATCTTTTCTGCTTATTCTATTGTTTGTAAACCTAACTGCCTCATAAATCATATCTGACACAAAGCTCATTAGGTAGTTAAGCATCCTTGTTCTTTTTTCGTTGTTGTCAGTTGTTGAGAAATAAAAATCTTTACTCATCTTCTATTGCATTCCTTTTCATAAACCTAGAAAACTCGTCTAGGCTACTTGCTGATGTATTGTCTTCATTGTATACTCTCCTTGGTTTTGGTTTCATAAAATTCTTGTTTACAATTATATCTTCACCAAATACAGTTCTGTCATATTGAATTGTACTTAGTTTAGATTCTCTCCTAGCCATTCCATCTTGCCTTCCAGTTTCTAACGTCAATATGGGTAAAGTTTTTGTATCTTCCTATACCATATCTTGTCTCGTGTTCTTCCTCAATATAGTCTGCAACTTTGCTTGGTTCCATTCCTTTTACTACTATATCAGCAGCAGTACCTAACAAATGCTGTGAAGCTAAAGCTCCTCCAATTTCTGCATTATGAACTTTGCATCTAGTGCTTGAATTAATAATTACTGGAACACCAAAATGTTCTCTAACATCATCTAACACATCAAGCAACTCCTGATTATGTATATACTCTCCACAACCACACTTACATTCTAGTTCTTTCCTTTTGAACCACTTACTTACTTTTCCATCCATTTAATATACCTCCTGTAAAATATAAACTAACTACTGACAAGAATGCCCATCCAGTATTCTTTATCACTTCCAAGTTACTGAAATCCATTGCTACGTTACCGTACAGTTCTTTATTTGGGCCATACTGACCATAGATAAACATCACTGTTGTTAGTAATAATATAAACATAAACGAGAAACCTATCATTACTGCCAAGAATCTTTGTATTAACTTGAAAGGCTCATAAGCTTTCAGTAACTCTTTATGATAATCAAGTCGTTCCTCATCTGTTAATACAACTTTATCCAATCCATCAACTACAGATTCTTTATCAAATATAGTTTTAAATATACCCATTATACTCCTTTAAACTTGTATACAATTATCGAAGCAATAGCTCCAAATAGTATACCTGTGAATCTTTTGTACCAAGACAGAGTTGTTTGTATTTCTGTTATCTCTTTATTACAAGTATGTATTTCTTGGTACAGTTTTCTAATCTTCTCTCTATCATTTTCCCTGAATCTCTGAAAGTCACCAATTAGAATATCTAATTTTGTTTCAACCACTTCTACAGAGTGTTCACTCATCACTGTCCTTTTGTAGTTTTTCTATTGTTGACTGTGTGAATCCTTTATATAAATCATAATGTATCCTAGGCTTCAATAATTTCTTAGCACCAAAAGTTTCTGTATCATCCCAAGCATTTACCCATATCTTAGGAACAACAGTTGATTTAGCTCTGTTTGACATTGTGTCTATAAAACCTTTTTCTTTTAATTTCTCTATTGTTCCAATTGGCAACGAACCTTCTGCAAAGTCTACCATAGCTTCTATTGGATTCACTGTAGCCATATTAGTATCTGTTTCCTGTGCGAATAGATACATTCCCACTGCTACACCTAATGCTTTCTTTGGATTCTCTTTTGTTACTTTTAACAACATTGGTGAAGTTAAGCTAAACCATTTCAGAAATGGAACAAATAATGGTACAGCATTGTATTTATCCAACAGTTCTATAGCCTCTGGTACCATTTTATCCATATCTGCAAATAATCCATTTGCTCTCTTTACAGCTTCTTCTATTGACATACCTTTTGCATCCATATAGTGCTTTGCTATCATATATCTACCCATTGTGTCTATGTACGAAAATAATCTCAGTGTTGCTCTACCAGCCTTTGTTTTTTGATTAAAATTCAATACTTGACCTGTTTTAAATAACCATCTGTGCATATTGTTTCTTAGCATACTAGATAACAAATCCTCATCACCAACTAGACCTTCCACTCTATTCGTGCTAAGTCCAGCCTTTTCCATTCTAAATAACAGATTGTTCTCTAGTTTCTTCTCCAAATCAGCATCTACTTTAGCACCAGTAAGTTTACGTTTATGAACAGTCTTATACAATTCTTCCATCTCTTTTATGTCTCTTGATGCATCAATCTGGTACTTTACGATTCTATCTGGTCTTACGCCAACTGTTGCTGCTATTGTTTGATTTACTATGAAAGAGTTTACATATGATACTGGGTTTGTTAATACTACACGTTGTTTAAACATAGAACTCAGGTTAGCTACTAATCTATCAGTAACTTTAAAGAATTGTTTATTTCCCTGATATAGTCTTACTTCATCTCTACCAAGTAGTCTTTGCATAAAGTCTTCATTTACGTAGTTAAACTCTTTTCTTAGTTCATAAGGTATATGTTTCTTTTGGTCATCAGTTACTTGCACAAATCCTTCTCTTGGTTCTTTAGAAAACAGTGTTGAAGTTCCATCTTTTAAATTGTCTTTAATTTTATATACTTGACTTTGTTGAGCAACTTTTCTTCTAATTGAACGAGTAGCTTCTGCAACTTCATCTGCTAGTGATTCCACTTTCCCTAGCTCTGTTCTATTCTTCTCATCAGCTACCCTTCTGTATTCATTTCCAACCTTGCGAAGTCTATGTTGTTTCATATACTTTAATTCTTCTTCTAATGAATTAAACCTTTGAATACCTTTACTTCCTTTTTCCCACAAGCCATTAAGATATTTCTCCCTAGCTGGTGTCATTGCTTTGTCACTCTCAGACCAATGTACGTTTAGATGTTTGCTTCCTTTTTTCCATAGACCGTCTAAAAATTTCTTTCTTGCTGGTGTAAGCATCTCCACATCTCTTTCACCATTCAGTATTCTCTCTGCTGATTCCTCATCAGATGTAGCCATGTTTTTGAATCTTCTTACCGTTTCTAGTTCTTTCTTTGTCAGTCCTTTTAAATCTTCTATTGATTCTGCTAGTTGATACTCTCCTGTTTTTCCTTCCTTTATTTCTAAAAGTTTCTTAACTATTGACATCTCTTTATCTGATAAACCAACTAGTTCGTCTAATGATTCCGCTCTTCTCATTTGTACGTCTATTTCAATCTCACTACCAATCTTTTTGTTCTGCATTTCTGCACCAATTAAGCCTTCTTCATACGTACTGTCAGCATCATAATAGAATTTCTTCTTAGGATTCTTCTTTAATTCCTTTTCAGTTGCAGGTCTAAGATTACCTCTATATATCTCTGGTCTCCAACCTTTAACCATCTTCTCTGGACTGTTTGCAAATAAGTCCTCTTTAGAAGCTATATGATTTTCCTTCATTACATCCAGTACATACTCTATATCACTGTCAATCTTTATTCCCCAAGCATTGTTATTGTTCATTGCCTTTATACTCACAAGTTTATCTATAACATCTTCGCTGCCTTTCAAAACAGGATATCGCTTTGTTATTAGTAATGCATTCTTTAGATGGAATCCGTAGAACTCTGACTTGCTACCAAGTCCTTCTGCCATTTGGTCTATTTCTCTACCACAGATTCCTCTAATAGCAGTGTGTTCGTTCCAAAGCTCATCAGCTTGTTTCTTTGTCATTCCTCTGATTGCGTTGTAATCTGAGTTTAACAGTATTCTAGCGTTCTTTTGTGTTTCTTCTGGCATCTTTGATATTTTCTCATACAGTATTTCTGTGTCTTTATCAATTTGTGCATTTGTTACATCTTTTTCTGTTTTTAGCCTGTTGTACTCATCTATTTCTTTTGTTGATTTTAGTTGTTCATCCCATAAGTGTTTTGTCTTTTCCAGTTGGTCTCTAATTAAACCTTTTGCAGCTTCACCACCTTTTTCTGCTTCTACTTCGTCTACTATTTGTTTTGCTTTAAGTTCTGTACTTGTAAGCTGTTTATTTGGTTTCCATGAGTGTACTCTCGTTTTTATTCCTTCGTAGTCCTTTCCAATCTTCTTTAATTTCTCTTGTGTTAACTTTGAAGTCTTATTTATTTTTGATTGTCCAATCTTTTTCTCTTTGTCAATCATTGCTTTAACTTCATCTATTTCGCACATATTGGCTTTCCTCTTTCATCAAAATATTTTCTAGTTCCCCTAACTTGTGGAACTTTTTTACCGTTTCTAATTAAAACTCTGTCAGACAGAATCTTATTGAATTCCACCTTACGTCTAAGTCTTTCATGTGCTCTCTTTTGTGCTAAGAAGAACTTGTGTTCATCAACTCCATCTGGAGCTTTAATAGCCATCTTCTTTGTAAATCTAGGACCGTTTAGTGCATGAAACATTGCATTCTTTAATGGGTCTTTGCTTGTTTTTCTATAAAGGTCTTTATAAATCTGTGTATCAATAAAGAAGTCTAACATTACATTGTAACTATGTTTTGATTCTTCCATACTAGCTAAATAATCATCCATAACTTCATGCTCAGTTTTAAACCTAGTATCATCAATCTCTTTCTTCTCTACAGGAATCTTTTCACCTTCATAATGTTCTACTGCAAACTTGTTTACTCCTGACCTAATATCAGCTTCTGTTAGCTTTCCACCATACTTTTCTTTTAGGTTTGGTCCTGTGTATCCAAGCTCTCTCATGATGTCATCTAGTATATTTGAATTGTTTATTTCAGCAAGAACATCAGTATAAGCTTTAAGAATCTCTGGTTGAGAACCTGCTTTACCTCTAACTGCATCATGTACAGTACCTACTGGCAAATCAAGTCGTCTAGCTGTTTCTATGATTGCATCACCATCAATTGAATGTATAATGTTTGGTAATAGTGCTCTGCTGTACATATTCGATTGTGTCTTGTCTACTATTGCAGCATCTTTACCTTTTCCTAGACTACCTCTAATTTCAGCATAAGCTTCATAAGATGATTTCTTTCCATATAGTCCTGTCCATTCAAATTTTCCTTTATTGTTTGGCACAAGTTTATATATCTCTTCTCTTAACTTAAATGCAGATGGATATTTGTCATAGAATATCTTATTATATCCATTTACTATCCCTTCTGATTCCTCTACAGTTACACCATACTTCTTAGCAAAGTCTCTTATGATACTTTCATCCATAGCTCCATACATTGCTGTAGTTGCTATATCTTTCATTTGTGGTTTGCCAAAGTCTCCATTTGGATTCTCATAGTCTTTACTAGCTTCTCTGATTCTTACTAATGTATCCTCTGGAATCTGCTTTTCTAACTCTTTTGCAATTACTTCTCTAAAGTCTTTATTTCCGGTACCAGCTACTTTTACGCCTTTAGCTAGCTCCAAATCTCCAAGCATTGTTGCAATCATTTGGTAAGCTGAAGCAGATGCATCTGACATTTCATCTTTAAAGATATAATGTTTATCTAAATCAAAGTTATCTGTAATTCCTTGTTGCTCTCTGAACTTCTTGTTTAGCATCTTTACAGCTTCTTGTTTAGCTTGTTCTTTAACCAATTCATCTTTACTATTCATTCTTCCTAGCAACTCCGGTGGTATGCCATTGTCTAATAAGTGCATTTGGTCTTCTCTAAGCATCATTTTACCAGTCTTCTTATTTCTTCCTACATAACCAGTCTTTACGTACTTCTCAGCTATTTCTTCCATTGTGTTTCGTGAACTATCTTTTGTTCTATCATAAGGCTCATCTTCAAACTTATCAAACTTTCTATGTGGCATATCATCTTTTGCTATCTTGTCAAGTCTAGTTTTTAAAATCTCTTTTGAAATCTTACCATCCAAGAATAGTTGTATCTCAGTTTTCTTTCTAGCATTCTGCCTTACAAGACTAACATCGAGTTTATGAGGTTTTTCACCTCTTATTGTTGCTCTTTTTACTCTTGCAAGAGCTTTCTTTGCTTTCTCTTCAGTAATTAAAGTCTGAGGTCTTTTATTCATTCCTAGTTCTGCATACTTGCTTTTTATGTCTTCTGCGTTCATAACTACGTCATAGTCTGAATCAAATGTTGATTTTCTATCTCTGGATATTCTTTCATCTAGTCTTAAAGATTCTCTGTACCTTAGCTCATCAACATCTATTTCTCCTTTCTTGTAGCTCTCTAAGTCTGACCTCAATTCCATAAAATCCTTGATAACTTGCTCATCAGCAGGATTTGGTTTACTTGCAATTCCTTTGAACTTCTCTATCCTCTCTGCTAATTTTGCAACTTCTTGTATTCTATCTCTGAGACTTTTTACAAGATTAGATACAATCTGTTCATCACTTAGTGTTTTCTTTTTGCCTTGTGTTTCCTTCTGAGCTTTGTATCTCTGTGATAACTCAAGCTGTCTTTCTTTACGAGCCCAGTGGTCTTCTTTTAGTTCACTTATTATTTCTTTTGTTCGTTTCTTTTCTTTAGCATCTCTTTCTTTTTGTGACTGTACGTATTCTTTAGCTTTTTTGTTTTTAAGTTCTTTTTCTTTTTCATGTGCTAATTTTCTTACATCTCTTGGCATCTTCTTGTTAAATGCTATTTTCTTATACAAGTCTCTTTCGTAAGCTATTCTATTTGCTTTTATTTGTGCAGATGATAGTTCTTTCTCAGTTGCTTTCAGTCTAGCTTGAGCTTGACCATATTGTTTCTTTAAAGTCCATTTAATATCAAATGCTTTTAATCTATCATCTATGAATGATTTTAAATCATCTTCTGTTTCAATCTTCTTTAACTCAGCTAATTTAAGTGAAGTCTTTTGACTTATGTCGCCTTGATTGCTTGCTAGCGTAGCTTCATGTTCATAAGCTCTTGCTTGTCTATCTTCAGTTACATAATCAACTTGTTTTGTTGAGAATACTTCACCTTCATCATCAGCTTTAGTAGGACTAGTTACTTCATATTCAGTCTCTGATAACTTCTTTAGACCTTCAGTATTAAGTACTTCTTTTCCACTCTTTGTTGTTTCTGATACGTGTTTCATTGGTTTTACATCAACAACTTTATCTTCTTTGTAAGCTTTCTGAAGTTCATAGTCACGTTCAGCTTCTAAAAAGTCAATTGATTCTTCTGTTATCTTGTCTTGTCTGCTCTTTTTCTTTCCTTTTTTTGTATCTAGCAACAATTCTGCCAATGATACAACAAAATCTCTTTTTTCTTTAGCTGATAACTTTTTAAATGTATCTTTCAATTGTTCTAATTCATTTGTAGCTAATAGATTTGTTATCTCTGGCATTTCATCATTTTCTATCTTACGTACTAATTTGTCTAGTATTTTCTGCTCATCTTTAAATTCTACTATTTCTTCCATGATAGATTTTATTTTTTTTTCAGTTAATTTTTCTAGACCATTTTTTGTCCCGTAGAATATCTCTCCAGATTTACTGTTTGTTTTTATTGATGACAGTACTATCATCTTTGTATTTTCAATATCCCTATTCTCGAGTGTAGCTGTCTTTTTCTCAGTTGGTGTACTTCTTAGTTTGTCTGTAGCAGTTTGCTTTTGTTCAGCTTCAAGTTCTTTTTCATATTCAGCTTGCATTCTAAGCTCTTCTTCATGCATTCTATCAAGCTCATTAATGTCATCATCTGACATCTTTGAATAGTCATAATCTTTTGTGTTTTTTAGCTTTGTATCTTCTTCATCAGTTTCTTTCTTCTTTGTTACTACATGTTCTGCTACTACAGCTTCTTCTTCTGAGTCTTTGCTTCCAGCTTCAACTGCTGCTAGACTTTTTTCGTGTGCTTGATTTGCTTTTACGTAATCTACCAAGTATTGCCTATGTTCTTCTGGCAGACTTTCTATAATTTGATTCTTTGTTTCATCTGAACCTTCCTCAAACATCTTAGCAATCTCTCTTCCTTTTACACCTCCGAATATTGCTCCAAATATAGCACCTATTCCTCCTGCTAATACTGCATTCTGGTCTTGACCTTCTTTGATTCCAGATTGTTCTTTCAGTAATTCATAACCAGCATTGATTGCTAAACCTGAACTTGCTCCTATTCCAATTCCTTTAGCTAGTCCTATGCCAGCTTTTATTGGTGTTGTAGCTGGCAAGAAGAACTCTGGTAACACTTCACCTACCAATGCTCCTAGTCCATCTTTATCGTGCATCATTGATACATTTTGAGTTGCTTTCTTTTGTATTGCTTTCTTTATTGTATCTGCACCCAATAATCCAGTAACACCACCTAAGCCTTTCTCAACACCTAGTTCTGAACCTCTAACTACGTCTTCATAAGTCTCTGGTATTCTTTTTAAAACATCTTTACGAAAAGCTCCTGTGTATTCTTCTGGTTTCCCAGTTGTTAATGAACTTATTGAACCATCTCTGCTTACTGTCTCTTTCTTTGTGTAGTCTTTTTGTTTTAAGTCTATCTTGCTTACATAATCCATCACTGCATCAAACGTTTGTCTTTGCTCAGGTCTAAGCTTATCTACTGCACTTTTCACTACACCATCTATTACTGCATCACCACTATATATTGGATTCTTTGCTTGTCTATATATCTCAGTATTACCAGATTGTAGTGGTCCCCTTTTATTTGCATCCCCTAAATCAAACTTTCTTGACTTTAGTGCATACTTATTACCGTGAATTATTCTTTCAATCTCATTTGCATTTTTGATTGGTTGGTCATAATCCACAATCCAATTCTGAAACTGAGGGTCTTTTCTATATCTCTCATATACAGAACCTTTTGCAGTTCCTTGTTTTACATCACCAGTTCTTGGATTTCTTAGCATATAGAAATGTCTGTCTTCTGGATTGTCTGAAGGTATAAGGTTTTCCCCTATGTATTTTTGCAATTCCATTGGAGATAAATCGTTTGTCGTTTTGTTTGATGTTAGATATGTCTTTCCATTCTTTGTAATCTTCTTTGGCTGATACCATTTAGTTGTTGCAGCCTTATCTGCTGGTTGCCATAATCCATCACCACCTATACCTAATTCAATAGCTTTTCTGTCTATCGCATTTGTTGCATCTACCCAATCTTCCCATAATCCCATTTATTGTCCTCTTTGTTTAATTAAATCACGCATCTCCTCTATAGTTACTACATTATTAGTTAGTTCGTCTACATAATCATAACCTACTAGTGTTGTTTTAGTTCCGTATTTTGTTTTGTTTGTCACATATTTTGGTTTTATCCCTAACCATTTCTGCCCATAAGCAGCATCTACCGTCTCTTTGTTTGCTAAAGATAATCCTTTTGTAAAACTTGTTGGAGTCTTTAGTCTTTGTGCTCCTCCAGTCTTGTTATCTTTACTGATTAGTCCGAAATCTTTCGTTTTACCATCATTTGTAATCCCTATTACTTTTCCATCTCTCTCAAAGAATTGTTTGAAATTTCCAGACCTTAATGCTTGCATAGCTTTTGAATTCGCTGCAGTTAGTGATGCTTGCATTTTTATGTTTCCTTCTTTATTCTTTTGCAGCAACTTCGCTGCTTCATCCGAATGCGTAAATCTGTTCTGTTGCTGAGAATAAGCAAATTGTTCTTGCTGGTTCAAGTCTTCTTGAATTTGTGCATCTCTTAACATCTTTACATATTCTTGCTCTCCTGCTTTTGTTAAGCTTCCTACACCTCTAGCTTGTTTTATCTCCTGCACAGTATACGCATTAGCTAACCTCTGTCTGGCTTCTTTAGTCCTACTAGCCTGTCCATAACCTTTTAAACCTTGTACAGCATTCAGCATTTGCTGTTGTTGTTGTGCTTGTAATTGAGCTAAAGCTCCAGCACTTACATTTGGTCCAGCTAGAGTTGATTGTGTTCTAGTTGGATTATATGAGTTTAGTGGCATGTATCTCCTTTTCTTAATTTTGCTCCCCGAAGGAAGCACTATTAAAAAAAGACTGAACATTAAAAGTTCAGTTTCTTTCTTGCTTCTTCTGAAGCTATATTTCTGTCGTATGCATCTTGGTTCATTCTCAATTGTTCTTGCTGTAAAGCTAATTGACTTTTACCTAATTGATTTGCATTATATGCACCATATAAGTTTGCACCTACACCTAGTAAGTTTGCTCCTGTATCACTTGTCATAAAGTTACCTACTCCACTTAGTGAATTTCCTGCATTCTCCCAGAATGTTGGATTAGTACCTAATGAACCAGCAGCTACGTTATCAAATGCTCCACTAGCACTTAGTGCAGCTTGGTCTGCTGCTGACATTGCAGATAAGCTATTTGTTACCTGACCTAAACTCATAGGTGTACTACCAATAGTATTTGCACTCTGAGCTAAACTTGGTAGTGTTGCTAAAGCTTCTCCAGCCATAACTATAGAACTTCTACTACATATTTAGGAACTTGTTTTGCAACATGTTCACCAAGTCCACCTCTACTGTTCTTTGCGTTTGGGTCATATACATGCTGTACTGCAGTTGATTCTTTTAAGAACTTAATCATTCCTTCTGGTAACTCAACCTCGACTCTTGGTTGAAACTCTACTGTATATAGTCCAATTGATGCAAAAATTGATGTGTTTTGTTGTGAAGCTTCTGTTGGATGCACTACACATTTTTTGTATTCACCAAGTGTTTTATGTACACGAACTTCTTTCTTGCCTTTCTTTTTAACAGTTGATGTGCTTCCAGTTTCTGTTACACCTTCAGTTGTTCCATTTAATTCTTTTGTTGTCATTGTATTCCTTATTTATTTTATTTGTTTGTATAGAACAGAGAACTTAATCTCTATTCTAATCACTACTATTCGTAATCGTAGTAGTGTTTTTCAGTTGCATCTTCAATAGACGCTACAGACTCAGCACGAATTAACCAAGCTTCATTTAGGATAGCACAACCAGTAATAGCTTTCCATCCGATAGTTCCGTATTGGTCTAATGGGTCTTGTGAACCAGCAGAACCAAGTGGTTTAACTTTAGTTTGAATACCACCTTTACCACGTAGAGTTACAGTTGCATAAGCATCTTTAGCAAAGAATAGTGATAAGTATACATTAGTATCTTCATCGTCTCCTTGGTCTGGAATTGGTGCATTATTATAAGACTCGATTATGCGGAAGTCTCCAATTGAGCCAACTTCATCTTCTACTGCTTTAGAATAGTCAGAGTAAGTCTCTACATTTTTCCATCCAGAAAGATTACGTAAGTCTTCAGTTACTTCTGGAGATACAATACCAAAATATGCAGAACGTACTGGAGTAGTACCAATAGAAGTAGTACCAGTAATCACTTTGTTGAATTTCATACCTCTTTGATTTTTAAGTTTAAGAGCCATGATTTTAAAATCGTTTTCAGTTAATGTTTTTTTATCGTTCGCTACAGCATCACGGTCTGCTGCACCATCTGCATATACAACGTTTGTTCCACCACGTAATACATCACGACGAATAGTATCAATTGTAAGTGATGCTTGGTCACCTAGGATGTCTAAGAATGAAGACTGAATTGTATCTAAGTCATAAAGGTCTAATTCATCTGTGTAGATAATGTAATCACCATAGTGACCAACAGAGTACTTAACTTCTTCACGTGTAATTTTGTTTTCTGCTTTAATGTTTGAACCATCATACTCTGCAAGTGGTGTAGTTGCTGGTAAGATATTTTTATATCTGTAAGCAAAAGCTTCTTTAGTGTTGCTGTTAGCTGGAATATATTTTGCCATACCGAATCTATCGAATACTTGGTTGTCTACTGCTCTTTTAAGTAGTTTACGGTCGTATACTGCTAAAATGTTCGCTGATAATTTTCCTGCTGTTCCTTGAACTGCCATGTTGTTTTCCTATAGATTAGAGCTTATAGGAGTTGAGTTTTAATTTATCTTTGATAAATCCTACAAGCTAGTGTAGGACTATACACGAATAGCCACGAAACAGTTTAGTGTCTTGTTTAGGACACTAACTATTTCTAGTTACTACTCACCATATTTCTCAATAAATTCTGCATCAGTTAAATCCCAGATAGCATCTGCTGTATCTGTTCTTGGTGTACCTTCTGAAGAAACACTAGCTCTAGCACTAGCTTTCTTTCTTAACTCTTTCTCTTTCTGACCAACTTCTCTTTTTGGTTGTTGTGCCTGTCTAACCATAGCTTCTCCAATTCTTGAGTAGTGTTCCATAAAAGAACCACCATCTCTAATCTGCGCATTAATAGCTTGTGGAATAACTTTCTGTGCTAGACCTTCTTTAATGTGCCTACTAAAATTTCTCATTACATTTGCATCACTAAACACAGCTTCTGTAAAGTCTTGCGGTAATGTATTTGTAATTTGTCTAAACTCATTGGCATGTGACTCATCTGCTAAGATTTCATTTGCAGCAATATCAATTTCTGATTGCACTGTAGGTTCAAATTGTGGTTTATATTCTTTAGCTACTTCTGTATCAATATCATACACATCTACTTTAGCAATCTCTGCTAACTTAGCAATAGCCTCAGGAGAACCATTCTTAGCGTCTACAAGTAGTTTTAAATCCTCAGGTGACAATTTACCTTGCTCAACAATATCTTTCTCTACAGTGTACTTATCAGGCTGTTTATTGAATGAGTCTGCACCTTTTTTAATGTAAGCCATCATATCTTCTTTAGATGTAATCTCTACATCGTATCCATTTACATTTACAGTAATAGGTTCAAAAGAGTCAGTAGTATCTTCTACTACTTCTTCTTCATCTTCTTCAATCTCATCTACTTCTTGTTCTTGCTCTTGTTCTGACTCTTCGTGTTCTTCTGCATCTGCTTCGTTGTCATCACTGCCATCTACTTCTTCTACCTCTATATCTTCTTCTTGTTCTTCTTGCCCCTCAGGCTCCTCTAAATCTGCCATCATAGCATCAATTAATTCCTGCTCTTCTTGAGCTTCTTTTTCCTCTAAAGTCATTACTCTCCTTTCGTTTGTTTCATTTGATTAATCACTTCTGCTGGTTTAAGTGCAGTATCTACACTATGACTTTCTGCTTTAGCATATTTCTCAGCAGTCTGCGCTTGTTTGTACATTACAGTTGCTTGTGCATCTGCTTGGTTTAATTGACCTTGCGTCTGTAGTTGTTGTATCTCTGCTTGTATCTTAGCATTCTCTAACTTCATTTTCTGTAACTCTAACTGTTTAGCTTGTAGTTCCATTTGCTGCATTTGTATCTGCTCTTGTGTTGGTTCTGGTTTAAACTCTCTAAGTTTTGTAGCTTCCTCATACATGTCGTACAACTCATACATTTCTGCTACAAGGTTCGAAATCTGGTCTGGAGGTAAAGTCTCACCTAATACTTTACTTTGCTGCATAAGCATGTTTATTTGCTGTATACGAACGTTTCTAGTTACATCAGTACCAACCTTCATTTTGATATGAGTTTTACCAGCTTCTTCAAAAGCCATATAATTGACAGCTTCTTCTTCTGAAAATAGTTGCTCAATCTGACTGTTATCTAAAAACACTTTAGCCATTGTTAGCCATTCATAGATTATCTTGCTTAGCAAGTTCTCTATTCCTCTTACAATACTAGCCATTCTTTGTTGTGACATAGTTAATTGCTGAGCATTGTCCTCACTAGAATTACTTGTACTCAAAGCTGGTCCTCCACTAGACACACCAGAAAGTTCCTGTGTTTCTCTTGTAAATAACTCAAGAGTACTAAAAACAGATTGCGGCAATTGATTATACCCACCATCGTGTATTGACTCTGGTTTGTTTATGATAATATGCTTTTCACCATTTCTTAAACGTTTGAAGTTTACATAATCTAAAGCACCTCTCTCAATGAACTTCTGTCCATTATTTGCATTTGCCATATTGTTCATAATCCCACGAACAATTCCTGTTTTTACTCTCTGTGAGTCTCCAAGGAAATATGCTAATGCATTACCCCATAACGAGAAAGGTCTACTAGAAAACACCTCTGAGAAGAACGGTATGTTCTTGCTAGGCATAGGGTTGTCTTCTATACCAAAGTCTACTCCGTCTCTCTCAGCCCATCTAGCAACAATTGGTTCAGCGATACCATCTCCATTTAAGTCATATACTCCCCAGTACTCTAATACAGCTATCTTCTTTCTTGTTGTATCGTTTGGTTGGTAACCTGAATCATATCCATAATTAACAGCATCTGAATCTCTAACTGCACCTAAATTTGTATCTTCATCCATCTTTGATACAAGCTTCTTAATATGCTCTTCTGTACACCATCCTTTTTGTCTCAGGTCAGATATTGTATAGTAGTTCTTTTGTATTACGAATCTACACTCTTTGTGTGTTCTTGCACTTGGGTCTGGAAAGATATGTTCGTTTCTGCAAACTTCAGCTGTTGGTCTATTGGATACAATTTCTGTATCCTCCCAAGTAGCTTTGAATGTTCCGTCTTCATTTTCTACAATATCATCTGTCTCTCCAAGTTCAGCAGTTTTAGCAATCAGCTCTTCCATTGTTAAATTGTCAAACTCTTGCTTATTTACATTTTCCTCGTAATCCCATCTTGTTCTTATCCATACAGTACCTTCTCTTAATAGCACATCTGTTAGTTGCTCCATAAACGTTTCTCTATCAAAGTCTTGAGTGAATGAGAAGTTAGCATACTTTTCAATCACTCTTCCTATTGATGATTTAGTTGGATGACTAATTCTTATTGGGTTGCTTGTAGATGTGAAAGGTTCAGTAATATTTGGTTTCATCCATTCAATCTGTTTTGCTATCTCTCTAATAATAAGCTGTGATGAAACTTTATTTCCATCACCTTTCTTTCCATAATATAAATCATTCCATTCGTTTATTAATGTATCTATAGTTGATTTTGCATCTCTAGCTCTTTTGTAATCATGCTTTAAATCTTTGAAAGCTTTAGCTTCTAATTCCGTTGCTTCTTCAATCATTACACTTCCTCTTCAGTAGTTACTCTAACTATCTTTGATAACTCTGACTTACAAGTGTCATTTAATGCACTCACTGTTATTGAGTTCTCTGAACCTGAATTTAAAGCTGATGTTGTAACTGATGTATCTGAAGTTGTCTCTGCTTTCTCTCCATTAATCCATACTATATACATAGTAGCATCATCTACAGCACTCCAAGTTATGTCAGCTGTTGTTGTTCCCGTTACAGACACATCTAAGTCTTCTGGTGGTTGTAATGAGCATACTGGTTTAACTCTAACATCTATACCAGCCATTCTTACTTTTAAATCATTGATTGCATCTTGTGCAGAATCACTATTTGAGTTCACTGCAAACTGTGTTAATCCTGCTTGTTGCTCTAATGCAACGTTTAATAAGTTATCATCGTAAGCTTGCTTCTTTCTAATAAGTTCTGCTTCTTGTGCATTCTTTACTGGAATATCAGCTTCAAGCGAAATCAGCTCTCTAATTTTCACATCAGCCAATTGCTCGAACTGAGGTATTAGTGTTGAAATTGTTTTTGATATGATGTCTGCTTTCTGCTCTGGCAGTAAACCATAATCATCAAACTCTTTCTTTAATCTTTCCAACAATATACCATATACAGAATCATCAGCTGTCATTTCTTTTACTAGGTCACTGTAGTACTCTTTGTATTTTGTTTTGAGTTCTATCCCCAATCTATTCTCCTTTTAAATCTATTTTTCCTATCTTCTTAATTGACTCAAGTTCCACTTTAACATCGTTAAGTCTTATCCTTTTTATGTCGTTCTTGAAGTTTATTAATGGGTCTTTAAAGAACAGCTTGTCTTCTTCTTTTTGTTCTTTAGTTCTAAGGTCTATCTCTTGTTGTTCCCATTGTTTACGTATACTATCTTGTTCTCTCTCTTTGCTCTCTGCGTCAACTTCTGCTCTTTTTTCCTCTATGTCTTCATCAAACATACCAGATTCTTTAACCATTGATTGTTGCAGAGCTTTCATTTCGTTCATAGTACTCATACTAAAAGCAAACGAAACAGCTATTCCTATTGCAACACCAGCACCAGCTATTCCAGCAGATACTGCTATTGACTCTCCAACTGCTGCTCCAGCTGAACCAGTTAGGTATCCAATAACTAATGTTATTGCAATTATCATTGCCATTTTAAATACGTATTCTTCATCTAAGTCTGTATTGAACAATTCATTTATCACAAAAGTCAATGCTACTACACTTGCTCTCACAAATGGTATTGCTGATGATATTTTGTAAGCAAAATCAATTATTGCTCCAAAGAATCCACCAACAGCAGCAAATATACTTTGTAGTGGAGACAGACTGTCTTCTTTTACATATACATTAAAATACTCTCCAAGTAAGTTTAGATATTCTTTCTGTGTTAGCTTTCTGAATTTATCCACATATATCCATCCTCCAGAACTTGTCTTTCCAGTGTTATATAACAAGTCTAAGTCTTTGTCTAACACTATGTCTATATCTAACACTCCTAATTCATCTGTTCCTACATTTGAAATTCCAGACCATATTATGAATGGTTGTGGAAACTTCATAATACTCGAAGCCCTACTGTTTGCATCTGGTGACTGGTCTACATTATATCTTTCAAACTGGTGATTATCACTGTCATCTATGAATGATGATTTTACTGTACCACTGTAATATTCTGTTCCTACAACAGCTATCCTGTTGAATCCTATATCAATCTCATCTATCTTTTCATAGTCAGTTCTGTCCATAAACGTACTTCCAGAATACAGTATCATTGCTTTCAAAGCTTCTTTTAATTCACTGTTGTAATCTGAAGTAACATCTTCACCTCCAGATAACAATCTTATTTCTCCCCATAAACCACTGTTCTTTTTTCTGTATGTTAAATCACCATTGTCTGTTCCATAACTATCTCTTTCAGTTATTGACATGTCTTGCATCAATGGTAATTCATCGTCATATACTTCATCTTTAGGTTTGTATGGTCTGTCCTCATCTGTTGGATATTCATCTTTGTCATAAGCTAAGAATGTCATATCAAACTGTATTTCATCTACATCTTGTATTGAATCATTTAAATAGTCTGCAAAATCTTTAAATGTAGATTCTGTCAATTCATTTTTCCATTTCCAGTTTTGTCTTACATAGCTTACACCATCAGCTTCATTCGCATCTGTTATTTGTTTCAGGTCTTCATCTTCATATCCAACCATTCTCAAAACTTCTGCTATATGGTAACCTCTGTGCTCCTTGTTGAAGAAATTTCTTGAGTCGTCTGCATGTATTTCTATGTCTGTAAATAGTTCTCTATCATCTATTGTTTTTACAGCACCTATTTCTCTCATATGTCTTTCGAACTTACCTTTAAGCATTGCAAATGATATAGACTCAAGTATTATTAACATTTTTAAATCTCTAACCCTATCACCAGATGACTTAAAAGATGGTATATAGTTTGGTGGCAGTTCTTTAACTAGAGACATTCTCTATCCTTATAATGGAAAACCAAATGTTTCATATTTAGAGCTTGTATCAAATTGCGTAAACTTTGATTCATCTTGTGTATAATCACCAAACGATTTTTCTGATAGTCTATCTTCATATAATGCAATCTCTTTATTATATAACGACATATGGCTTCCAGCTTGAGCTCTTTCCAATCCTGCCATAATATATAAAGCTACAGCATCTAATAATTCTTCATCAATATCTACTTCAGCAGAATCATTATCTGTTGCAACAGGTTTTCTCATATATGTAATCACATCGTCTATAGGGTCATAGAATGTCCTGATAGCATCTATCGGTTCTTCTTGTACTATCAGTCGTTTTG
>Ga0256828_1000159_pt1 | contig 45338 bp, 35 predicted proteins | sample CV88metaG_FD_185993 | JGI IMG/M metagenome (GOLD analysis project Ga0256828, IMG submission 185993) | Hydrothermal vent microbial communities from East Pacific Rise, Pacific Ocean - CV88 | ecosystem: Environmental > Aquatic > Marine > Hydrothermal vents | place: Pacific Ocean: East Pacific Rise...
ATCTATTGCTCCTCTGTGAAATTTATCCAGCCTTTTAAGCCATTGTCAATTGCGCTATCTTTATCAATAAACACATAATCATATGGCTTTCTTATTGATACAAACATTGGAATATTTAGCCTAACGTCTATTGTGCTTTCATTCAATAGCATCTCATCTTTGTTTCCGTAGTTTGTTTCTCCTGTTATGTTTCCTATGTAATATCTTATATTAAAGTTAACTAGAAATTCAATATTTTCTCCAACCTCATCAACTCCATCAATATCGATTTCTTTTTCGATAGAGAATTCATCTCCAGCGTTAAACAGAAACTCTCTGTCGTTTTCACCAAGAACAATTTGCCCACTGTCAACATACATTTTAGCAGCAACAATCACTTTTCCTGTTTCAAGCAACCTAGAAGTATCAATCACTATTGTGTCAACGCCAACAGTAAATGAGTCTCTCTTCTTCAAGTCTTCTTCAATATGCAAATCAAAGAAAGTTTTCTTTTTATTGTATTGTTTTACAGTTTCAAGCTCAGACAAAAATGCATTTTTGTCAAACATTATAAGGCTTGATGATAACTCGTCACCATCTTCTATATGTGACATGTCAACAAAGCTTACTCCGTCAAGAGACGACATTATTTTTGAGCCAGATACACATATATACATAGGTTTTATTGCATCCATCTCTGGTATTGAAGCCTTTATGTCAAGGTCGACACCTAATTGTTTTTGAGCATCTTGCATTGCATCATCATATGTTGGTATTCCAGAGTCTTCCTCTTTGTATTTTTCATACATACCTTTAAATTCAGACTCAATTGCTTCTTTTGCTTTTTCAGAGTACTTTCTAAAAACCCTGACCTCAAACATGCTCATTTCTATATCGTCGATATTTTTTGGACCAATATTAAAAAGCTCTACTCTGAAATTATAAGCTTCATTGTACTCCATTCTTGTATTTCCAATTAAAACCTTTCTGTCTCTCGTAACAGTTCCATCTGTCATTGCAAGACCAAGCACTTTGCTTGAATACATAGCGAATGAGCTTGAAGCATCATTTGCAATTTCAATTATTATTTTTTTATCATTTACAGAAATATGATTTGGAGAAAAATAATCACTATATACAACATCCTGATTGTCACCGATTCCAAGAAAATCTTTTACTATATTCTTGTACTTATTCATTAGTGACATATATGTGTCTTCAAACATAAATGCATGATTTTGAATCTGAGATTCTGGAGAATTGTTAATATATATATTATCACTTCCTTCAAAACTTTCAAATTCAAATCTATCATATTCTGAATCAATTATAAGTGGAGATGTTGATGTCTTCTGAATAACTCTAGACATAAATAGATTTTTAGTTGATTTAATTTGCGTCTTTACATTATCCTCAACCTCTTTTGTTTTTTTAGCAATCTCTTTATCTCTTGCTTTAACATAATCATTGCGAGACATGCTTTCTATTGCTGACCCAAGATAATCTATGAGTTCTTTTGCTTTTTTTTCACAGTAAGCATCAACAGAACCAACTATAGAAGTCTGCAATCTAATTGGAGATGTTTTTACGCATTCATACTTTCCATCAACTTTTTTGAACGCCCATCCGTTTGTATAAAACCTTCCGACTGATTTATACACATACGAACCAGCAATTGCTTCATCAACCCAATCTTCAACATCGTCTCCATTTTCCCATCTTGCAACATAGTTGTTGAAAAATTCATATATTTTCAAATCTGAATCATCCCAAGAAAACAACGAATTTGTTCTAACAGATGGATGCATAAGAAGAAGCTGTTTGTTTTCCGCATCAAAAATAGTGGATATTGTAGGCTCTGACGAAGTCACAAGTCTATATTCCTTAACATTTGGTCTTACGAAATATTCTTCATACGATAGTAATCCACTGATTAATGGGAATTTGTTTGCTCCATACGCAAATACAAAGTCATTTCTGTTATTGTAAAAATTTTCGCTAGGATTTCTTATCTCATCTTTATAAAATCCATCAAATTCAGACACTTCAATTCCAAAACTTTTATCCAGGCTAGAAAAAGACTCTGTTGTGTTGTCAAAATAAAAATCAAGTACCTTGTTGTGCTTTAGATTTCCAAACCCTGTAAATAAAATAAAATTATCTTTAGATATATATGATGTTTTTGATAGCTTTAGGTCGTTTCTAATTTTAACATCATAGTTGTATTTACTGTTGCTGAAAACAGATGTTCGTCCAGCGTATGTTTCAAAATACATTCTATTGTTTTGAAAGTCCAGCACAACGACTATCTCTTCATTTTTGTAATTAAATCTCATTGCAGTAGATAGTTTCCTGTGTGTCTCTGACGTTTTTTCATCGTAGGCAACCATTGGGTAATTTGATACAATGTCGTAGTCATCATAAAGAAGACCAAAAATACCTTTGTTTTGCAGGTTTTCAAGAAGATTGTCAACACATATGCGTGTTTCATCCTCCATATTCACCTCATAAATATATCTTTTTGAAAATTTCATTATTTCAGAAAGAAGTTTTTCTTTGCTAAAAATCATAGTTGCATAACCATATGCTGTGTTTGATAGCATTTTTAAACATGATATTTCTTTCGAGTCAGAATCAGAATCAATTGCTCCAACTTTTGTTCCATCTATATTAAAAACATTCAAGTTTGTTAAATCAAATTTCAATAAAGTACCAAAAGAAATCCAAGTTCCAACATATTCTCCATCCCTATAGTTAACAGTATCTTTATCAAACAAAGGAGATGGCGAATCTATTAAGAATGCGCTTGTCTCAAGATTGTCAATCTTATATCCACTTGACACAGGAAGTTTATAAATAAAATCTATAAGCTCAGAACGCACAATCATTATCTTATTGTTTTTAAAATCTGAGTCAATCGCTATCACACGCTCTGTATTTTCTGGAGCAATCATAAATACTCCGTCAACCATTCCTATTGCATATTTATTTATAGAAGCAAAAACATTTTCTTGATTTATATCAACAATAGCGTCACTTCCATATTCTGGTTTGTTTTGAATTATCACGTAGACAACCCAATTTTCATCATCAAATTTTACATATTCTTTAACAAATACATTAAACAGTGAGGTTGCATATATTCCACCAAATGATGTCTTTTCGTATAACTCATTATAATCTTTAGACAAATAAAGTGATATATTTTTTAAAGCTACAGGAATATTGTCATCTGATTTTAAAGAATCAAAAGTATTGTATATTGACAAAAAAAACTTTTGCTTCTCTTCTGAAAGAGTGTTATACCCTGGGACTGGTGTGTGATTATTTTTTAAAAACATATTGAACTCCATTCTATATCAAGAAAACCGTTTGGAATACCAAGAGAGTATTGACCATCGACTTCCCCGTAAGCTATCCGAATTATATCATCAAAATCTTTTTTATCTATAATAATAGAAAATGCATATCTGCCATTTGCGAATAAATCATCATATAAATTTATTCCGCAATATTCTCTTTTTGCAGAAGCAAATTTTGTGTTTGGTGATTGCACTTCATTAACTTCTTCAATGAAAACATTTGACATTTTAAATTTTTCGACTCTAAATTCTTTATCAACACCACCCCAAACAAAATGTCCTACTCCGTCATCATCTATATAAGAACCATATCTTAGGCCATCAACATAATACAAAAATCCATTTTCTTTTTTGTATACAGACGACTCTGACACCTCAGAAAAAACAAATTTATCCACAACAGGGTTGTATGAAATAATAATACTTTCTGAGCTAACATTAATATTGTTAGCAAAAATACTATTAGATACAGTTGTCATACTAGGAATAATTCCGTCATTTGAAATAATATCAGCAGCTCTTTTGTATGTATATGCTTTCTCTTTGTTTTCAACGCTAGTATCTATCAGTGTGTGCAGCAGGTTGCGATATGTATCTTTAAACACATTTACTTTGTTTTCTTTAGAGCGAATTGCGGCTATTGCAGATTTCTCATAAAATCCATCATCTATCTCGTGTGAGATTTTATCTATAGAGTCTGAAAGTTCTGTTGACTCTGCGATAATTGACGAGATTAAAGAAGAAGCTTTTCCACCACAACTATGAGACAATGAAATTCTTGATATATTTCTTTGTTTTACAAAAACATCAGTTTTTTCAATTATCGCATTGTCTGAAAAAATTATATTTTCGCTCTCGTATCCATACGAAACCATTGGGTTCTCATGCTTAGTGTTGTAATATCCAAACCTTGTATCGTTTTTATCAAAAGATGATGTTTTACTTACGCCACCAATCCATACAATTTCACTCGCATCAGAAGCTAGTTTTGAATAGCCATTGTTTTCAATAAGTGAATAATCATTGATATCATCAGGAACAACCCATAATCTAAATCGAATCTCTTCATCAATAAATTTCTTGTCTATAATATAGCCATTGAACACATTGTAGGATTTTTTATTCTCATCAACAATCAGCCCAAAAGTCTCAAGATTTGCAAAAAATATGCTTTGAGCGTAGCATACAAGCTTTCTTTTTGCCACTAACCCTTTTGTTTTTAGTAAACCATACCTAACTATTGATTCGTATTTGTCATTCCATATCTTATCATTATATATTTTATTCAAAAGACAAACTGCGTTTATTTTCACCTTTGATAAGCCGGAATAAAACTCTACAAAGTCGTCTTCTTGTCCAGCTCCACATTCGACAGATTTCATCTCAGATGAAATTTTAATACTGTCTCTTAGTTTTTCAACTTTATCAATAATATGCTTCTCAACATTTATGAATTCATCTACATTTGTATTTGATGAAATAGATATGACATCAGACTTTGCAGAAATAAAAAATACTTCATTATCATTTTCTACAATAATTCCATATCCGCCAAGACCTGTACTGTTGCCACGTTTATCAAACTCAGAGCCTCTAACTGCGAGGCTGTATTCAACCTCGTTATCATTGATATAAATCATTATACACCACCAAAAGATTTTTTTAATCTGAAGCCTTTTTTGCTTCTTTCATGTATTATTTCGTCATGGAATCCATTAAACAGGTCGCCACTTTTTAGATATAAAATAAAATCATCCATGTTGTATTCAGACACAACATTCATGTATACACTTTTCATTTTGTTATTTTTGAATGAAAATTTAAACATCTTGTCTAAATTAGTATTGTTCACTATGCTGAACTTTGTTTCAACTTCAGTAACAACTTCTGTTCCAAGTATTGTATCAAAATAGTTCTTAAACATCCTTTCTTTTGGCTCGTTCTGAATGTTTAGCACACTCTCTTCTGGATTCATGTTGCACTCAAACGAAGTAGGCAATTCATTGAATTTTTCATAGTACGATTTTATAGAATCAGATATGTATCTAGTGTCAAATCTAACAAACACAGAGCGTGCATCCATTGTCATGTCATGGCCATTTTCACGGACAGGAACAATCAATTCAGATATTACATTATTTAGCATATATGTTTTATCGTGAGGATAAACATCAAGGTCGATTACGATATCTCTAGACAATTTAAGTGAGTCTGTCTCTATTGAATCATATAAAATATGATAAGTGTTGTCGCCACGCTGCAAAGGTGTGCTTTTTCTTTTTGAAACAGTCTGTTTTTCAACATATCCATATATGATTTTGTATGGTTGTATGTATGTTACAGCATCAACATCCCCAATAATATTCAAATAATTGTCAAGAGAAACTGATGCTCTCATTTCCATCATTGAATTTCCTGGAGACAGCATTTCATATTCGTCACAGCATAAAATCTTAAAAATAGAAGATGTTGACTCTCTAACTCCTGACCATGGCTGCTGGGACTCAAACACACTTGGTATAAAAGAAATCATAGGTAAAGATTTTATAGAATCTCTAAGTTTTTTAGCAACATAAGAATCTGAATTGTTTGTGTTTTCATTAGATATAACATCATACAAATTTGATAAATCTATAATTCCAATTTTCCTAAATGAAAACATTATGCTGTCGCTAAGAACAAAAGGTTTTCCTTTTTTATACACACTTAGCTCTATTGATGACATTACTCTGCTTGTTGGATATGCCCCTGAAATCATAGGTACTACATCAAATCCAGATTTTTTTTCAACAACTTCAAAAGACAGATTACTGTCATTAACTAAAATACCATTAGATTCATCCCATACACCGACTACACATTGTCTGTAACCATGGTCAAATAAAAAAGACGCAAGAACTTCTGGTAAGCATTCTATGCCTTGTGTTGTTGCTCTTAACTCAGAATAAAACTGCAATGATGCTGCTCTCGGATTTGCAAACTCTTCAGAATACGGATATCTAAACTCTCTTGATTCTCCATTAGCGTCCAATATATATTTGGCAACAAGACCATCGTTTTCTTCATATTCTATTTTTGCTGTAAGTGTATATAGTTGACTTGTTATTACTACACCACGTGAAAACTCTTCAGCAAAAAACTCAACACTTTCATCTATATCAAACAAATCTTCATCTGAATCAAAATCACAGTAAAATCCAACTTTTGGCACAACTAAGACTTTTCCAATCGAGTCGTCGCCTATCGAATTTTCTCCAAAATCATATATGAAACTATTTTCAGAGACAATTGTTTCTGTGGTAGAGCTTGCTCTTTGAAATGATACACATGACGGAGCATACCAAGTGTCATTAAAGTCTGCAGGTGTCATGTTTAAATCATAGCAAAAAGATGGGTCTGATTTTGTATTAAAAACGAACCTGCTCTCATGTTTGATTGAATCGATATTTAAACCACCTTTGGCTGTATAAAAGTTATATGTTGAAAAATTGTTAAATTCTGATAGTTTTGTTTCTGGTTCTTTTTTTGGATATTGACATGTTCCAGCATTTTTTTGGTACGGACTTTCGCCAAGTTTCTGGTGAGATTCATCACTATATTCAACTTCAAACACATTTACTTGCTCTTTAGATTCAACGTTCTTCATTCCAATCCAAAAAACTGAATATTCAGGAAACACACTTTCTCTTGAGCCAGAATAATGCTTGCGTGTTTTTGATTCAATACTATTTCTATACAAGTATGAAATCCAGTGTTCTATACCTACGGTCTTATCGTTATCAACACTCTGGAACCCAAATGATTCTATCGTGAATCTCTCATTTGAACAGTAACCACCAGCAAAATTATAAGAGTAATCAATATACTCCAAAGACGAGTCTTTTTTATTGTCAGTATATAGCTTTCCGTCTTCATCTTTAAATACTATTGATATTTCAGCAGGAAGATAGTCATTTTCTGCAAAGCTTGTTTGGTCTATTTTTGTTTTGTCTCCACTGATATCTTTACATGTACTGTATTGTCTTGTTATTTTGAAAATTCCATTTGGAATCGCAAGTCCAGTCTCTTCAGTTAAGACTTCTCCATCTCTCAATATATAGTTTTTTGGATATATAAATTTTTCATGCTCAATAATATCACCGGCTGGGTTATCTAAAACTCTACTAAATTCAACTGTTCCTATCGTGAACGAATCATCATCAGCAATGCGAAAATTCAACTCAGAAGCTGATTTAACATAAAGCATTCCTCCTTCAAAGTATGCATCAGCTTCATTTTTTAACCTTGCTGCATATATAGGATTTCTGTCTCCAAATTCTTCAACGGTTATATCACTGGCAGAAACATTTGTTTTGTATCCAGATATACATACGACTGGGTTTTCTTCGCACATATACTCTATTCCATCTTCTGAGATAGAGCTTATTGTTGCTGTATCTCGTGGTGAAAACTGACCATTTTTATGATACACATCAAAATCATCTTCGAAAAATTTCCCGTTTTTTATTGTCCCTGATACTCCTGTGAGTTTTACTTTTATTGGCTTAAACACAGTCAAAGAACGAATTTCTGTGCCTTCTGTTTTTACAATTCCGTACGGGTCTACATAATGAGAGCTTTCATCATTAAGTGTTACTTTTAAATTCCTACTACTCTTATTGACAACAAAAGAATCTCCAGAGTCAATGACATTGTCGTCAACCTGGACAGGAGCAATTCCTTTATTCTGCACAATTTCACAAAAATCTTCAAAATCATCCGAGAGTATTTTGTCAACATACGCTATTTCATTGAGTCTTTTATAGAATATTCCACCATTGTTTTTCTCAAAAAATAGCTTCAATCTGTCTGTCATGTTTTGGTTCTGTTTTGATGAGTCAAACAGTGAAAGCTCAATCAATCCAACAAAGTCTCTGCTTATTGAATCCATATTAACAATCACTGACAAAAATCCATCTTTGTCAAAACCAGTGATAATTTTTTCATGAGAAATCGCAAATGTATTGTAATTAGAAAGCTGTCTATCTAATTCAAATGTATATGTTTCAATGTTTGGATTATATAAGCGCCCGTGACTTAAGGCTCTACCAAATTTTATTTTTGCGAATGAATTGTGCGATATTGAATCAATCGTCAACGCCATTCTTTTTCTCATAAAATTCATAGTAGTCCACTTGTACAACGAATCAATCTTCTCATCTTCTGATGGAACATGGTCTACAAAATTCAATTCATATGATGACTTCTTGCTGTAGTTATAATCATGTAGCGCATATGGAAACTTAGAATAAAATCCTAAAGTTGGGTTTGAACGCTCAACAATTTCACCAATGTTTGGAAGCACTGAGCCTGCACCTATATCAAATTCAACAATGTGATTTTTGCCTATCTTTGTTCCTATATTTTTTATAGAATATCCATTATTAAACACACCGTTTCCAATAGAACGAATGCCATTATTAAACAAGTCCTCAGTAGTATTATTTAAAACATCTCTTTTCATAATAATCCTTTTTTATTCTAAACCAAGACTTGCTTGAGTTCTTTTTTTAACAGAAAGTTCTTTTCGTGATTCCCAACTAAAAAAATAATGAGGGTTTGTTCCAATCTCATCTTCTCCAACATACGTGTCATCAAGTGGCCCATACAGAGTCCAATGGTCATTATCTAAAACAACATCAAATGTTTTAGGTATTTTACCTATATTGCAGGCAAACGGGTATGATATATCACCAACGTAATGTCTTATGGTAAACTCTCCATATAAAATCCACCCAAATGCTCTACCTTGTGGTCCGAACATATTCATAACAGACGATTCTGTTACATCAACGATTGCAAATGTTCCATAGTCTTGATGCAGTCCATATAAGTGAGAAACAAGAGGTTCCTTATCCATTCTTTCTCCGACATATTCTTGTGACATATAAAACATTTCAGAAAGAAGGTCTATATATACATTTTTTGCATCAACATATGATATGCCTTTTCTTTGCCCACATTGGTTGCTATTTATCTCTCTGAAATTTCCTGAAACAGTAACATCAACATATGAAACCCAATTGGCATCAACAGTAACTGAGCTGAAAAAATCCAAATCGCTATCTAGCGTATATGCATTTTCCGTATCTCTTGCATAGAATTGACCAAGTATTGCACAATTTTGCTCCATAACATTGTCTTCAAAATATTTTGATGTAACTATATCAAATCTCATCATCAATGCGTCTGCATACACAATCACATAAAACTGTGTATCAACAGGAAGTACTGTTGAAAAACTATATTCAAAATCGCCTCTTGATTCAACATCATCTATTGCAGACTGCAAATCATCAAAATCAGGAGCAGTGTCAACTTCTTGTCCATACTCAATTCTTGGCATTAACTCAAAAGGAATCGATACAAGACCAGCTGCATAGCTCGTAGCAATACTTCCAAGTGGATGCCTATATACAGAGCCAATTATTGCTCTTATTTTTTTAGCTGCTTCTCTGGGTATTTTTAAATTAACCGTACACTCAGCAACCTGTCTGCAACTTCCACCTACTGTTGAACTACTTTGGTTGTCTTTGCTTACAACATCAACCATATCTTCTGCGCTAAGCAAAAGCTCATATGCGTTTTCACCTATTTTTAAAAAAGACATTCTAACTCTCCTCTGTTTTTTCTAGCGCAAGAACAGTATAGTCATTTGGACGAATAATACTTGCATCTGTCATTTCTTTGTGCCAATATCCTTTTGCCTTACTTTCGTCTTCGTCAATAAGGACAACTTTTCCTACTGTGTAATAAATGATAGCTGGTTCTTTGTTTTCAAGCATATCTTCAGCGTCGCTTCCTTTTAGTCCAGTTCCAAATCCCATCTGAATTCTGGTCTTAAAATGTCTCATCCTATCACTTTTCATAAGGTTTTTGTAATATCTGTGAGCTTCTATATTTTCATCGTATCCGTCGTTTTCATCGAAATTGTAGTCTCTCATTCTAAAATACTCATTGTCTGAAGAATACATCTCACCATGCTTTCCATCTTTTTTAACTACAACATATGGTCCAGAGTGATATGGAACAGAAAATGGATATGTTAAAATCCAGTTTGGCATCATAAAAGGTCTTTGTGAGTTAAGCAGAACAAGTTTTTCTATCAATCCTCTTTGTTCGTCACTCATAAATGTATTCTCGCTACATTCAAGTGGTTCTTCGCCAGACATAGAGACACCAAGCCCACCACTCTCTATAGGAATATGTGATGATGTATATGCACTATAATCTATAACAAAACACAAATATCCAACAAATATAGTAATTCTATTCCCATAGATAGGAGATTGGTATTTTTGCATTTGCTTTAACGATACAGTACCCTGCTCAAACATTCTTCTTCTAATATCTTTAGATACACCTTCAGATGAATATGCAATCACTGCCGTTGTGTGATTCATTAAATCTAGATATGATTGCCACACATTGTTATAAATTGCGCTTTCAAGCTTCATTCTTAATTTAGAGTTTATTACACTGCATATTCCCAGCATAGTTATTGGAGTTAAAGTACATGCAAGACCAATAGTTGAATAAAAAAACACTATATACATAATAATTGTCATATTCGCATGAATAAACATTGCACTATTCATTGCTCTCATGTATGATGAAAAAGCATGCACACTTGTTTCGCCTATTGATGTTGAATACGACATAGATATAGGCAACATTCTTGAGTTGGATTCAACGTCTGCTCTTACACCAAATCCTATCATATTTCCATCAACAATTCCACCAGGAATAAGGACGACAATGTTGTGCGGGAACCCTGATGTAGATGCTGAAAACATATTTTTTTTAGGTGTTGCTCCGTTTGTATCAAATTTTAAAAAACCAGGCTCTTCAATAGAGAATGTTATTTCACCAGAATCTACTCCTTTGAATGAAAAATCAAAATCAACATCCTCAATAAAAGTTTTTCTATCATTTATAATAGATGACATGCGAAACGAATCAATAGATTCTTCAGCTGCTCTAAACAAAAAGGCAAAGTCATCTGGAACCTTTGAGTACTCCAATGGTGACAACCATGAAAAAAGACCAATATTGAATATGAATTCCTTGACAGATTCTGTATCATAGAACGCATGTGTTGTGTATCTAAAAGATGTTGAATCAATCCATCCTCCGAGAAATTTGTATTCACCAGAAGACACTACAGGATAAGAAGGTGTTCCATCGTCAATTCTTGGGACTCCAGACATATAGACTTCATCGTCAAACAAAGGAACTTCCTGCTCTATGTATTCTCCTGTGTCTAACTCTATCGACAATGTTACATTCAGCGATTTAAACTCAAACAACTTACCTCTAGCCTTACTTGACTTCATTGCTGTTCTGTCAATTACAATTTCAAATTCAGGAGCACTTATGCTATCATTAGTATGAACGTGTTCTGTGACAACTACGTTTTCTGTTGAATGTCCTGCGTTATAGAGTTCTACGCCACCACTTCTTTCACTATAGTATGTTATATCTCCTGTGCTTCTGTCTATAGACAGTGTCTGTGTTGCCATATGAAGCTCGGCAATCAATTGCTCTTTATTAAACGAATCACTATCTGATATATGAACTTCAGAGTATGTATTTATTGTTGTTGTGGCTGATAAAACACGAATGCTTCTTGCGCCGTCAACCCTTCCTTGCAGCTTAATAACAGTAGCATACTTTTCACTACTAGCATCAACTTTTACGTCTTCTTCTGTCAGCCCTGATGTGTCTCTTTCGGAAACTATTCTTCTCTGAACAACTATATTATTGTTGTCACTTGTAGTTTCAACATCTAAAACTTCAGCCTCTTCTAGAGTGTTTTCTACTGCTATCTCAACACTCTCTGCAGATGATGACCCTCCGCCAAATTCTGGTCTACTATGCAAAACTATCATTACGCACCCTTTGTATTATTTCAAAATTTCACCAAGACCATTTGCAATTATAACTTTTCCATACAAATCATCTAAGTCTTTTTTGTTTAAATCAGACAGAATCATATATCCATCTATAACTTTATTTCTAACTTCGTATTGAGGCTGGTCAATACATTCTTGATTATTACAAGGAGAAGGCGGAGGACAAGTGTCTGGAAGCGCAACCCCATACATTTTCAAATAAGGAGAACACATACTTGCCTTCCTGATATCACAACACTGCATTATAATATCAGAATCAAAAACTGGAATACCTCGAAGTGTCATTTTTGAAGGAAAGACGGCTGCTGGAATAGACACTATGTACTTCTTTCCTATTCTGTCTTCATTCGTAAAAGGGCTTGTTGACTCAAGAGCATTGTTTGCAAAATCTGTCTGTATATACTCAAGTCCTTTTTCTCTCATTTTAACTATATCCAATATTGAAACATCTATCTCATCGGTTGTGAAGCCAAGTTCTTTCAGTTTAAGCATAGGCTCTTCATTTAGTATAAAACCATACTCAAGGTCAGTATTTGTTTGTGCAGACTGAATTCCAGATGTTCTGAGTGCTATCTCAGGAGGCAAGTCTTTTCTATACGAAATGATATAAGGAATAAATATTGAACTGTTGTCGTGGATAGATATGCGTATTCTCTGGTCGTAAACATAAACATCTACATACTCGCAATAAATTTCAACTGTCTCCACAATACTTGTACATTTTCCAAAATCAACTTTAATTGTTATCTCAAACTCTGCAATAAAATTTTTTATTTGAGTATACTCTTTGTATGCGTCTCCACGAGATATTTCATAAGTTACATTTACCTCATCTTCGCTTCCGCTTTTTATTCCATATTTTGCATCAGACACATATACTGCGCCATTTCGTATTTCAGGAAAATACATTTTTACTTTGTGTTTTATCTCGTAATATTTTTTCGACATAAAAATATTTGAGAATCTAATAGAATATCCAGGATTGTTTTTTGTCTGGAAATTTGGCTCACCATGAGCTCCTGTCATTCCTACAAGAGGATGAAAAAATCTCTCATCAGGAATAAATGTTGCAAATCCATGTTCGTTACTCATTGATGACTTGTATTTACAGTTAAATTGTCGCATACTATGCTCCGTAACCAATACCTTCTTGAGTTAAAGCATCTAGCTCTTCGCTACAAGAATTTAAAACATTTTTAGAGCGATTAGACACAGACTCCACAGCAAGCCCAACTGCATTGTATTCATTTATGAACATCATAGAGTCTTCAATTTTTTGGGCAGTGTTGTAAGCTAGATTACTCATTGCTGTCTTTATACCAGATACAATATTTTCCATCTCTATAAAATCTTGAGATGACAAAGAGATGACACTATTCATCAAGGCAGTTAATTTTGCATCCCTAGAGCTTAGATATGTAACAGTTGACATAAGAGATGAGAAACTTCTTGTAAAAGCAACAGCAGTAGTATATATCTTATCGAACTCTTCAGAATAGAATGCATAGTTCTCAATCTGCTTTTCAAGCTCAGCAATCATATTTTCAGTATCTTCAATTAATCTCTGTTGCTCATCATTAACGCTGTCCATATTGTCCAAAATAGCTCTATTTTCCGCTATCTTTTGAAGAACAACATCCAGTTGAGCTTTTTGTTGTCTAAGCTCATCAACAAGACCAAGTGATTGTGAAACTGCAGACTCCATTCTGTTCATTTTTCCATTAATATCTATCTCGGCAAGATGCTCAACCATTGAACTGTATGAGTCAGAAACACTAGCCTGGAACATAGACATATCTGCAAGACCAAGAGCAACAGAACTTTGACCTCCACCTAGTTGAGATACAATTTTGTTTGATTCTATATCTATGACACTTAGAAGGCCATCTATTTTTGAAGAAACTTCGTCAAATCTTCTTTTTTCTGCAACAACTTGGTCTATAAAATCAAGCGTACCATTGTCTTCAATTAAAGATATTAAAACAGCATAGTTATCTATGAAATTTTTAATTTTTTCAGCATCGGCATAATTTCTTTCTTTCTCAGACAGAACGCTTATTAGAGCGTTAACTTTTCCTTGTAATTTTAAAAAATCGCTATCATTAATCATTTTAAATGTCCTTTTACTTTTATTTCAGATGGCTTTGAAAAACTTGCAACAACATTGATTGTTTGTCCACTAATCGAGAATGATGAATCCTGATTATTGACCTTAACTTTTATTTCTTGCTTTTTCATTATTCTATCCTAAATACAGTACCGCCGATAGATGCAGATACTTTTTGATTACTTATTGTAGCAGAAGTTTTAGAAGAATGTGTTGAAATGCTTATGTCTTGTTTTTCAATGTCGTATTTTAGACCATTTGTACATTTCTGAACAGAATTCTTAGACAACTCTTCATTAGGGTAACTTCTAAAAAATTTGCCATTAACAAGAACAACAGTTTCGTCGAGTCTTGTTGGAACATATGTGTAAATTCCAAAACCGATATAATCAGCTAGTATTGTTTTTATCTCTACGCCATCTTTTTCGAAAATTCCAATATGCAACTCATCGCCATCATATTTTGTAAAAAAAAACATCCTGTATGGCATTGAGCCTTTTGATAGAACTTTATTTCTGTTGCTTCCAGCAACAATATAATATCCATCATTTTTTGCATCAATTATTGCTGTCGAAAATGAATCGTTAGCATTAAAAAATTCTGGAGTTATCTCAGATAAAGAAGTGCCATCAAAAAACAACACAGCAAGTTCATCACACTCTTTACAGACTATTCTGAACGCATCCCCATTTATTTTGAGGATTTTGCGTGTTGTTCCAGCCATTACATAACCTTAGTTGTTTTTCCGACAGTTATAAGTCCGTGAGCGCTATCTGGTAATATGTGATAATATACACCAAATCCAGTGTCTGTCATTTCCCCGGAATCAGCAACATTACCATTGAAGTCTTTGAGCTCATAGTTTATTTTTTTTCCAGCAGACATATCTTTAGAAAAAGCTATCAAACATCCTCGTGGTATTCCAACTTTTTTTACAACAACAGATTTTCCAGCTTGAAATAAAAGAAAGCTGTTATCATTTTCGATTGTGTGTTCATATGTATACATGTCGTCGTACGCATTGTCCATTGGATATGAACCAATTTCCTCAAATCCATCTCTTGATAATCTGTTTACGTTCATGATAGGAACTTCACCATGATTGCTCTTACAAGCCAAAAACACAGTATCACCAACAACGAGTTCTTCATCAGAGGAATCATCACCAGGAACTATAAATTGCTCATGAGCCTTGTAATATGCACCTGCACCATTAATCATATAAGCTTCTACAGTATATGTTCCACCGTGTAGTGTTTCAAACGATATCTCTCTTGCTGACGAGTCTGTATATTTTTGATATAACACGTTTATCAACGCAGTCATATCATCTTCGTTCTCAGGCTTGATTATCTTTTGTATAATCGCTGAATCAAAAGTTATCTGCCATAGTATTTCAACAACATCATCAGGATTATTTATATTTAATGCAGCTGTATGAATTCCTGTTTCTGCATTGTAAGATATGGCTATATCTCCAGTTATGCTTGAAAAGTTTTTAACTGTTGCCTCATACTCTTTCTCGACTCTCTCTAAAGTTGTTTTGTTTTCTCCTATTGCAACAACCTTAACGTCTCGTGTTTGGCTTTCGCTGCTTTGGACATTTATAGTTAAAACTGGATTTAAAAAGTCTTGAGAGCTATACTCTATACTCCCATCAACATAAACATATATCTCTTTGATATTAAAGTTTGATGACGCAAACACAACAAGCTGCAAAAGATTATCTTGTATTCCACTTCCTCTTAAATTGAAAAATAGTGTTTCTCTTTCAACGTCATATAAATCAGAAGCATCTAGCTCATCCACAGTCTTTTCAAGTACTGAAACTGTTATTTGCTCAGATATTGTTATACCATCCACTGTGTCAGCTGTAATATAAATTACATGCTCTCCTGAAGAATAAAACACAAAGCTATTTTCTTTACTAAAATCCATTCCGTTTGAACTGTAATATATGTTTAGAATCTTCGATTGATTAAAAACAATCTCACCATCAACTTCATACTTCTGGTTAAGAACTTCTATTTTTGGATTAACTTCAAATTGTTGTTCTGCTGTCGCAACTATTGTATTATTGCTTACTACAACATCGCATGTGCTTGCATCATGTAAGTCAATATCACCTATCAAAAGTGGTTCACCAAAGTAGTTAAGTTCAACAGACGCAAGCTGTTCGTGTCTGTCAGCTCTAGGCAAATCATCATTCCAAGCAGCAATAAGTATTTTTGCGTCATAAGAAACATCCTGGTGAGCTTCAAGAATGTCAGACATCGACATTTGATATCTGCCATCATCATCGCTCTTTACGACATCACTCCAATATTTTATATTTTTTCCATTATCAATAACTAGCGCCTGAACCGATATGTTCCCTTGAGGAACGCCGTTGATTTTTGTCTTTCCTGCTATCAGAATCATCTGAGTCTCCTATTTTAAAACATTTAAAGTAGCTAATAATATCATAATTATTGAACTATTTGTTATTCGTACCTACGCATAAAATCAGCCATAGATTCAGAAGCTCTTGCTTCTCTTACAGACTTTGCGCCTTCTCTTGCTCTGTTCATCATAGCTTCACTTGGTTTTCTTTTTTTTCTAACAAACTGAGATGCTGTCATTCTCCCAAGAGGAAATCTCAGCCAAGCTAATTTTTCGTAATCATTTTTTTGTTGCATCATAAAATCCTATAAAAGGGTCTAAATCTATACCCATAATTAATTTACCTTTTTGTTTTTCCGAGAATAACTGCTTTGAAGCCATAAGCTTGCTCTTTACATCATGTATAGATTTTTGCGTCAATGGAACATGAATTGCGAGTTGGTCTCCATCGTAATCTGCATTATGCCCATTTTCAACCTCTGGTGGCAAATGCATAACATTTCCTGAGCCAATCTTTGCATAATGGCCAGTCATATTATGTTTATGTAAAGACGGCGGCCTGTTCACAACAACAGGAACCTCTTTCATGACAGAGCTAAGCACATTCGAAGCTGTTGGTGTTCTATTTCTTATATGCTCTTTTGAATCTTGAACAGGTATTCCCATTTGTGACATTTTTCTAGTAACATGTGGCTCAAATATTTTCCATGCTACATCTTTTGGTAATTCAACCTCGTCCATGCTTAAAGATTTTAAGTGTGGAACAATAACAGCTCTACCAGACGTGAAGGTCTTATTCTTGAGAACCTTTTGGTGCCAAAAAGATGTCTTTGGGTTATCTCCAGCAACAATATCCATCATGCTTTTTGTTCCCATCTTTCTTAGCTTATCAGAAGGACTTTCATTTGTTCCATATAGAGCACCAACACTCTTTTGAAGGTCAAAAGATAGTGCATTAAGATGTTTTTCATCAACGCCTTTATTTTTGCCTTCTTTTAGTGTATTTGACATTCTGACTATCTCAGAATAATGATGATTAACATCATGCTCGCTTATAGCACCATTTGGAAGACGACCTGGCATTCTAAACTGCGTAGGAAGAACAGGTATTTTGCTTATAAATCCAACATCTGAAATGTTTTTATTTTCAGATTCAAGCTTCTTTAACATTTTTACCGTTTTCATCATTCTGTCTATCTTTGATGAGTCTTTTGTATTTTTAATCTTCTCTTTAAGCTCTTTTATTTTATCTGAAGATTTTATTTTTGTTGCCTCATTGTAGACATGTTCTGTTCCATTTTCTGCAATAGTCTTGTCAAGCCCAGACTCCGTTGTTCCAAGAAGTGCAGCTACTTGTTTTTTATAAATAGGATTTATAAGTTTTATTCCAGTGTCAATATGTCCATAAAAATTTCCACCTTGTCCAAAAATCTTAGGGTCATAAAATCCTCCCTTAACTGGCTCAAGTGTATTTCTTTTAAGTCCAAATGGTTCTTTCACTTCCCCAACACTAAGCTTAACAACATCCTTGTCTGTCATAGGTATAAGTTTTTTTCTCTTGCCATCTTCAACTAGATTTATATTCATCTGTTTCAAAAGAGAGCCGAAATGCTTTCTTGCTGTTTTTTCTTCAGGAGCAGGAGGCTGTTCACCTGCCTCAAACTTAGCAAACCATTCTTTGTTTTTTTGCGAGCGAATAGAACCTGCCTCACGAAGAAAATCTCTTGCATCGTGTGAAAGGAGAGCGTTTATTTCCATGTTAGACAATGAGGCTGCTGAATTTTTTCCGCCTTTCATTGGTTGGTCAAGCATATCTGTAGCTCCAACACCAACTCCTGAATTTGCACTTTCTCCTTGCTTGAAAAGCTTCATTATGTTGTAATCGGCAACAAATACTTTTTCATCAAGATGTTTTTTTCTCACTGGGTCATATACTTTATGGTAAAGCTGAACATTGTTATTTTTTGCTTCGTTTTTTGCAAAATCCCTCAAGCTTCCATCGACATAATGAGGAAGCACATATTTTTTCCCTGTTTTTTTTGCAGTTTCAGTCAATGTTGCTTCAATTATTTGCGCTGGATTCTGTCTTGATATAACACCTGCTCCACCAAGAAATAATTCAATAGGTCTTCCGTTTTCATCTCTAGGCATTTCAGACTCTGGAACTACTGCAGAAACAATACCTTTATTACCGCTTCTTCCTGCTATTTTGTCACCTTTTTGTAGAGGTGCCGTATATGAAACAGCAACACGGACATTTCCACCTTTTTTTCCTATTGTATCAACTGTGCCAGGGTTTTCGCTTTTCCATTTCTCCATAACAGGAACAAACCCACCATACATAAGTTTTTTAATCTTGTCGTTTGAAAATTTAGCCTCAGAAGGGTCCATTTTTCTCATACCAAGATAAATAGGTTCATCCTTGTTTAAAACGACTCCTTCTTTTACAAATCCATTGTCATCATATTTAGACATGTCGAGTTTTTTTGCAACTTCAGGAAACATATTGGCAAACTTTCTTTTGTCAAATATTGCATCACCGTTCGTGTCAGCATCAAATTTCTCAGAATGCATAGATGTTAATTTTTTTGCTGCAGTATCTGATATTACAAAGGCATCATTTCTTGTTCCAGGGTACATTGCCCATGCTGTCCTCAGATTTTTTCCAATAGCAAGCTCTCCACCCTTTGTAAAGTTTGAGTCAGTTAAGTGTTGACCAGCTTTAACTTTATCGCCTTTTTTCACAACAACATCATGCTTTAAAAAAGTCTTTGTGTTTAACTGAATAGGTTCTTTTGCATAATCAACTTCTACAACCTTCCCGTCTTTGCCTTTTACTTTTATCAAGCCTTTCTTTTCATCAACTGAATGTATCTCACCATCTATGGATGATACAGCAAGATGTTTTTTTGCTATTGTCTCAAGATTACTTTTTCCATCTTTAGACATAAGAGAAACAGGATTAACATCTCTATCTACAAGTGGCAATGCCTGGGTTGAGTGTTTTGATGCCATCATATTTCTTGTTGGGTCATTTGCGCTTATAGCACCAAGAGAGTTCATTGCTGGACCATACATATTTTCAGCTGAATCTATTTGATAATCAGCATGATTTATTTTTCCAACACTTATAGAATCTCTATGTCTTATCCCGACCTCTCCATTTCTTTTAACATCTGGAAATGCTATCTTTTTATCCCAAAGTTCTGCGACTGTCTTTATTTCTTTCTTACCTGTCTTAAGGTTTTTCACCTCAACCGCAGGGTTTCCATCATCGTCAACATGCGAGCCATGAGTGACGGACAAAGTAATACCGGTATTTGCACCCTCTGGAGATTTAATTGGGTCAATAAATCCAAGCTGAGACATATGCATTGACCTGACTTCCGGAGTAATCATATCTTTAGATGATATGCCACCCTCCCCCATTGGTGTAATATCATGCATAACCTGTAAAGACTGAAGTGGATTATATTCCTCTGGTCTTCTAGATATTGCACTTGTTGTCATAAATGAACGTGAAGCATCTCGCAATAAAGGTTTATTAACAACATCAGAAAGAGATGGCTTTTTAAGGAGATTGCTCATCTTATTCTTCATTTTGTACTCTTCTTTTTTCAAGCTTCTTGAAATGCCTTCGCCTAGAAGATGCTCTGGCAAAACAACCTTTTTAAACATTAGGTTTTCTTTGTCATCTTGAGCAATCTCTCCTCTTTTTACCATTACATTTTTTCTAACAGATTCAAGAAGAGCATCTTTTCCGAAAGTAGAAATTGGTTTACCGAGAGTGTGCTTAGTTGAACTTGGGTCCATTTTACCACCAGAATAATGTTCTTTTATAATATTTACAACTTCTTCGTGAGGTGGGCTTATATCAGGACCAATTAACCCAAGATTGTTTGCGAGTTTAATAGCAGTCGACTTCTCGTCAGATTTTTCAGATAGATTTTTATATAGATTGCTTCCAAGCTTTTTCTTTATTTCGCTTTCTGAAGCACCTAGTATTTTTGCAACATCAATAGGATTAAATGTTTGTCCTCCTACTTGAACATGAACTGAATCTTTATCTCTAGGCGATATAATTTTTAAAGACTTTGCACCATTCAGGTTAAGCATTGTCTCTACATCTCCATTCTGCTTATTTAAAGTATATGCTCCTGGCTTAAGTCTCATCTGATGAGGTATGACATATGAGCTTCCATCAACAATAAATCCACCTTTTTTTGTTGCAATAGGAATATCTCCTATATATATTCCTTTTTTGCTTTCTATGACATTTCCATCTTTGTCAACCATTGAAACATCTGCCTTATATTTCCTAGTAATGCTGCCTGCGTTTTTAGTAGCCTCAGAAAGCAGGCTGAAAGTATTTTTTACTGGTTCTCCTCTAACATTACTAAACACAACAGACCTATGTTTTCCCTCTACAACCTTACCATCAAATTCTTTTTTTACTACATTATCAATAGCATCATTTATTTCGTCATGGTTTCTAGATAGTTTTGTCATTGTTGTTAATCTCCTAATGTAACAGTAAAATCTGTTGCAGTTCTACACCAGAATAATACCCTCTATAAGCTTTAAAAGTCCTCATATAGTGTATTCCTGATGAATTTCCAGTATCACCTCTGTCTATAGAAAAAATATTCATAAAATCAGCAGCATCTTCTCTGTTGGGAATAATTTCGTCAAAAACGACCTCATCTCCAAGACATGCAATAACAGGTTTAAAACCCTCTTTAAAAGAAACTGCCAACCTTTTAAATCCTCTATATGTTCCAGGAGCCTCCGTTACGTAAAAACTCAAGTTGGTTATAGCATAGTTTTTTTCTCCATACAACACTCTCAACTGCTGTCTATTTGCCAATTCTATAACAAAATAATTACTGTGACTGTCTCCTTTTTTATGAAAACCAAAGACAGGATAATATTTACCATCTTCTCTTGCAAAATATGTAGGACCATTAACTATCTCAAAAACAACAGTTATTCCATTGTTTATCTCACTAGAACTAATTTCTGTGTATGTATTTTCCCCATTTAGTTTAAAATGATTAAGCCCAACCATTTTTGAAGCATATACTAGCTCAGCAACATGACTGTTTTGAATAACTAAATCATTTCCGGTTGCATTATTTTTACATACAACAGGTGTAACATATCGCTCTAGTTCATAGAATCTGTAATCTGCAATAAGTTCTGGATTAAATTTTATTTTATTTCTATATTTGCTATACATTAATTCAGGAATTGTTTTTCCATGAATTCCACCATGAGCATCATTAGAACATCTATAATACGTTTCAATACTTGAAACATTTAACGTAAACTTCGTACTTTTATTCATGAAATCCTGATATTTTGATGCATTTGTAATGTGTATAACCTGGCTATACCTTGTGCTCCTATTATACTCAGTAAAGGCAACTATATTTAACGTATCGTACATTTCATCAACATAAAAGCAAAGAGCAAGCCTTATATAACCAGCATAACTACTTCCCTGATTTGATATTTTTTTTGTTGTAACATTTCCATCATCGTCTGTTATGTAAAAATAGTAATATTGCCCACTATAGCTTGTTGGATTAAAATCGTATCTAAACATTTCTCTGCCATCAGAATCTCTAAATATTCTAAAATCAACATGAGCTCTGTCTCTACCCCAGCACATTTTCTGAGAATAAAATGTAAATAAATCATTCATTGGAGTACAGAATCCTTCTGCAAAATCAGATTCTGTAGTATTTACAGGTCTATATTTGTTCCACTCGAAATCTATTGTGAGGTTTGGTTCTCTTAATTTTTTACTGTAACCAGTATGAGTTGCTGCAATCCCGTTTCCAAAAAAATTCAAAGTCCCAGCTTCTGCATTTTTATATGTATAATATCCATGTTTTGATTTTACACATGCCATATATTTTAACAATTCAGGAATATGCTCTCTTGAAAAAACCCTTACTGAATTGTTATGCTTAAGGATAGCAACAGTAATTCCCTTATATACTGATGAGTATACTCCATCTTTAATCCCAAGTGCTATCATTTGAAACAAGATTGAATCATTAAAATCTAACCCTATTTCTATTTTACCTAGCAAATGCTTTGAGTAAAAATTAACTTTGCTGTCCTCTACAGCCTTACTTCGCACCATGAAATCGCTTCCTATCTCCTGCTCATCTGAAAATGATATTTTAAAATCAGATATATATGAGCCATTGTAATATGTTCTTCCTTCCAAAAGAAGCATTCCATATGACTGTCCAAAAACACCATCAAAAGAAGCAATACGTTTCCCATCTAAGTAGAAAGCAACCGTTGAAATGCCATCTTTGTGTCGAATTGATATCTTATATTTGTGCCATTTATCATCATGCGTCCAGTAGAAATTCTCATCAAATGCATAAAAATTTACATAATCTCTTGCATACCTTCCGCTAGGGACAGTTGACCATCCAGTAACTCTGAACAATGATGGCTTCGACGTCGAGTCTGATGCATATTCAGATATAGTGGATACAGAAACTGACCAAACATCCCACGGCTGAGACACGTTCATTTTATTTATAGCATCAAACTCAATATCAATATTAGCTTCAAGTGGTATTCCTTTTCTTAGATACACTCCACTTCTGTAGTTTGAGTCACCATTTGAATCAAATACTTTTCTTCCATCATATTCAATAACTTTTGGAGATGGACTTCCGAACGGAATCCATTTTGACCTATCAAGTGTTTCAAAATTTTCTTCTACATAAATCATATCTTAACCTTTGTATTCTGTTGTAGTTTTTACATTGTTTGCTGAAATCACAGTGAACCCTCCAGGTATACTATCTATTTCAGGTTTTAACGAACTATCACTACCAATTCCATCCCCTTCACCTTCTCCGTAATCTTTTGATTCAAAAATATAAAAAGGAGTTTGCGTCAATACAAAAATTTCAGACTCACCTATTGCTCTTGTTCGTATTGAGGTTCTTGCTTTTACTCCTTGCTTGACGTATGTGTAATATTTTCCAGTTTCCTTATCATCATCATTATCTGGTGTGCTAAATCCAGGAGGACATAATTCCAACTTGACTGTTTCAACAAAATCTTTACCCATTCCAGAAACGCCTATGTATGAATGCTCATACATGCCTTGTCCATCAGACCCTCCTAGGAAAGTTTGCCTTGTTTCTTTAACCCATCCAAAATTATAAACAAATACATTGCCAACCGAATCTATTATTTCTGAGCTAATTGGGCTTAATTGTATCGATTTTCTTACTTCACATCCGTCTGCCATGTCATACTCCTAGTATTGTCCACTTCCCCATAAACCGTTATCATACTCTGAAGATGTAGATAATGTAGCTCCCCACATATCTTTATAGAAATTTGCAGCATTATTTGTGTCAATCATTGATTTTGCTTTCTCAGCATACATTCCGGCAAGACTCATATATTGTTGCATTTTATTTGAGAAATCTATCTGGCCGACATTGTCATCTGATATTTGCATTTGATTTCTGTTTTCAAGATTAGCTTGAGACTCAAGAAGTTTTGACAATATAAGATATACCCACACAACATCTGGTAGAAATTTTGTTTTGCCACGAAGAACAGGATATAGAAATTCTAATTCTTCTTGGACATCTTTATAAAACATTCCTATTTCTTCATCTCCAAATTGCTCCTTATTGTCAAGAAGAACATTCAATTCTGCATCGTCACGGATGTATGCTCTAATCTTTTCTGGATTAATCATAACATTGGACCTCTTTGCTTGTATGTCTCTTGTTGTATCTTATTTGAATTTGACTGTGAAAATGAACTGTTGAGTTTTGCGCCAATCATACCAGAACCAATCATTCCAGCTCCAATCATACCAACTTGTTTTTTATTGTTCATAGCATAATCTTTCGCACTTCTTGCCAATCCAGCCATACCACCTTTGCTGTCAAGAGTAGAACCAGCACCAATCATCTTTGCACCAATTTTGACACCCTGATTACTTACCACAGAACCAGGCTTGCTTTTTATACCAACTTTTGCAAACTTCTTACCAATGCTTCTTAACATATTTGCAACAAATGCTGTTTTTTCAATATTCATAACAATTCCTATACTTTTTGAAACTTTTATACAATTATACCAATATTTTAAACCGAAAACTCCAAATAAGAAAAAGTTGCATCTTTGCCAGAGTAATCAATATCAGAAAGCAATGTTATTTCTTTTCCAGAAAGCAAGCATTCAATCTCATCAACAACTCCATTGGCCACGGACACAAAAACAACACCTCCTATAATTCCTCCTAGAGGTTCGTTGTCTAAAAGTATTTTATTTTCTGATGATATTGTTTTTGTTTGATTTTTTATTTTTGATTTTGACACAACGTTCTTAATCATGTCTTCTAGTGCAGAGCGAACAAGTATTTCGCTTTCTTCTCCATTCAAGTCTGGAGATGTAGATACAGAAGTTTTTTTTACAAATTCTGTAGAATCAAGTATTGTTACAACATCGTTACTCATATGATAGTATGATTTTGCAGCTGATGAAAATATTCTATAGAGTTTTCTGTCTCTACTATCAAACATATCAGCAAAAAAATAGTCTATATAGTTACCATTTTCATCTTTATTTTCTTCACTATTTTGAAACGTATTGTTTAGCCAATTTTTAGTCCAATCTATTGCACCCTGAACTGTTATTGTTGAATTTTCACGAATCAATACCTCTTTTTTATATAATGCTGGCATAATAACTCCAAAATATTTTTTTATTATTATGCCACAAACTATATAAAATGCATCTATACTTAAAGCATATGTTGTAGATTATGATAATTTAATGTTTGTTATCTCCATATTTGTATATCCATACTGTTTGGAAATATAATTACCAAGATATAGATTGTTAGTTAAACCAATATTTTCTATAATATCAGAAAATTCAATTTCTATATGAGCAATAAACACGCCATCTTCATTGTAATATTTTTCAGCAAAGTCTGATTCGCTCATGCCAGCAACAAGTTCTTCTCCATTTATTTTAATGCTTGATACCTCTTCCCCTTGTATCACAACAGAACTATATATATACGAACGAAGTGGTTTGTTATCTGCAACAGTTGTTGAAAAAATATAATCTGCATTTGCCCCAGTCAAAGGTGTTCCAACAAAATCATATGATACTTTTTTAGCCCAGTAAATTTCATCTTTCAACAATTCAACTCTTCCGTTTGATGATACTAATACTTGAAAATCAGGATGTCCATCTGAAATTTCTTTTCCAGAATTATAATCTCCATCATTCACAACATCAACATCAGAACTAATAAACATATTGTCTCCAAATATGCTTGGCAATACATAGAATGATTCAGTAGACTCTTTATAGTTTATAACCTTAACAATAGGGAGTTTATATGGAGTCTCATTTAATGCCTTGTCTGCAATATATTGTGCTAAGTTCTTAGCATCATCAAGTGTTTTTTCACTGCTTCGCTTTAGCACAACTTCTTTGTATGTTATTGCCTGCGCAGGTATTCTTGCAAACTCATATTCAGATATAAGTTTATTTGCTATAACGTTCGAATCAGACTCAAGAATATCTTTATCTTCATCACTAACAACAACAAATACTTTTCCTATCAGTGGTGCAAAGTAATATAACTTGACTACATACTCAATATCTTCAGTTCCTAGTTCAGCAATATCCATGCTTTTGTCATATTCTGAAACTAGCTTAACAGCATCTTCAATATACTGCTCCTCTGTTTTATCTTCAATGTTAACCATTGATGTTATTTTTACAATATTTTCCATACTTTACTCCATATTATTTACTTCTAACTTATCGCCATTAACAAAAGACAAATCATTGAAATGCTCAATTTCATCTTTCATAATCTCTCTAAAGAACATGGCTGTTTCAATATCTTTGTGCAACATAGCTCTCATCGACATACATTTGTAATCACGAATAGCACTCTTTTCAAGCTCTTGAACTTTTCTCATCACTGCATTTGCATTCGAAAGTTCTGGGTAGTTCACAACAGACATATCAAGATGAATATTAACAGATGTAAGCAATCCGTGGTTACTTGCAAATTCCATTATTTGATTAAAATGTTCATATTCTTCTTCTGAGTGTGATTTTAATTCTTCAGCAACTTCTTGGCTTCCGAGTCCTGTGAGTTCGTTTGAGGCTTTTGCGTAGTATATTGATGCACTAAGTTCATCCATTAGGACTTTTTCTATAAATCCTATTAGCTTTTCTTTGTACATTTTCTCTCCAGTATAGTCACCAAGCAAACCAATGCTTTAGTGACTTAAAATTTGCTATTAAAGAACAGCTCCGTCGCCAGTATTTTCAGTGTCATCACCTGCAACTTGGTCGCAGTTTTCTCCACCATTAAATGCACAGTTCATCGCATCAATAAATACTTGTCCGATGTTTGCAGCAACAATCTCTCCAACTTCAGAGCGAAGGATTACATTTGCAACTTCAGCTTTAGCGTTTTCGAGTTCTTTAACTTTTGCATCTAAAATTTTATCAGCATCTTTTAAAGTTTCAGCTGAACTGATATAATTAGTTGTCTCATCTGCGATATAACTTCCGTCACCTTCAAGACCAGCACCACGTTGAGTATTGTCAAGTTCAGTAGAAAGAGTACTTAAAGATGTTCCAGAATCTCCAGATTCTCCAGTAATTTCATCAATTTGTTCTTGTAGCGCTTCTTCAGCAGTTTGAGCACGCTCAACTTCTTCAGCGATAACTTCTGCAAGACCAGCTTCAGCCTCTTCAGCACGAGCAGTTTCTGCAGCAACTTTTGCAGCAACAGACCCAGCAACAGTTTCGTCTCCCTCAAGAACATCAAGGCGACTATCAAGAGCAACATCAGCTTCTTTTGATTTTTTAGCAAGTCTTTTAATTTGGTTTTCAACAGTATTAGCTCTGTCTACACCCTCAGAAGAATTGTCGTGAATATACTCGTAAGTACCATCAGTATCATCTTCTGCAGTAACAGGAGTTAATGTTCCGTCTTCGTTCAAACCTACATTTTGCTCGATAGTTGCAATTTCGCTATCAATACCTGCAAAATGCTCATTTGCACTTTCAACAAGAGAATCTACTTCATCACCTAAATCGCTGATTCCCTGAGCGTTCTCAGCAATAGCAGCCTCATCAGTAGTAGCACGGTTTTGTAATGCAGTAATCGCATCAGCATTTTCACCAATAGCAGTAGTATTGTCAGCAGTAGCTGTTTCAAGAGTCGCAGACTTCGCTTCTTCAGCATCTAAACGAGTAGCAAGAGCATCTTCAGCAGCAGTAGCACGAGCAGCCTCCGCAGCAACTTTGTTTGAAACAGAACCAACAACATCAGCACCACCATTAAGAGTGTTGATTTTCGCTTCTGCAGCAGCAAGACGAGTTAGTGCAGCATTGATTTGAGTGATAATATTTTGAGCTTGGTCAAATTCTGGAGTATCAGGGTCAGCATCAAGAATACTTTGTAGTACCTCAATCTTAGCTTGAAGCTCTTCAATGTTAATATTTTGCGTATTTAAAAGTTTGTCTAGTTCAAGCTTAAGCTTTGCACCAACAGCAGAACCAGTGATTGCCATCAATTGATTCATTAAGTTTACTAATTCAGTTGTACTGTTCATAGTATTTCCTTTTTTTGTAGTTGTATTCTACTAGATAGTAGTAGTAGTATTGTATCTTTTTTTAATATAAGATTCAACCACAATAAGGAGTTTTCGCACGATACAGAATCTCTCTCTTTATGCTGTTTTATATTTTTTCACGAACAGGTATGTCTAATCTAAAAACAGTTCCTCTTTTTGAACTTTTTTCTATAACAATATCCCCTCCTGTTGAGCGTAAAATCTCCCTATTGATATAAAGTCCAGCACCTCTGACGCTACCATCTTTTGCTTTAGTTGAGTAATTCAAGTTAAAAACTTGACCTTTTATTGAGTCATCTATTCCTATTCCATTGTCAATCAGCAACATTGAACAATAAAGCTTATCAGATGCTTTTTTTATGTTTATTATTCTTGATAATAAGCTCACAATTGAATTTGTAAATATGTTCTGATGTTTTCCAAGCACTCTAATTAGACTCATTACATGCCTCTGGATATAAGATGGCTTGATTCTATATTTATCCATAAATCGAACTTCAATAAAAGATGCAGATGCTTCAAGAGAATTTTTAACATGGTTCAACAAGATATTCATAAGTTCGTAATTTTTCAATTCTGCAGACTCGTCAATGATAAACTTTCTCAGCTTCTCATCAATCTCATACGAGTAATTACTTCTATTGTATACACCCATAATGTCAAACGTTGCTTTTGCTATATCGTATAGACTTTTGTTTCCATTCGAATATCGAATACTTTTAACCTCTGCCATTCTGTCTATAATAGAATATGCTTGTTTGATGTTCATATAGATAATATCTTTTGATGATGATATTGTCATATAAGAATTAACTGCTTTGCAATTTTTACATGGACCAGTTTTTGATAATATGTCACACGTTGCACCATCAACTATTGCACTAAAAGTATCATCACACAGCTCTTTTATCACAGCAAGAGGTGTTGAAAGTTCGTGCCTCAACTGCTCTGCAAGCATAGCCATATTCCTATTGTGAAGCATAGCTGTTTTTTCTGCCCCAGAAACAAGCCTATCTATATTTGCATTCATAAAGAATCTAAACATTATAAATCCTATCAATGCAACAAATGTGATATAAGCAAAAAGGGAAAACATAAAAATATCCAATATTCCTTTTTTGTAAGAAACTATAATATGCCCATTTGAATATGTGAAATCTGTTGAAATGGCCTTTGCTGCTTTTGAGTCAACATCCAAAAATAAATCACCTTCTCTTTGGTGAACCACTTTTATATTTCCAATGTAAAACTGACTACATCCAACTATCTCACAGGCCTGCTCAATAGGTATATCAACCTTCTCCATTGTCTTAAGCTGTTTTGTAAGTAGATTTTCCCATACCTTTGTTGTTTCGAGCATCATATAGGCAGCAAAAGCACCATACACTACAGTAGCATAAACAAGTGACTTTGCTATAAATGTCGCATTGTCAGCACTAATAAATGTTGTTATTTTTTTCCAAATCATCTAGCACACCTTTAGCAGAATATCGTTAATAACTTCCTCTCTTGAATTTGTAAATGGGTTTTTCAGAAAAGTTATATCCTCAATATCTTCACCAGTCATATCTTCATATTTTTTAATAAATTGAAATATTTCAATATTGTTTCTATTCATGCTATGAGCAGTAAAAAATCTTATTTCTGCCTTTGGAAATTTTTCTTTAATAAAGGCATACGCATCAATTCCATCGAGAGTAACACCAACACCATTTTCATCTATAATAAATCCACCTATTGTTATGTCAAGAACAGCACCTAAAACATTCCCTATCCTGCCCTCTTCTATTTCTCTTTGAAGAACAAATGCTCCCATGTTTGTTGTAAACATTAGAAACTGACAATCTTCTGCATTTCTACTGGATTTAATCTTCGTTATTGTTTTTTCAAATAATTTTGTTATACCTTCATTATCATCAAGAAGTATTATTGTTGGCTTTAGTGGGTCATAGTTTTCAGGGTATTCATATTCTGGAATCTCAGCAACGATACTATTATCCGGAATAGAATCTAAAATATCATCGTCAACACTTTTTTTTCTTTCCTCTTCACCACTAAACGACTTTAATAAAGCCAAAAACTTCTCTTTTGTTAAACTTAGCATACAACCTCCTATTTTGTTATTCCAATATGTTGAAAAAATTCTGGCCGATAGACATCAACACTAACAAGAAGTGCAACAACGAGAAAAAAGAAAAAGAAAAGTGTTCCAAGTGTTCCAACTCTAATGAAAGATGTTATTTGATTCTTCATCATTATCATCTTGTTCATCGTCATAAGAACATTTATTTTTGCATCTATTATTCTCATTATTGTTCCAACGTAGTGAGCCTGAATTGTATCTGTATTTGTCTTTGTTTTATCACTAAGAAAAACAAGTACCTCGATTATTTTATCATCAGTCAAATCTTTTGCTGGTATTGCTTGCAACTCTCCTATGACTTTAGATATATCGTCATTTAGTTTTCCGTTTATTCCAAAATCAGTAACATCACGCTTTATCAACTTGAGCTCTTCTATTGTTCGCTTAAGTAGTTTTCTCGCCTCTTTTCTTTCTTCGTCTTCGTCTCTTTGAAAATATTTTAAAAAATTCATTATTTACTCGCTGCTTCTTTTATATTTTTGAACTCATATAAATATTCTCGCCTAATCATTCTTGTTTTATCAAGAATTTCATTTGCATTGTCCAATATTCTTTGCTCTGTATCAACCAAAGGATATATTGAATTAAAAAAAATATCACTCTCAAATGCATTATTTTTAGGCACTGGCATATTTAAGATTTCATCTGTTTCTTCACCAATTATATCAAAAATATAAAATGAAATCTCCTCTAGAGTTAAATACCAAAAAAGAAATACTGCAAGATTTTTATTTTTTGCTCTAAATATAGAGCAGTGCTCACATATTGAATTTTTTAAAATATCTTCATCTGCTAAGATAAACTTTACTCCAGATTTAGAATGTTTTACGATAATATCAAAAGGCTCAACTATACATCCAACAGAGCTTTTAAGCCCAGAAGTATTTTTTTTGAAATGTTTTTTTCTAGCCATAACTATTTCTTCGTCTTTTAATCTTGACACAAAATCAACATCAAACAATACAGTACCATCGATACATTTAGATTCAAGAAGCTCGTGAAGACTTACGACTTCTGAATCCGGAAAGAATCTTGCAATCCAAGAATACATAGAGCTCTTATTCAAAATTACACCTCTAGGCTTTCAAACGCTTTCTTAACGTCATCTATTGACCTGACAACAAAAACTTTGCCACCTTGCTTTCTTAATCTCTCATGCATACTCTTTTGTTCTTTTGAGACACGACCTGTATCAGTCTTTACCTCAAATCCAACAAACATTCCCTTGTGAACAACTATTATGTCCGGAAGGCCTTGCTCACTAACACATTTGTAGAATCCTACTGCTTTTTTAAATGCAGCAAGAATAAATGCTTTTTTTCTTCCAAGGCCAAACTTATCCAAGATAGCTCCAAGTGACCTTATTGCTGGAGCAACAAATGAGCCTGAATTCTGCCTCCAAAAAACAACATCTTTTCTATATTGAAGATATATCATAATAGACTTTTGTATTTCTGCTTCTGAGATTTTTCTTCTGTTGATATTTGCTGCCATCTTACAACGCCTCATTTGTTAGTGAATGTGCCTGCAGATTAACGGCTTCTTGTCCACCGACACGAAAGTTTACAAAACACTCTTCAGTCGAATACAACAGTTCGCTACTATCAAATACAGCATAATCTATATGCCCTGATGCATACACGCTCTCTCTCATGTGCTCAAACATTTCTGCTACACTTGGCTTTCTTCCGTATGTTGCGAAACTAGACATATTGAATACAGCATGCTTGTCATTACTTTCCCCGTTGTAATTCCCAAAATTAATATCAGAATCACTTTCAAAGTCAAGCTTATTTGGCGCATCAGAAACAATTATCTCATCAACAAGCATTGAATTGTGATATATTGATAGTTTTTTTGTTTTTTGGTTGTATCCAAATGTATAATAGTGTGTTATTATCATGTCATCCATAAATTCAAAGAATTTCACGGACGAGCTAATTCTTTTTTCACTCCCATCTATTCCAGTAAAAATAAAAAATAGCTTCTCATCTAATCCAATACCAAATCTGAAACCTTTTCCTATTCTACCTATTATTGAGTCAAACATTTCTCCGCTATCACCAACATAAAGGCTATTAATAATAAATCTTGCTGAAATAAAAAATTCATCGCCTAGCTTTGATGCTGCACCTTTCATTCTTACACCTTGGTTCACAGCAAGATAGGTGGAATATCCTGTTCCTCTTGAAAATACAAAACTTCCTCTTCCAGCTTGACCAGAGTTTGAAAAATCACCATTCATGGCACCAATAGAATATCTTACAGTGCTACCACTGTTCTGTGAAGACCTAATATATTTCCCATTTTCTACATATGTTATAGACCCGATTGCTGAGCCAGCAGGAAACAAATCCCATTGGTCAAAAATTGAAGAAGCTATTGCTCCTATATTTTCTGTTAATTCATCACATTCTTGTCCAAATGTTTGAACAACTATATATGCACCACTTACTGATTTTGCTATCTCAAAAAACTCCCTTAAGCTGTCTTCTGAATAATCATACTCTTCAGCATTAAAATGATATGTCTTCATACCTATTATCATTGATGTATCAGCATCAAATATAGACAAGACTGCAGAATTAAATGATTGTTCATATAACTCACCATTAAGAAGAATGTCTGCATCATATCCTGAATCACTATATGCTGTATTAAACGAAACATGCACATGAGAATCATTCCCGTACGCAGAAACAGCAGAATCAGAACTGTTTGTGAACAATAAATTTTGCTTTACGCCACATGTTTTTTTAAAGATATCTGTACCATAGTCATCTATTGATAATTTAAGAAAACCAAAGTCGTCATTTCTTTGGTCATTTGCAATAGCAGTAATGTTGTCAAATCTAAATGGGATTCTTTCGTCAAGAACAACTCTTCCGTCATATGTAGCATACATTATATAGTTTGATTTTTTTTGACTCTTATTGTAATCGAATCCAACTATAAATTCAAGTTTATCAGAGAATGTTTGTCCTCTCTCAATCTCTCGTGCTGTTCCGCCATATCGAACTCCATCATCTGCAACGCTAATGATTGGACAATAAGCTATTGTATTATCAAAAAACAAAGAAAGAATAGAATTGTTTCTACTGTCTGAAAGTGAATTAACAAAAAGAAAATTATTAGAATGCGGCTCAGAGCATGCAGATATCTCCAACCTGTAAAATGCAGACACACTATCATTTTCTCTTAGAAGCCTTGTCGGTATCACAAGCGCCTTCATTGGTGTCTTATACCCGGCAACAGTAGCAACAACACCATCGTTTTCAACAATATTATTATTGACTATAAGAACAGATGCTGTGCTATCATGAAAATACAGCCCAAGAATAAGTTTGTTTATGTCACGAAATTTTCCATTCTTTAAAAGATTAACAAGAAGTCTCTTGTTGTAACTAGACATTACCTCTTCATTGGTTTCTTCTTCACCAGTCGTATCTTCCTCAGTATCTTCCTCAGTATCTTCGTCAGTCGTATTTTCGTCAGTTGTATTTTCGTCGGTATCTTCGTCAGTCGTATTTTCGTCGGTTGTATCTTCTTCAACAACAGACGATTCATCAACACTAGCAACGTACCCGTATTGAACATATCCAGTCTCTACATACAGTTCTTCAATGCATATCTCTTTTATGTACCCTTTTGAAACATACCCACTTTCGATATATTTCCCTATTATTTCAACGTACCCATCGGAAATATACCCGCTAGAAACATATTCAAGTTCATTACATAAAGATTCCATATATCCAGATTTAACGTACCCAGATTTAACATAATTTTCAGCCATTACCACAACCTTTTTTCAATTCTTCTCTTGCAAGTTTTCTTGCTTCTATAATATATTTATTTCTGTTTTTCATAGTCACAATGCTGCTATAATTTGTATCGTAAACATAATTACACTTTTCAAAAAAAGTGCATTTATATTTACAAATAAGCCTGGTAAATATAACTATATCATTACAATATTTAAGATTTGTACTCCAGACATCAACCAATACATCTCTCTTTATTATAGAACCACCTAGAGCACCATATGGGGCCGTTGTGTACACTTTTGGGTCAAGAGATATTTTTCCTCTAATGTTATTTATATAAGCGTCATAGTCTCCAAAGATTTCATTGCGAAATGTTATGTAATCATCAGCATCAATTTTCATAACAAATTCTGTCTTGACTTCTTTTAATCCAATTTCGAACGCACGATAATGACCTAGGTTTTCGTCAAGGCTTATGACATTTTTGTAGCTATTTAAAAAACTACTGCCGCTACAATCATCGACTATAATATAGTCAATACCAAATCTCTCTAGACTATCTATGCATCTCTTGAGTATATGCTCTGGCTTGTTATAATATGTAACGACAGCAGTTATCATAATGCCTACTAAATAAATGTTAGTTTACATTTAGCTTTCACGTTACTTACAGTGTTGTAGTTAGCTGCAACTCTTAGTTCAAAATCTCCATTATCAAGAACGACAATCTGATATTCAAGTGCACCTTCACTGTGGTTGATGATATCAGCATAAGGCACAGGGTTTCCATATTCATCAAGCGAAAAAGCAATATTCCATCTAGCATAACCATCTTCGGAAGCAAAAACCTCTGCATCGAGAATTATTTTTGAAAACTCTTCTGGTGGCGTAAAAACACCAACAATTGGAGTAAAGTTGTTGTCAGTATTAGACTCCAGCTCTACATACACAAACCCGTCCGCTAGGGTTTTGAAGTTGTTATCCATCTCTTCGTGAGTTAGCTCACTACCTTTTTCTGCTCTTAATGTGATACTCATTTTGTATATCCTTTTTTTTGAATTTTGTTATTATACCATTTATATAAACTTAACAGGTATTATTCTATATCCACCTGATGCTTTTATTAACACAATCGGCTTTCCGTCAGTTAAATACCCACTCAACATTAGTGCATCAGACACTATCGCCTCATTAATTTGATATGTCTTTTCTGCAGTAATTGATGGACTTTGATTTATTGTGAATACCATTGGTTCGCTTTCAACAATATACTCTCGTTTTAGTTTATCATACAAAGACTGTATTTGAACATCCTCTGTTAGAGTATAATTAAAATCTCGTTTAAAACTGGAAAACTTTGATGGTAAAAATTTATCCATCACATTCAGTGAAAAAAAGTCTCTTTGGTATTGCATATAAACACTTCCCGCACAACCCATAAATTTTACTTCTTTTATTTTTTCTGCTTCAACATTGAAATATATAGAGTTATAATCACACACATCTTCATTTGTTGTTGACATGCAGTAATCTCCAGCACAGGCAATAGAAAAGCTTTCCTCTCCAAAATCAAACTCTATCCTTCTTCTTCCGCTGTTTTTTGGATAGATTATTCCTTCGAGTGCACTAAATGAATCCCTATTAAAACAATATGTAGTTGTATAAGGAATAAAGCCTGCAGAAATCATAACTCCTTCATTTATTTTTGACTCCATTGCCGAAACAGTAGCATCTCCTCCAGACCACAAGCATGAAACATTTTGTGGCTGAGAGTAGTCTACAACGTTATTATAAAGAGAATATTTTCCAGCTATTGTTTTTGGCTTATCAAACCTATATCTGTATGTTTTTGAACTAATGCTAAATGTTGGAACATATGTATACCCATTGCTTGCAGAAGAAACATGAATAACGAAAGATATTCTATATTCAGTACCTGCTGTTAGGTATTTTCCCCACTTAAAATTATCATGTCTATCTTTAGCATACAACTCAGAATGGTCAACAAGAATTAAAGTTGAATCAGGATATGGAGCATCGTCAGACTTGTCTATTCCAAAATAATATGTTGCTGATTTTTCTGGAATAAAAACAAACATCATAGAAATTGTTTCCCCTTTGCTGTCCTCTATTGTCACCTCAGCTTTTTTGGAAATGTAACTATCTGTCATTTTTTGTGATTCAAATGCTCTTGCCTCAGTTAAATCAACATAGTAATCACCCCATATTCTTGCACGCTCATATTTGTTGATACTTACGCCATCTATAAGTCTCAATGGCTTCAGTTTACCCACTAAATGTTTCCCCAAAAAAGAGGTATTCATACTATCAATTTCAAATGCTAATTTTGATTCCATTTTTAAAATCCTATACTATAAGCAACTTAAGTGCTTTTTTTATTATTGATACAATTATACATTAATCATTAAGTTTTTTCTTATTGTGTTCTCATCATCCAGTCTGATATTTTTGCAGCAACTTTATCTGTTACCCCATTGCTGTAAACAGCAAGACACTTTATATCGCCAGTAAAATACTCTCCACTCCAATAACCATATCTGAAATAATTATAAGAAATTGAAAAATCAAAGTTTTTTGAGTCAAACACAACGCCATCTATATATCCAGTTAAAACTCCATCAACGATTGAAAACCCAACAACAGCATCTTTTCTAAAAGGAACTAGAGTCGTCTGTTCCAAACAATATATACTGTTTGCATACAAATATGGTTTAAAGTTACCGTTAAGGTCACGAGCATTTGCTTTAAAAGTAAATTTCGACTGGTCACTAGGTTCAGTCATAAAATGTATAAATTCATGATAATTAGCCACTGTTTCGACAGAAACTTTAGTAAACATAGCAAAGCTATTTCCAACTTCTGGAGTATTGTATTCAAAATATCCATTCTCTAATCTACATGCACCGTCTATGATTTCACATGACGAACCAGGCACTATGTCTTGACAATACCCTTTGCAAGAATAATCATCATCAAAAGTCCATAATCCAGCAAGATTGTCCGTTGGTAAATCACCATAATCGTAATCATCTTTAACAAACTCAAGCTCTTTAATATATCGCCTTGTGTATGGATATGTCGTATAGCCACCCATACGGATTCTAATCTTTTCAGAGAACCCTATCTCAACAATATCTTCTCTGTTTACGATATCAACTTTTTGCTTATATATTATCTCTTTGTTGTTTACATGAAGTCTTTGACCTTCATTTGCATCAGTCCATGAGTCGCTAAAATCAAAAACTCTTGTTGTACTACTGTTAACAACTTCTATTTTCATCCATCCTAATCCAGCAGATGGATTATTATAAAATCCAGTATAGACTATTCTTATTCTATTGAATCCTTCAGGAACATCTATCTCTATATAGTCATCAGGAGTGTTGTAGTCACAAAGTCCCCAGCTGATTCCATATTCGTCATCATACACAAAGGTGCCCTCTGTAACATTGCTTATATCTACACCTTTTAAGTATAGAGTATCTTCTGTGTCACCAAGACTTATTATTTGTGGATTAGCAACAGCAATATCTGGCCACAAATGCTTGCTGTATACACCAACGTCGGACTGCTCGATTGCACCAAAAACTTGTTTTTGTTCGTTTTTCATAATATCAACCTGTAGAGTCTATAAAATTTTGAACAGACACTGGTATGTCACCAAGACTGTCGTAACTCTTTGAGCGTGCTCTATGTGTTGCAATAAACACCTTAGCTGTCTTTAGTTCCCTATAGCAAGAAAACCCTCTTTTTCCACCTGGCTTCAACCCTTCGCACTTAATTGACTTTTTTTCCACTTTTTTCTTTTTCACTATGCACTCCTCATCTGTAATAACTCATAAGCAGGAGCTAGTTTTTTTAATGGCGTATTGTTTGCAACACCAATCATATTTTTTGAAATACTAAGAGGTCTCTTCTTGTCTCTAAGAACAGATTTTCCGTATGTTTTCATCAACGCCTGTTCCTTTGGAACTCCAGCAACTCTTTGCATTCTATAGTCTCTTACTTGAAGTATTTTTTTTAAGTTTCTCTCTGCTGTCATAGCCTTACTTGCAATTCCAGTAACTCCTGGGGCATTATGAGAACCAAGAGTAACAGCATGCATAACATTACTTCCAATAAATGGAGCTGCAGCAACAGCAGCTTTTGCTCCACCAACAGTAGATGCTGCCAAAAACCCTCTTCTTGACACTGGAGCTTTTTCAACAACTTTTGACACAGGCTTAGATATTGATGCTGTTCCACTAACAATATCTTTACCACCTTTCATTGCCTCTGCTGCACCAACAACTGCTGTCTTAACAGGGCGTATAAAAGCTCTTCTTCCTTCATCTATAGTCTCACTTACATTAGATGTTTTTTTACGCATAGCGCTTCTTAGAAGACTGCCTATTCCTGCTGTTTTCTCTATTGAAATATACTCTGAAGCTGTTTTATACATTACTGAGCTCCATCCTGTTGTGCTTCAGACTTAAGAGCTGTAATATCTTTTCTTTCATTAAATTCCATTCGGTCCTTAACTGCAACATAGAGAAGCCAGTTCTCTTTTTGTAATCTGTCAAGTTCAGAACGTTTTCGTGTTTGGTCAAGTTGAGCAAGTTGCTGAGCAACACTATCTGCTTCCTGCATGATTGCCTGCTGATTAACCTGTTCAGTAGAGCTATTATTAAGCATAGCTTCTGTTTTTGCTTTCTCTTCAAGGTTTTGTGAGAGTTGTTGCTGATATTCTTCAAGCTCTTTCTGAGTTTTAATAGCTTTCTTTTGCTCCTCAGTAAGTTTTCTTGCCTCAACATCTGCTTCATAGTTAAATAGAGCAGAAACTGTATGGTCTGAAATTTTTCCATTTTGATACAGGCTGAGAATTGTTTGTTTCTCTTGAAGGTCATCCATGATTCTGAATGGAGTAATTTTGATTCTAACAGGCTTCTTGTTGATTTGATGTGCTATTTTTTCAGCAACAAAATTAACAACCTTTTCCATTGAGCTTGTTAGTCTCATGAGCTGGTTTTCTAAAACACGAATAGATGCTCCAGACGAGTTGTAGCCAAGACCACCTTTTACAAACTCAACAGGAACTCCAATTGAATTCATAATCATTGTAGATATAGCATCAATCTCTTGTGACAAGTTAAGAGCTTTTCCTTCTCCAAACAATGTCATACCCTCAAGTGGTATAGGAAAATATTGTGGGTCAGTTGGATTTACTTTGTGACGCTTTAATACGTTTTCTATCTTAGTTCCTAGGTCAGAACCAGACATAAAATTGTACATTGGTTGACCTTCCTGCGTACTTGTCTTTGGAGTAAGTCCACGCAAAGGAAAAATCATATCTGTAAGTATTCTCTCTTGTGAGCGTCTAAGAAGCAGAAGTGAAATCATTTCAGGTATAGCAGGAGTAAGAATTGGCATACCCCAACCAGAACTTGTACCATTCATTTTTTTTCTTCTAACATGAATTATCTTATCTTCATCAAATATTACACCTGTGTTTTCTATAGCAGAAATAATAATGTCCTTTGGCTGATTGAATGCCATATCTATATATCCTGACATTATCATCTTTCTCTCTGCTCCTGGAAGTTTGTAATGATATGTAGTTATACCTGTAATATGGTCGCTAACAAGATTTATGTTGTTGATTGGCCAAGAGATAATATTTACTTTTTTTGTATTTTTTGTTTCAATATCTTCTGGATAGAACAATGTCTCTTTTCTACAAGATGGACAAGTACCTTTAAAGCACAATTCTTTTTTTGTGTAATATTTCTTCTTAGGATTTGTCTTGCCTTTCATTGTTCTCTTGTTTGTGTCCTTTTCGTAGTAAATAGTTTCAAGAATAGGTTTCAGCTTCTGGCTTCTATCAAAATTTACTTTCGTATTTGCTTCACCACAAGTAGTACAATGCATAGTCCTAACAATAGGAAAAAATACAGAGATAAATACATTTCCAGATGTCATATAGTTAAAACCAATCTCCTGAAGTTTAACCTCCATATCAATATCTTCTTCAATTATAGTTTTCCACGAACGAGAATCACTCTCACCCATTTCACTTAAATCTGATGTCATATATTGAAAGTTTGTTATAGACACACTAGACATTTTTTCAAGAGCACTAGCAACAACAGGTACGTTAGCCACTATAAATTCTGACCAAAGAACAGCCTCTTTTATATCATTTGGAAGTATGTCTGCGTATACGCTACTTAGGTTATTATACCTCGTTATAAATCTTCTATCATACAGTCTGCCATTAAATGTTGCCATAGAAATTTCCTTTTAAACACATAGAAAGAATTATACCATTTTTACACATCAATTCTATCACTTTTCATCATCTTCAACCTTTACGTCTATTGTTTCTCCATCGTCATTCAGTCCATTTCTAACATTGTATTCCTGAACATCAATAACTTCTTCATTCATAATGTCGAGAACTGGAATCTCAACATTCGCACGACCAATTTTCTTAACCTCATTGATTGCGTCAATAAGTGAATCCATAGTTCCAGCTTTTGCTGTGTCAAGAGTTTTCTTAGATTTGTCATATACAGTGATGAATTTCTCTGCAGCAATAGCATCTTTCATATATTCTTCGTGCGTTTTCTCTCCACGTTCAACCTGTTTATGACTAGCAATCAAAGAACTAACAACTCTGTCTTTATAAGCATCGTTACTATACTTATCAACCTCTATATGAAACTTAGATAAAACGACAAATTGCCCGCCCTCATATGCCTCTTTGAGCATCTGACCAAAAGCGTATTCATCTGTATGCGACTCATTCTCTGATAAATAGTGCATAAACAGTTCAACACGCCCAATTTGACCTTTTATCTTGTCTGTGTTCCATATGATTTGCTTGTATGCCTCAACGACTTCTTTGCTCACACCAAGAGATTCACGAATATGAATCATCTCTCCATTCACAAATAGCATAAGCTTAATAAATGTACTCCTGAACTTACTTTGTTCAATCTCAACAATCTCTTGAGCTATATCCGATAATTCTACATCTTCTCCAGCAAAATAGTCTCCAAGTTCAGTGGCGATAGAGTCTAACTCTTCATCGCCAATTGAAACTTCTAACTCAAATGCATCGTTGAATACAGACAGATTAACCATTTGGTCCCTTAATCTATAAGAGAAACATCAATAAGAAAGTCTGTAAGTCTATTCAGTAGCAATTTGCCTCTATTTAAAAATACCGACAGCTGTTTTTGGCCAATTTTATTTTCAAGAGTTTCTCTTTGGATATCAACCATAAGCAATGTATGCCCAAGACCATTAACTCCTCTTCTGATGTCTTCAATGTTACTTTGAATAACACCTTTTGCATCATCAGCATCAAACAAATATGAAATGATTGTTGCATTTAGAACATCTTTATCTGCAATCTCTTTAAGCTGATTAATCATCTCTGGGTTCATATTTACATTATAACCCTCAGCCTGAAGATTTTGAACATCTGTGTTTTGCCCCTGACCTGTAGCAGCACCATCTCCACCTTGCATAGGTTGGCCTTGAGTATCGTCTGCGTTTTGCTGTTGAAGTTGTGACGGAGCTTGGTCTCCATTCTCATCTACTTGTTGAGGTTGTGGCTGTCCACCATCTTGTTGTGGTTGAGCACCTTGCTGTTGCTGAACTTGCTGAACCTCTTGCTGTAATTGAGTAAGGATTTCATCATCAGACATACCTTGTTTTCTTCCAGCTTCAATAACTGCCTGCGGGTCTGCTCCAACACTTTGAGCAAGCTCTGCTATCTGCTGAACAGTTTCATTCTGGTTATCTGCTCCAATATCACCTTGTTGAGCACCTTGAATCATTTGTGCCATCTGAGATATTGTCATTTTTTGCTCTTGAATCTCTTGGACAACTTTTTTAAGTTCCTTTGAGATAGACTCAAGTGTTACTTCAGAACCTCTGCTTTTCTCTGCCATTTTGACAAAGTTTTTAATCTCTTCAAGGTCATAACCATCATTGGCTAGCTTTTCAATAATCTCATGCTTTTGGTAAACACCATCATTATGATGGAATCTTCCTGCAGAATATCTCATATCAATAGAAGCCGTCTTGACTATAGGCGAGTGCATTCCATCAACAGTCATCAAAGACGAGAATGTGTCTTGTCCATTTCCTGAATGTGAACGGTAAGGTCCATTTTCTTGTTTTCCTACAAACAGAATATGGTTAGGGTGGATGTATATCTTGTCTCCACTTTGAGTATATCCATACTTTTCACCAACAATGATTTCTACAGAATTATCATAATCCATTCCAAAACCATTAGAAGAAATAACAAGCTTATCACCAACTCTTGTAACACTATCAATAGATACAGCAGTGATATCGTCCTTATTGCCAAGCAAGAAAGCATACTGAGCTTTTGTTGGTTCAGTCTCTCCCATTACAGCAGAAATGTGACCTCTTGGGTCTTCTCCGATAGCCTGAGCCTCTAAACCAATAAAATCTTCAGTCTTGCGTCCCAAGTGTCCTCTTGTAGTTTCCTTAGTGAAGCGCTTAACGTAATCCGTTGATTTAACAAGTTTTTTGCTGCCACTATAATAAATGTAATTATTATTACTGAAAGGCTCACGAGCAACAACAACAGGCACAAGACTAAAGTCACGAGTAAGAGCATTGTATATACCAGGCTCTTTAAGAATTTCCATACTACCTTTAACATTTACTAATACATCTCCAAACTTTGGTACTTCACGAATGAAGCCTTTTTTATCTGACTTGTCTTCAGCAAGCTTATAGAACCCATACTTTGCAATAGAAGCAGCAGCATCTCTTCTTTTGTGCTCTGGAATACTGTTAAGTTCAGCTATCTTTGTGATTGTTTTGTTTGTATCGAGGCTTCTGATTTTATCAACACGAGCAACATCACTAGCCACCTTTTCAATCTCCTGAACAAACTCTTCACCAAATGCAAGTTTTAGAAACTCCATCTTCTCTGGATTTTCAAGAAGTTTTTCATGTGCTCTAAACACGGCTTTTTTATCATATTGAGCAGCCTCTTTGATAAACTCAACAGCATCAAAGTGATTATCTGATGCAACTTTAGGCGAAAATGTCTGAGGTGTAGCAAATAATCTACCAATAATACCTTTGTCGATAATCGCTCTTTCCATCTCTGGCTTACTCATAGGTTTACCGAAGTTCATATCTTTACCAGAGCTCATAAGCCTCTTATACATCTTCTGCGTAAGACCATAAATCATTTCTGTCTCAACATCACCAATAAAAGAAATTGAATCAACTGCACCAGAACGATAGATTATAGGAATAAACAGCACACGATTGTTAATCATAAAATACATAGCTCCAACAGCAACAGATGCATCGTCTGATATATTATCTACCTCAACACGAATAAGCTTAGGAAGAAGCTCGTTGTAGTTCTCAGACACCTGCTTAACAGATTCTGTCCTGATAAGCTCCTTTAGTTTTGAAATCATTTCACTTTTCATTTTTTGTCTCCATCATTTAATCTGTCTTTTATCATAAGACTTTTCTTTTTTGGTTTTTTTGCCATAAGTCTTCTCTCTTCACCAAATGACATTTTAGCAGAAAGAGTTTTTTTATCTTTAGGCAAAGCAGAAGATATTACATGCACCATATTTAACTGAGAACCTTCTCCGCTCTCTCTTGTTTTGTTTCTTATCTTCTTAACTATCGTAGCAGCATCAGAATACTTGCCACGGAAAAACTTATCATTAACTTCTTTAACCCATCTTGCAGCCATAGCTTCCCCTTTTATTTCTTTCTATACAGTCTCCATCTATATGATGACTTCTTTGCTGTATTTTTAGAGCTTTTCTTAGTGGAAAAACGAGAACTTACAACTTTCACACTACTAACAATAGTGCTGACAATATTTCTTCGCCTTGTTGTCATTCTGTCTTTTGCGTTTTTGTATATTACACGAATCATACTAAAGTTCTTCTTTAAGCACTTTTCTATATATAGATTCTCTGTCTGATGCATCTGGCTTCATGAGCTTTCTTTTTTGCTTCATAACTTCTCCTGCACCTGCCTTTCCAACAGTATAACCTGCTGCTCCATGCCACAATGCCTTTATTGCTGCACCTTTAAGACTCTTGCCTTTCGAAGCTCCATATAATGCACCTACTGCACCAAGAAACTTTCCACCTTTGTCTCCATAATATGCTTTTGCTCCCTCTGGAGTTGCTATCTCATTGGCTTTCTGCTGAGCTCTCATCATGGCTTCACCAGTTGAATCAGCAACCTTGTCTTCAATCATAGACAAACCAACACCAGTAGGAGAACTTTGACTTAAAACAGAAGCAACTTTCTCTATTATATTATGGCTATCATCAACAATCTTAGCCATTGCACCTATATTTCGATTGAACATCCTATCTTCCTTGTGAGTATTTTTCATTGCAACATTATAGCACAGCAGTAATATTTTAACAATTTCAACTTTTTACCCCACCCCTTTTTTTAGGTTTTTCACCATATGTTATTTTTTCAACTTTTTACCCCACCCAATATTTGATACAAAATGGAATATTTTACACATAGCTATTGACATATTTACATTCACCCTACGGATAGAAAAATATATAAACAGCTTATATGGTATGCAGAAAACTTGATTTTTACACATAGCTGTTGACAAAATAAAAAATTCTCTTTTTTTTACCCCGCAAAATTAAGTAAGTGCTGAATTTTTACACATAGAGGTTTACAAATTTTCTTTTTTACCCTACGGATAGATTCTATGTAAACATATTGTGTGGTATGTAATGAACTTGCTTTTTTACACATAAGGGTTGACACATAAACAATTCTCTTTTTTTTACCCCGGAAAATGAACTGAGTGTTGAGTTTTTACACATAGCGGTTGACAATTCTCTTTTTTTTACCCCGGAAAATCAAAACATATCTGCTTTTTTACACATGGCGGTTT
>Ga0256828_1000160_pt1 | contig 45131 bp, 59 predicted proteins | sample CV88metaG_FD_185993 | JGI IMG/M metagenome (GOLD analysis project Ga0256828, IMG submission 185993) | Hydrothermal vent microbial communities from East Pacific Rise, Pacific Ocean - CV88 | ecosystem: Environmental > Aquatic > Marine > Hydrothermal vents | place: Pacific Ocean: East Pacific Rise...
AGAACTTAAATTATTGGAAGCAAAATTTCAAAAACTTGATAAATTAAATGAGAAACTTACTTTAGATATTAATAAAAAAAATGGTATTATTGAAAGCCTTAATAAAGAAATTTCTAATAAAAAGAAAATTGTTGAAGTAATTCATGCTGTTAATAAACCTATTATTAAAGAAAAAATAGTTATTAAAGATAAACCTATAAAAGTAATTAAAAAAGTTCCTTCTAAACCTACTGCTTCTATTATCAAAGAAACAACAATTAATAATAAAGTGAAAAATGTTGTTATTGAAATTAAAAATATTGATTTTAATGATGAATTATTAATTTATTTAAATGAAGAAGGTATCCAGTTAAAATAACTGGGTATTTTAATTTTTTACAAGGAATATTTTTGAAATTTTTATTATTATTTTTTGTTGTTTTTTATTCTGTTTTTTTAAATGCTTCTTTTATTTTTAATAAAACTAATATTTTTTCAAAAGATTATTCTACTTCTTTAACTCCTCGACAGAAAAATCGAAATTTTGAAAAAAAATTAATAAATAAATCCAAATGTGATAGAGTGTTAAGAAATCCTGTTTTATCATCTTGTTATAATGATAATTTAAAATCTTCTATTATTGTTTCTTATGTTCTTGATTCTCATAATGTTCATTCTATTAATTTAAAAAAGAGAGGTAAATGGCATTATAATAAATCTATTCCTAAAAAATATAGAAGTTCTAATTCTGACTATCGAAAAACTGGTTATGACAAAGGTCATTTGGCTATGGATTCTGGTTTTGATTTTAATAAAAAAATTTTAAATTATACTTATGATTTAAATATAAATTCTGTTCCTATGGCTGCAAAAGTTAATAGAAAAACTTGGTTAAAAGCAGAAAAATATAGTAAAAATATAGCTAAAAAGCTTGGTTATATTAATGTTTTTGATATTATTATTTTTAATAAAAAACCAAAACGTATTGGTAAAAACCAAATTGCTGTTCCAAAAGGATTTTATAAAGTTCTTTTTAATGATGATAAAAAATTCCAAAAATGTTTTTATTATGAAAATATTAAAAATCCAAATTTAAAAAATGATAAACTTAAAAAACATATTGTAAAGTGTAAAAAGGTTTATAATTTTATCCAAAATTGAAATCTCAAAGGTCATTCTCTTTTTTAAGTTCTTTTTTATATATTTTAAGTTATTATTTTAAAATATAATAATAAGGAATTTTTATGAAAAATAATTTGATTTATTTTCAACCTGATAATGACACTTTAATTGATAATCAACTTTTATCTTCTTCTGTTTGGATTTCAAAGAATAATTGTGATAGACAATTTTCTAAACCTTCTATTTCTATATTATTTGAAAATGATGACATCAAATTTCCTTCGTTTGTTGATATTTCTGTTTTTGAAACTAATGATTTAAATTTAATTAATAATATTAAAAAATATTCTATCATGTCTTTTGATTCTCGTTTGATTGATGAATTTAATGGTATTGATATTATTTTGATTTTTAATAATTTAACTTTAATTAAAGATTATTTAAAAAAAGACAACAATCTAATTAAACAAATTAACTCATTTAATCCTTCTACTTCTTTTATTATTCGGTTTGTTAAAAATTAAATATTTTCAGCATACTTTAATTTTTAATATGTTATAATTTATATAACAAAAAAGAAAAGGACTTAAATATGACTGATGCATTTTTCAAAAGATATACAAAACTTATTAATGAAATGAATTCTAATAAAGATTTTGGTTTTGATATGCCTATTAAAGAATTTATTCAACATATGTCTATGTTAAATCCTCAATCATATGGTTCTCGTATTGAAAGAAGAATTATTAGAGATTCTCAAAATTATAAAGTTCCTGCTTCTCTTGGAAGAGGTGATATGAAATCTGCTGGTGAATCTTATTATGAAATTAAAAATTCTATTGTTACTGATGCAAATAATGGTTTAAATCTTGTTCAAATTAGACTTTGGCAAGATGTTGATTATTATCTTTGTATTGCTTATGATATTAGAGACATTGAAAATTTTAAATCTTATATTTTTCTTTTAACACATGATGAAATGGTAGAACAATGTAAATATCAAGCGAATGCTGCTCATGGAACAACAAAAGCTAACATTGATAATACTAATGTTGAAATGAGATTTTCAATTCCTATTGATGAAAATAATAAAGTTTTTCAATATTGGATGAAACATTTTCATAAACCTGATTTTTTTGAAAGTAATCCTCATCTTACCTATTCTTATATTTAATTTTTAATAAACAATCATAGTTTATTAAAAATAAATTTAAAATTGGTGTTAAAGCCCAAATGAAATCTGCTTCTTCATCTTCTTTTGAAAATGGTTTTTGCTCTTTGTATTCACATTTTAATGATTTGAGAGTTATTAATATACTTAATATATATATTAATAATATTATTATATAAATCATAATTATATTCATGATTATCCTTTTTTCTTTTATTCTATTCTTTTCTTCTTTAAATCTATATTAAATTTAATATATTTAAGTTATTTCAAAGTTATTTCGTAGTATAATATTATTATAAATAAATAAAAGGATAGCACTTATGAATACTTTTTCTTTCCATTTACCTACAAGAAATGAAGCCAAATCTATTGTTGAAAAAAATGATGCTTTTTTACTTGTTGAACGAGAAGTAGAAGGACAAAAAGTAGAAATATATGATTATAGATTAGCTTCTATATCTGATTTTGTTGATTACAATGCTTTTGAATTAAGAGGTATTACTTTTGTTCAAAATTCTTCTGGTGAATGGGAAAGAAATATTTTATTAAATAAATTTTTTAATATCAATCAAACTACAGGTTGGATGTATGATGATGTTAGAGATAAAAAAATAGTTCGTATTCAAAATAAAGAAGATGGTTCAATTATTTCTTTTGTTAAATTTGAAAATGGAAATATTAGAGCAAAATCTAAAACATCTTTTATTTCAGAACAAGCTACTATGGCACAAGAAATTTATGAAAATGATAAAAACTTTAAACTGTTTGTTGATAATTGTTTGAATATTGGTTTAATTCCTATATTTGAATTAGTAGGTTCTTCTAATCAAATTGTTTTAAATTATGATGTTGATAAAGCTCTCATCTTATTACAAATTAGACGATTTGATGGGACTTATTTGACTCGTAATGAGATGGATATTCTTGCAGAAGATTATAAAGTAGAAACTACTGTTGATTTTTCAGATATGACATTAGATGAATTATTAGAATTAAAAGAAATTTCACAAGATGATATTGAAGGTTGGGTGATTACTTTTGATGATGGTCAAATGGCTAAAATAAAAACAAATAAATATTTGTCTTTACATGGTTTAATTGGTCCTGATGCTTTCCGTGAAAATCTTTTAGTTCAAACTATTCTTGATGGAAATATTGATGATGTTATTTCTTCTTTAGTTGATGGTCCTAAAAAAAATACAATTATTGAACTTGATAAAAAAGTTACACATACTTTTAATCAATTAGTTTCTTATTTCTTAGAATTAAGAAGAAAATATTTTTCTGAATTTAATTGTGATAGAGCAGCATTTGCAAAAAAATATGCTAAAACTCCTTTATTTGGAGCTGTCATCAAAACTGTCAATCTTTCTGATATTGATTTAGAGAAAGTTGCGGAAAAAGCTGTTAAAGAATATATAACAAAACAAACTAATTCTTTATCAAAAGCAAAAGAATGGATTAATTCTCTTTAATTTAATCCTTTTTATTTTATTTTTTGAATAAATCTTGTAATTTATCATTTTTAGCAAGAATACCTCTTCTATAATTCAAAGATTGTAGGAGAGGTGATTCACTTATTGAGAAAAAAATCTAATTAAATATCATCTATTTTTACAATTATAAAGTCTTCTAATTATATAAAAAACTTATATTATTATTTTTTTTATAGTATAATAAAAAGACTTTATAATTTAGGAAATAATATATGAAATTAAATATTCAAAACAAACTTAAAATACTTATCTTTGGACCTATTTTAGTTATTTTTTTTCTTGCTATAAGTAATATATATAATGATTATTTGAATTATTCTAAGCTTAAAATTTTTGAAGAAAATAAAATTTTAAATACAAAGATTTCTAATCTTGTTCATTACTTACAACAAGAACGAGGTGCTTCTTCTGGTTTTCTTGGTTCAAAAGGTAAAAAATTTCGTTCAAAATTACTTGAAATACAAGCTAATACTGATAAAGCTCTTTTGGAATTTAAATCTACATTAACTCATTCTAATTTATCTGAATATACTTCAAAGTATATAGAATATTTAAGACTTGCAGAAGAAGATTTGAATTCTTTAAAATCTCAAAGAAATAATATAATTTCACTTAGTGAAAGTGTTGGTGATGCTGTTAAATATTATTCTTCAATGAATATGAAATTTATTAGTGCAATCAGTTATAGTATTAAAATGTCTCCTAACAATCAATTAACTACCAATATTGGTGCTTTATCGAATCTTTTATTAGCAAAAGAATATGCTGGTAAAGAAAGAGCAGTTATGACTGGTGTATTTGCTTTAAATAAATTTATTGGTGATTTTTATACTAAATTTATTATTTTAATTTCTTCTCAAAAAAATTCTTTAAAAAGAGTAGAAGTTTTAGCAGATGATTCTTTTATTAAAAAATTAGAAGACTTTTATTCTTCTTCTTCTTATATTGAAGTTGAAAGAATGAGACAAATTGCTCAACAAAAATATGTAACTGGTGATTTTAACATTTCTTCCACTTATTGGTTTGAAACCATTACTAATAAGATTGACAATTTGAAAAAATTAGAAAATATTTTAGATTCTGATTTAAATAGTTTAATTAATAAGAAAATTAATAGTCTTGAATATTCTATTATTTTAAAAATTGTTTTAAGTATTATTTTTATTTCTATTTTATTAATCATAGGATATAAACTTAGTTCAAACATTGTATCCAGAATTAACAATATTAAAATGGATTTAGAAGAAGTTTCGAGTTCTCAAAATTATTCTAAAGTATTAACTTATCAAAAAGGAAAATCTGATAATAATGATGAACTTAGAATCATTGAGGATAAACTTACTGAGTTATATTCTACTCTTAAAATGAAAGATGAAGAACAAATAGCATCATTATCTCATATTAAAGAAAAATCAATTGAATCTGAAAAACAACTTGAATATAATAATACTATTTTAAAATTAAATTCTTTAATGACAGATGGTGCTAAAAGTAATATGAAGGAAATCCAGAAAGGATTATTAGAAGACATGGCATCTTTAAATAAAATTAATACTATTAATGAAAATTCAAAAGAAATTTTTGATTCTGTAAAAGATTCTAAAAACGAAATGTCTAAAGTTATTAATATTATTTCAGAAGGAATGGGTTCATTAATTGAATCTTCAAATAATGTGGATATTTCAGTTAATGAAATAGCTGATATTATTAATTTAATAAAAGATATTTCAGAACAAACAAATCTTTTAGCTCTTAATGCAGCTATAGAAGCAGCAAGAGCAGGGGAACATGGTCGTGGTTTTGCTGTTGTTGCTGATGAGGTTCGTAAATTATCCGAAAGAACACAAAAAGCAACTTCTGAAATTGAAGCAAGTATTACTATACTCAAACAGAATACTACTGAAATGAGTGAAAATACTGATTATATGAATAAAGAAGTTTTATTGTCTAATGATGCTTTACATACATTAGATGACAGTTTAAATACTTTGGTTTCTATTTCTGAAAATAATATTATTAGAACAAGTATTATACGTGAAGAACTTAATATTAATTTGAGTAAATTAGAACATGTTATTTTTAAAATGAGTGGATATAATTCTATTTTAGAAAATTGTGTTTCTTGTGATACTTCTACTCATACTTCTTGTAGATTTGGACAATGGTATTTAAATGAAGGTAAAGAAAAATATTCAAAAAATCATTATTATAAATTAATTGAAAGACCTCATGAGAATGTTCATTTATATGTTAAAAAAGCTGTTGATTTATTATCTGATAAAGAAAATATAAATTTTAATAAAATAATTGAATATTTTAATATAGTAGAAGATAATTCTATTTCGTTATTTCAAAATTTATCTCTTATGATTAATGAGGAAACTGATAAATTAGAAAAAGAAATTAAATAAACCTTCTTTATTTTTTTTCTTAAAAAATTATATATAATATACTTTATATATATAATTTCAAAGGATATTTTTATGAAAAATACTGATATTGACATCACTATTGATACTCTTGATATGGATTTAGATATTTTAAAAAATAAATACATTGATGCTTTAAAAAAATACGGAATGATTGCTTCTCAAAAATTTTTACTTGAAAATAAAGAATTCATTTCAGAAATAGAGTTTTCTTTATATGAAGGTGGTTGGTTTGAAGTTAAAAGTGAAACTGCTGGTAATTTTGATTTAGATTTATATCAATTGGAGTGTATGAAAAAAGATATTCCTTATGAAGTTTGGATTGATAATGAAGACATTAAGGATACTACTTTTGATTTTTCAATAAATGATTCTTATCCTTATTTTAAAGCTTTATATGAGTTATCTAATAATTTATCTTTAGAGTTTGATAATATTTTTAATGATTTAAATTTTTCTTATAAAATTGATAGAAAAACATTACTTGAACGAAAAGTGAAGAAAGATTTAAACAGAAATAATACTGTTTAAATTTATATTTTCTTTTTTTAAATATATTCTATTTTTAGCTGGAATTTTGTTTTTTCTAAAATATTCTTTTTCTTCTTTTGTTAATTCTGAAAAACTTTGTGATTTTTCTTTGTATGGTGTAATTAAAATTTTATTTTTTCTAATAAATCCTATTGCTTTTTTATCTATTACTATACCTTTTGATTTTTGATTAAGAATTTCTTCTCTTTGTTTTGATGACATTAAATATTTGTAATGTTTTTTCATTGCTTCATCTATTGCTTTTACAATATTAATATCATTTACTGTTTTTAAATCAATAATAGTTATTTCATCTATTTTTTTAATTTTGTAATCTATTAGTTCTTTACTTTCTTTTTCTAAAATAGAAAATGATTTTACTATTCCTTTTTTAAACTCTTTTGTTAGTTCCTTTGCAAATTTATGTCTAAAATAATTTCTTTTTATACCTTGAGGATTTTTTGAAGGGTGATATGAAATATCAGAATTGCTTTCATCATAAAATGATTTAATTTTTTTTTCTTGAATATATTTTTCTATTTCTTCTCTTTCTGTTTCTATTAATGGTTTTAAAATCTGATATTCATTTCTATATGAAATTTTTTCCATCCCTAATAATTCTTTTAACCCTGCTCCTTTTGTTAATTGCATTAAAAACCATTCTACTCTATCATTAAGATTATGACCTGTTATAAGCCCTTTATAATTATTTTCTTTCATTGTTTTATCAAAAAAATTATATCTTATATCTCTTGCTTCTTTTTCCATATTTGTTTTTATTTTTTGTTTATTTTCATGTAGATATAATTTTTTATTATTTTTAATACATAATTCTTTGATATTTTTTACTTCTTCTTTTGATTGTTCTCTAAAATTATAATTTATTGTTATAACATCAAATTTTATATTTTTTTCTATAAGCAAATGAAATAGAGCTATTGAATCTACTCCTCCACTACAAGCTAATAGATATTTTTCATTTTTATCAAAAATATTTGTTATTATCATTATTACTCTTTTCTGATTTTTTATTTTATTTTACTGTATTTTTATTTAAAAATAGATTAAAAAATTATATTTCTTTAAATAATTTTGATATATTTGTTTCTACTTTTTGTTTTTTAAGTTTTATTTTGACTTTTAAATTTTTGTTTTTAATTTCAATCCAAGTTATTCTTGTTTTAAATCCTTTTTCTGATACTTCTATTTTGTATTTTCCTTTTTTTAATCTTATATTTTGATGAAACTTTGGCTTTATATTTAGAATTCTTATTTTGGCTATTTAATCTTAATATTAAGATTTAACTAAGTTATCTTATGATATAATTTATATATTAAAAAAATAAAATTAAAGGTTTATAAATGAAATTTGTTAGAACTCCAATTGAAAGAAAATTACTTGCTATTTTAAAAGAACTTGAACACGATTTTAAAATTGTAAAATCAAAAAGCGATGCTCGTTCTCATAGAAATAAGGTGATTTTAAAGGCAAAAATCAAAATTGTTCAAAATGCTCTTAATAAATATCGACAATTAAGACGTCCTACTAAAAGTTTTGTTATGAATTATAATCTTCCAGAGACTAAGGAAGTTCGTTCTTATATGAGAAAAATTGATAAATTAATTAGAACTTTTTCAATTGATGATACTAAACATTATTTTATTAAAATGTCAAAAAAAGACATTAAAAAAGGTCGTTTAAATGTTGATACACTTAAAAATATTATTAAATATTTAGGTGATGAAACTTGGGTTGAAATTGATTATCCTGATACAATTTCACAAATTAAGAATGGAAGTTCAAAAGGTATTGCTTTTACTACTTATGAGGATTTAGATAAAAAGAAATTACCTAATAGTAATATTTATCATTCTTTTTCTGATGCTTCTGGTGAATATACTGATGTTCCTTCTGAAAATGTTGATTTTTACAAAAAGAATAAAGATATTACAACTATCTCTCTGAAAAAATTTCTAAAACAGATGTCTTAAATAGACTTCTGTCCTCATTATTAAAATCTACTCTTTTTCTTTTTCCTCTACTTCTTATCATGTTTAACAAGAATACATTTTTTATAATTTTCTATATTCAATATATCTTATACAATCATTTCAGTAATTTATAAGTATTTTTACTGTATAATATTTTATATTTAAAATAAAGGGTATGAAATTATGAAAAAAGATTTAAAAATGTTTATAAAAGTATTTAAAATTGAAGATTTTAAACATATTGCTGATGAAACTAATTTTGAAAAATTTTTTATTAAAGATAATGGAACTCATATTAGTTTTAATGATTACTCTACTATTGATGATAATTCTTTTTATGAAGTTGAAAAGCAATTAGATAATGGAGACTACAAATTGTTAAATAAAGACTTTATTGTTCCAGAAGCTGCTGTCGAAAAAATTTCATTTTTATAAAGGTGTTTTTATTATGTATGAAAAATTAATTCCTGAATTATCTAAAGGATATAATATGCAAATGAGAGTTATTGAATATACTCGTCAGATTGAAATGTTGGACATAAAATATAGAAGTAATGAAAATGGTTCATTACTTGTTTGTTCTGGATTTGAAATAGGGTGTGTTTATACTATAAATTTAAGTTTTGATAACTTTTCTTTTGTTGTTTTAGAAGGATTTGAAGAAGATTTTCCAAAAATGGTTTCTGATTTAGAATATATTTTAAAAAACAATTTATTAATTGAAACTATTCATAAATATTTTGAAAAAACCAATGCTCCAAAAATTGCTTATTCTAATTTATCTTCTTGTTTGAATTCTTAGGCATTATTAGTTTTTTAATAATGCTTTGTTTTTTTTATAAAAACTTCTATATTCTTTATATTTGTTTTCTTTTATCATTTCTTTATTCTCTATAATTTTATTTACTTTATAAACATTTTCATAATTTATTAATATTGAAATAAATGGTAATGTTATTAAATATAATAATCCTATTATTTTTATATTTTTGTCTAAATCAGTTCTTGCATTATAAATATATAATATCACTATTCCGATTAATATAGTAAAAGTTTTTGTAGTATATATATTATTAATTACTATTGGAAATAAATATATCATAATTAAAACTAATTCTACTTTTCTTTTATATGATAACATTATTATTGATGCTAATCCAACATATAATATATATTCATTAAATTTAAAAATCAAATCATGTTTTATAAATACTTCATTTAATATATTATTGCCAAACAACATTGTTATTAAAATATTAATTGATAAAAATATTATTATTAATATTAATTTTTGTAAATATATAAATTTATCTTTTATATAAAAATATTTTACTATTTCTGCTAAAATAATTGTTATTATATATATAGGTTCTATCATTAAAGCATATGTTGTTAAAAAAGTTGTAATATATATACTTTTTTCATTGAAATTTATATAAGTTTCTTCATTTAATATTTTTGTAAATTCTATAAGATATGGTATTAGTAATATATATATCCAAAATTCTTTTAAACCTATTATACTTATTGATATATATATAAATGTATATAAAATAAAAATTTCTTTTGATTTTGATTTTAAAATAGTTTTTTGTACATATAACAAAATCATATATAGAAACATTGATGCTTCAAAAAATAAGAAATATGCAAAGTGTATATTTGTATATTTTTGAAACAAATAAGGTAATATATAAAAAATTTCTATATATAAATTATTATGATTTTTGAAATTATAATCTAAAATATTTAAAAAATAATTATAAACTTCTTGATTTAATTCAAATAAATTAGCATAATAAAATAATGATAATATCAATGTTGAAACAATAGGTAATATTAGTAACATTTATTTACCTCTTTCATCTTTTATTATTTTTTTTGATGAAGAGGGTGTTTATAAGGTGTAGGGTGATTATATTTATAAACCATTCCTACTATTATTATCATTCCTACTATTATGCTTATTATTATTTTTAACATTATTCGTTTTCCTTCCTGTTTTTAATAATTTTTGTTCTGTTAGGGTTTCTAAGTAATATCTTTTCTCATCGTTTGTTTTTTCTTGAAATTTTTTTAAGAATTTCTCCCAATTTATTTCTTCTTCAATATGAAAAATTTCTTTTTTCTTTTTTATAAATTTATTTTCTATTTTTATTATTATATTTTCTTTTTCTTCTTCTATTTCAAATTTTATTGAATTTTTAAAAAAAATTTTAACTCCTTCTCTTAATCTATTTTTTATTTCTTGAATATTTTCTTGTCTATCATATTGATATGTTTTATAAAACACCATTCCATATACTTCAACATCAATAGCTTCTACCTTTAATATCATTGATTTTTTAAAATTTTTTGGTATTTCAATTTTATTTTTTTTTATATCTTCTTTAAAATCTTTTATTATTTTTGGCTCTAATTCATCTTGTTTTTTTTCCAAAAACTCTATGGGGTTAGATATATCTTCTGGTAATAATTCTGTTTTTGTGAAGTATTTTGTTATTTCTTTTTCTTCTTCTCCAATTTCTTCCATATATCTTTTAAGTTTTTCTCTTGCTTTTTCTTCTGTTGGTTCAAAATATCCTATATTTTCATATAATTCTTCAAATACTTCTTGAATTAGTTTTACAAAATCTTGATTTTTTTTCATTTATTTTCCTTTTTTTTATATTAGTATATATAATTATAATTTTATAACTTAATATCTATATTAATTCTATTTTTTTATTTCATATACTTTATTTGCTTTTAAAATTTCATTTTTATATTCTACTATTATTGAATCAAAATCTTGTTCTATACTATGTATAAGTCTCATTTTTTTGGGTTTAATTTCTCTTGTAAAAAAATGATTTTTTAAACTTTTTATTGTTATAATTTCATCTGATAAATTTAAAACCCAAAATGAGTTTTTATTTATTATTGACGAATCATTACCTGTTTTATTACAAGATGCAACGCTTTCTATTATTAATACATCTCTTCTTATGGAATTTACATCTACATTGAAATAATATTTAATATCTATATTATCTTTTGTTTTTTTATTAATTAGCATATAAATTTCATTTTTATTGTATATTTTTGAAAAATCTATATCTTTATGATACTCTTCAAATTTATTTTCATTAATATATTCATTTTTAAAATTTTTGACTAAAAACATTTCATTTTTATGTTTTGTATCCTCTAAAAATTCTAATAAAAATTCTCCTATTTTTTCCATTTTTTCTTTAATTCTTAAAGATATATGGCTATATATATATTTGTTATATATTTTTACAAATATTTCAAAAAAACCACCTATAAAATTTGAGATATCATCTATTCCTTTAATTATCCACTTTCCGATATATGGAATTTTTTCAAGTTTTGTTAAAATCCAACTTAAAGCGAATATTTCAATAATTGAAGCTAACCATGTATTTTTTAAAATTGCTATAATTCCTGTAAATAAATATCCTCCTACTTTTCCTACTACTATGAAAAATATTTTAAAAAATCCTATTACTACTGCTTTCAATTCTGCGAAAATCAAAACACTTTCTAACATTCCTGTTATTTGTGCTATTACTGTTATTGCTATAATAGGTAAAATAAAATAAGCAAGTCTTTTAAGTTTTGTTTTCCAACCAAGTTTTAAAAAAAATTTCATATAATTAATAATTGGGTCTTTTACTGGATTTATTACATTATTTGCTAACCATTTTGAAAAATAATTATCAATTAAAAATCTTTTTATTCCAAGCATTATTGCTTTATAAAAAGTAAGTGTTTTTAAGAAAAACATTAATTTTGTTTTTGATACACTCATAAATGCTGTTGTTTTTGACATAATCAAACTTATATAATATATTGCCTTCGCTTTAATTATAATTACTATTGGAATTAATAGTATCATTATTTCTTCTTGATATTTAAAGGCAAAATAAATACTTAATATTGTTCCTATTACAAATAATACTTTATTACTTATTTTCATGGTTTCCTCTTATCTTTTTCATAGTATTCTTTTTCTGGCAACCATTCCCCATCTTTTGCGTTTGCCAAATAATATTCATTATTTTCTTTAGCTATTCCACCTAATGAACAACCATGACATAATATAAATCTTGTTTCTCCATTTTTAAGTTCTTCTTTTATATCACAAATATTAAAAGTAATTTTTTTATTATATTTTTTTGCACATTTATTACAATATGAATACATATTTGTTATCCTTTCCTTTTGTTCTTTTGTATTTCATATAATATAATATTTTTCCTTTTAATTTACTTAAATAATTATTTTTTGAGATATAAGCGTTAAAAGTTTAATGTTAATTATAATTTTTCAAAAATGAGTAAATATATATTATATAAGTGTTTTTTAAGTTATTTTAGTATATAATTATGTATATTTAAAGAAAAGGATTTAAAAATGAAAACAATCATTGATTTTGATAAAAAATATACTATGAGTGATGTTGAAAGTTCTGAGTTTGATAATGATACTGAATTAGGAATGTTAGAAACTTATGGTTCTGATTTAGAAAAAGTTTTAAAAATTGCAAAGGTTAATCCTAAACGAGTATGGACTGTTTGTGATTCTGATGATGGATTAGTTATTTTTGCTGGGTATCATCTTACTAATAGAGTTTTTTATATTATTACTGATGAAGAATGGATTGATGTAAATGAAGAATATTTTTATGATGATTATCGTGATATTGCATAGGAGGTAGATTTTTATGAAAAATTTAATTAAAAACATAAATTTTAAAATTGCTTTATTATTTTCGATTTATTGGAATATTATTCTTTTTATTTCTTTTGAATTTGCTACTGTTTTTTTCAAAAATTATGATGTTAATAATTTTTTAGTTTATAAATTAATTATTTTAAGCTCATTATCTTTTAGTCTTTTTTCATATATTTATGCTATGTTGTTTTATTCAAAATTTAAAAAAAGATTAGAAGTTGAATTTTCTTTATTTTCTATGATACCTTTTTTTAATCTTGTTATTCTTTTTATGATTTTGCTAAATTTAATTATTCTTCCTTTTAAGTTTATTAATAGTAAATTTTTATGAATATTGTTTCATTTTCAAGATAAAAATAATTTTTTTATCTTGAAAAGATTATACTTAATTTTAACTTTCTATAAGGAATTAAATTATATGTTATTATCTTATTTAAATAAATTACCTACCTCTTTTTTTGTAATTTTTTCTTCTTTTATTTCTTTTCTCTTTTTATTTTATCATATGAAAATTTTTGATAGTGATTTATATATTTTTATTGAAAATTTTTATTCTATTTTTAACAATCACGCAATTTTATACAAAGATATTTATGAACCTAATTTCCCATTTATTTATGGTTTATATTATTTTCCTTATTTACTTTCTAAATTAGATATATTTGATTTTTTTGATTTATTTTTATTTGAAGTTCTCTTATTGACTTTTTTTAGCTTTTATTTAATTTATTTAATACAAAATAGAAATAAATTTGTCTTTTTAATAATTCCTTTTTTGCTTATTCTTTTTTTTGGGTGTTATGGTCAAAGAGAATATTTTATTTTTATTTCTTTTTTACCTTATATTTTTTTAAGAATAGAGCAATATATTAATAATCGTCATTTTTCATTATATTTTGAAATTTTAATTTTAGTATTTTTATTTTTTGGATTAATTATTAAACCCTTTTATTTCGCTGTATATGGTGTTTTAGAATTATTTTTCTTTTTATCTTATCATAAGAATATTAAAATTTTTATTTTTAATTTTCTTATAAGCACTTTTTATTTAAGTTTAATGGTGATTATTGTTTATTTCTTTTTTCCTTCTTTTTTTGATAATCTTTTATTTATGAAGAGTTATGCTTCTTTACCATCTTTAAAAGGATGGATTAGTCTTTTTGATTTAAATAGTTTAAAAATTTTTATTGATACTTTTACTCTTTTTATTGTTGTTCTTTTTTTTATTGGTTATTTTTTATATAGATTTACAAACAAAATTATTTTTTTCTCTTTTATTTTATTTATTCTTATTTTTTTATTTCAATCTAAATTTTTTTATTATCATTGGAATTTACTTTTTTCTTTTAGTATTTTTTTCTTTTTCTTTATTAATAAAATTATTCCTCATGAAATTATTTTAATTTTTATTTTTAATTTTATTTTATTTTTATCATCTTTTGCAATTTCAAGTAATAATATAGAATATAATAATTTCAATAAATTATTGGAATTTCAATTACCTAAAAAAACTTTTATATTTTCTCCAATGAAGGGAAAGATACAATTTGTATTAAAAGAAAAACGTCTTGATTTTATTTCTGCAAATTCAATGGTTTTTTTCTCATTAAGAAAAAATATAAATAAAAAATTTGATTTTAATACTGAAATTTCAATGATAAAATATATTTTTATATTATTTAGTAATGATTTGAATAATCATAAAGATTATTTTATCTTTATAGAAAATGATATGTATAATTTTTATAAAGATAATTTATTTAAAAAATATAAAATATTTAAAAAATATAAAAATTCTGATTTTTTATTACTTAAACGATATTAAATAATCGTTTAATATTGAAATATTTTGTTCTTCAATTGTTATTATTTTGAACAGAGACAATTTTACAAATTTTTAATTTATTTTATCAAGTTTAGTAAAAATACATCTTCTATAATTCGCAGAATTTAAGAGATGTAATTTATTGAAATTTTTCATATTATTTCTTTTATAAAGTAATTTGGTCTATTTTTAACTTCTGTATATATTTTCCCAATATATTCTCCAAGAATACCTATTGCTATTAATTGTATTCCACCTAAAAATAAAATAACTGTTAATGTTGAGGCATATCCTGGAATATCTATTCCATCTATTATAGTTCTTGTTATTACAAATATACCAAATGTGAAACTAAATATAGATATTAAAATACCCATATATGAAATTAATCTTAATGGAAATGAACTAAATGATGTAATTCCATCTACTGCAAGATTTAATAATTTAAAAAAATTAAAATTACTATCTCCTGCAAACCTTTTATTTCTTATAAATTCTATTGGTTTTTGATTATATCCTACAAATGCAAATAATCCTTTCATAAATCTGTTATTTTCATTAAGTTTATTTAATTCATTTACTACTTTTTTATCTATTAATCGAAAATCACCTACATTTTCAGGTATTTCAAAATCACTTAATTTATTCATTAATTTGTAAAATAAATTTGCTGATAATAATTTAAAAAAAGTTTCTCCTTCTCTTATTGTTCTTTTTGCATATACAACATCTACTTCTTTTTCTTTTTGCCAAATATTATACATTTCTTTTATTAATTCTGGTGGGTCTTGTAAATCTACATCTATTGGTATTGCACAATCTTTTGTTACCTCTTTTAAACCTGCTGTTAAAGCGTTTTCTTTCCCAAAATTTCTTGAAAAATTTATTATTTTTATTTTATTTTTTTCAGATGGAATTAATTTGTCTTTTTCTTCTTTTATTTTATCTAATGTTTTATCTTTACTTCCATCATTTATAAAAATTATTTGCCAGTCTTTTGTTAAGTCATTTAATATTGGTTTTACTTCTTTTATAAATTCATTTATATTTTTTTCTTCATTATATACTGGCACTATTAGATTTATACTATTTCTTTTCATTTGAAACCTTTTTATTTAAAATTAACATTTCTGTTATTATTAATGAAAGTATAACATATCCTGCATAGAAATAAATTCCTATTTCATAATTTGCTTTTGTCATCTTATCAGCATTTAAAGCAAATATTGATATAAAAATTGATACTACAAATACATCTGCCATTGACCATTTGTTTAGTTTTTCTGTTATTTCAAATAATTTATTATTTTGTTTTATTAAAACTTTTAATATCATTATCAAAATTTTAATAATAGGTATTAATATTGAAAATAAAAATAATAATACTGGTATTACATAATTGCTTTGTTCTATTAAGACTTTAAAGCTACTTGTTATTGATTTCACATCATATTTTAATATTGTATACTCAAAGAATTCTAAATCTTTAAAGACTTCAATAGATATTATTGGCAATAATATTCCTATTATTAACATAATTATTGATAATAATATAGCATATAGATAAATAATATTATTTAAAATTTTATTTTTTTTATTAATTAAAGTTATAAGTAATAATATTATCGTACTTATAAAAATTATTAATATTCTCTTTGCTTTTTCATCTATTTGTTTTTTAATCATTAAAAGTTTTTCTTCTTTTTCTTCGATTTTATCTTTATTGGAAATTTTAATTTCTTTTTTTTCTTTAATAATTTTAAAATCATATTTTTTCAAATATTTATTTAGTTTTTTTATTGTTTGATGTTTATACTGATTGTATGTATTTAATGTTTCTTCTTTTATTTTATTTTCTATAAAATGATTTTTTAATTTATATTCAATTGTTTGAGTTTGTTTTAAATTATTTAAATTTTCAAAATAATAATTTGTCTTACTATATATTTCTAATGATATAATACTTGTATTTATTATAGAAGCAAATAATAAAACACTTATTAATATTTCTTTTATATATTTCAATCTATTTCCTTTTTTTTATTTTTTGTCATTTTATATTTTTTTTCTTAATTTAAAATTAAAATTCAGTTCTTTATAAGCTTTTTAATGTTAAAATAGTTTATTAAAAAAGGGGTTTATATATTATGAATATAAAAACTATAAATAATTATAAGATTAATAATCAAGCAATTGGAATATTTAAATATATAAAATCTGTTGCTAAATTTATTAAAGAAAATACATCATTAGACAAAAAAAATAGTTTTGAAGATATTATTAAAGGAGAAGTTTCTCCAATTAAATATCATAAGGATTCTGATACTATTTCTTTTACTTTTAAAAACAATCCCAAAAAAAAATTTATAGAAGAAGTAATTAATCTTCAAAAATATAATATTTTTATATTAAAAGATGATATGTTTTGTATTAATCCTTTATTTTCTCTTGAAATTTTTTCTACAAATTGGGATAAAGTATTACCTAATATTGGTATTAAAAACAATTATAAATCAGATATTTATTTAGTCACTTTAATTAAAAATGGTGTTAAAAATGGTATTCAAATAGATGATTTTGGTGATACTTCTTTTACTGCTATATTTAAACAAATCTTATTTCCACAAGGTTTTGTAAAATTAGAAGATTTTTCTGGTAATGATATTCCTATTACTCAAATTTATAGTGGTGAAAGAGAAATTAATAAATTTTTATATAAGAAAAAATTGTTTGGTAAACTTTTTATTACTGATTTAGGAATTAAATATCTTGTTGATAATGATATATATCAGTTATATGATATTGATTTGACCTCTGATGAAGAACAATTAATTTATGATGAGAATTCTTATTTATTTGAAAAACTTACTGAATTAAATGTTTCTATTACTATTAAAAAAAGTATCAAAAATGATTTTAAAATTTTTCTTTCATTTAATAATATTAATGAACATTTAAAATTTTTAAAATTTAGACAAAAAAATTTGAATTTGTTTGATAAATATGAATTTGATTTTGAATACATCCGTTAGAGGATGTATTTTTTTTAATCTTGTGGTTTTGGAGTTTTATCTGTTGATACTGGTAATTCAGGATATTTAACAGTTGGTATAGTACCTGTTAAAGCATTAAAAAATATTTTTATACTTTCTATTTCTTCTTTTGTTAATTTCATTCCTAATTGATTTTCAGCCATAATTTCTATTGCTTCATCAATAGTTTCAACTCTACCATTATGCATATATGGTCTTGTTAATAATATATTTCTTAAAGTTGGAACTTTAATCATATTATCTTTTGGATGATATTTCCCATCATCATATTTATATTTACCCATTAATGGAAATTGTTGCATTTCTCCACCTAATGCTATTCCATTATGACAACTTGCACAACCTTTATCTATAAAAGTTTTTAAACCTTTTTGTTCTGCTTCTGTTAATGCTTTTTCATTTCCATTTAAAAATTCATCATATCTTGATGGTGTAAACAATGTTCTTTCGAAAACTGCTATTGCATCTGCTACATCTTTTATATTTGGTTCATAATTTGGATTTTTATTAATTCGTTCAAATGCTTTTTTATATTCAGGAATTGAATTAACAACTTGTTTTACATGTTCTTTTGTTGCTGCCATTTCAGGTGTTGCTTGAATTGGTCCTTGTGCTTGGTCTTCTAAATCTGGACTTCTTCCATCCCAAAATTGTTTTTTTTCAAAAACAGCATTATATACTGTTGGTGAATTTAAATTATGTGGATTTTTAGCCCATTTATGTCCAGTTGCTACTGGAACACCATCAACACCTCCTAATGCTAAATTATGACAAGTATTACAGGAAATTAACCCACTTTTTGATAATCGTGGGTCAAAATATAATTTTTTTCCTACAATATATTTTTCTTTTGTTAATTTATTATCAGGGTTATTTATCAATTTAACTATTTCTGACTTTTCTTTTGGTATTGGTTTTAATCCCATATCCTTTGCTTCTTTTATTAAATCACTACTATTTGCCATTAACATTGTTGATAATAACATTGTTGATATACTTATTATTTTTTTCATTTTTACCTCTTTTTTTTGTTCTATCGTAATTATAATATAATTATATTAAAAAAACAACTTCTTTCTTTTAAATCTACTTTTAAGCTTTAATATGTTAAAATATTTTTAACATATTAAAGAAAAGGTATTTTATGATTTTATCTGAAAAAGTTGAATTAGCTAAACAATGTATTATTAATGCTTATGAAAAAAACAATGGTAATATTTTTATATTTTTTTCAGGAGGAAAAGATAGCACAATTTTAAGACATATTGCTTTATCTATTTATCCTGATTTAAAAATTGTTTTTTCAAATACAACTAATGAAATTTATGATGTTATTCAGTATGTAAAATCTTTTGACAATATTATTTGGGTTAAACCTAAATTAAATTTTCAACAAGTTGTTGAAAAACATGGATTTCCTCTTATTTCAAAAGAGGTTAGTCAAAAAGTTTATGAACTTAAACATACAAATGGTTTAATTACTTTAAATACTCGTTTAAATGGTGATAAAAAAGGAAATGGTGTTTTATCTAAAATTTGGAGAGTTTTAGCAGAACAAGAATTTGACATCACACATAAATGTTGTAAAATTTTAAAAAAAGACCCTTTAGAAAAATGGGCAAAAGAAAATAATATGAAACCTGTTATTGCTTTAATGAAAGATGAAAGTATGTTAAGAAAACAACTTGCTTTATATGGCGATGATAATGATAAAAAAATCTATCCATTTTTAAATACTGGTTGGACTGAACAAGATATTTGGGATTATGCTACTATTCATAATATTCGATTTGCTGAGTGTTATTATGATAGAGTTATTAATGGTCATTTTATTCCTGCTCGTAAAAGAACTGGTTGTGAATATTGTGGATTTGGAATTCACTTAGAAGATAATGATAGATTTATTACTTCTTCTATTTTGATACCTAAAAGATATGACAAAATCATGAAACTTAAAAACAATGGTATTTCTTTTAAAACTGCTATTAAAATTTCAAAAAATCAAAAAATTCTAAAAAACAAACCTGTTCTTGATATTTATGGTATTAAGATTAAAAAAGCAGCTATTTCTTTACATAAAAAATATAGTTTTTTTGATTTAGAATCTACTATTAAAACTTCTTCTTGTTCCTGTGGCTCTAAAGATATATCTTTAGATAGTAAATTTGATATGAATTTTTTTGATAGTCCTGATGATAATGGAAATTTACGAAATATTTGGACAACTGTTTCTTTTTATAAATGTAATAAATGTTCTAATAAATTTTATGGAAATATGCATATGTTTAATATGAAATATAGAGTTACTAATCGTTTAATTGACTTTATTAGAAATAATTTAAATAATATGTCTATGCAAGATATGATGTTAGTTACTAATTTAAGTTACGAAAGACTTTTTTTAATTTTATTATCATTTGATGAGGTGAAATCTAAATTTTCAAAAGAAAGTTTTGATTATTATTTTTCTTTATTTTCTTCTGAATTAGATTCACAAGTTATTTAATTTTTGTTTTTTCTTTTATAATTCATATTAAATATAATATTAGGAGACAACCCTTATATTTATAGGGTTAAATAATTTAATGAAAAATAATAAACTAATTTTTTTAACAGTATCTTTTCATGAAAATAGACAACATGAACAAAATTTTATTAAGAGTTTAAAAAAAATTTCAATTCTTGTTTTTGATTTTGATTTCACTTTTGAGGATAGCTATATTTTTAATTTTAATGATGAAAATATGGAAGAAAATGAAGATAGAGTTTTAAAATTTCTTTCTGAATATAATAAAAAAACTAATTTTTTAATAATACAAGGAAATGGTATTTCTAAATTTGTTGATATTTTTAAATTAGATTTAAAATTATCTATTATAGATAGCACAAAATGTATTCAATATATTTATCCTGATTTGACTTCTATTAGAATTAATGATATTGTTGATGTATTAAATTTAAAAGAAGATAAGTTATATAAAAAGTTACTGTCAAAATATATTGAAAAGGGTTATTCAATTGAAATTTTGTATTTAGTTCTTCTCTTAAAGAAGATTAAAGATGAAACTTCTCTTGATTTTAGTGAATTATCACATATTAAAACTATAAGTAATTAATTAAAAATCATGATAATATTTTAAATTTAAATAGTATCATGATTTTGTTTTTTTGATATATATTTATATATGCTTGTTATTGATATTGTATATATTGATAATGCTGTTGTTATATATATAGTTCCTTCTAACATTTGTTTTCCTTTCTTTTTTTTTCTTTTATTTTAATATTTTTTTTATTAAAAGTTTCTTAATTTGTTAAACTTTATCTAAGTTTTCTTTTGATATACTTTTATAAATTTAAAAAAAGGTTAAATGATATGAGTTATTTTAAAGATGTAAAAGTTGGTGATAAAGTTTTCGGATTAATTTATGGTCCTGGAACTGTTAATGCTGTATGGGAAGATAGTTTTTATTCTTTTGAAGTGGAATATGATGAAGGGTCTTATGTTCCATATACTGCTGATGGAATTCCTGCTTGGAGTTCTCTTGATATTCAAACTGTTTTTTATAAAAAAGATATTGATATTTTTGATTTAGATTTTTCTCCTGTTGAAGATGTTTTAAGTGCTAAAAAAATTATTAAACTTCGTGATAAAAAAATGCTTGAAGCTCGTTGTCCTTCTGGTCTTTGGTCTGATGTTTCTACTTGTCCTTATTCTTTAATTGAGGCTTATCTTGAAAATAAAAAATTTCATTTATTTAGAAAAAAAGTTTAAAAGAGGTTTAATCTTTCTTTTTTTCTTTTTAGATTATAATTTTTATAAAAAAGGAATTTATTTTAATGTATATTAAAAAACTTTTATATTTAATACAATATATTCTTGTATTAATATTCTATATTTTAGAATTCGTTATTTGGAAACGAATTGGCTTACCAATCTATGATGCTATTAAATCTTTTAGATTTATGCAATTATTTAAAGAATGGGTTTCAAATTTAGAACATCGTTATTTTGTTCTTTATATTTTTCTTTTACCTTTTGTTTTAAGCGAATATATTTCCCTTATTGCTTTAAAAGAATTTTCTAATGGTTTTCTATTAAATGCTATTTCATTATATGTTTTTAAAATTTTATTAACTATTCCTGTTTCTATTATTTTTTCAGCTTCTAAAAAAATATTATTATCTTTTTCTGTTATTAAAATTGTATATATTTTAATTATAAAAATTAGAAAAAGCCAAATATTCAAAACTGTAAAAAAGAAAGTTAAGAGTTCAATTATTAATATTAAGCTTTTTATACAAAACACATTGAAAAGTGATTTGAAAAATATTTATGCTCCATTTTTTATAAGAACTTTTAAAATTATTTATAAAAGAATAAATGGATTTTTTAATAAGAGAAAGGATTAAAATGATTATTGTTCTTATTTCTGGTGGTTCTGCTTCTGGCAAAACAACTTTTGCAAAATTATTAAATAAATCATTGAAAAACTCTGTTTTATTATCACAAGACCATTATTATAAAGATGTTTCTCATCTTAAACAAAGTGAAATAGAGACATATGATTTTGACCACCCAGATGCTGTTTTATTAGATAAACTTATTGATAATATAATTGAACTTGATGAGAAAAATATTACTTATTCTCCTTTTTATAATTTTAATGATGGTTCTGTTATTGATAATCATACAAAAATTACAAAACCTGATTTTTTAATTATAGAAGGAATTTTTTCGTTACATAAGAAAGAATTAAGAGATTTATCACATGTTTCTTTTTTCATTAATGTTGATGCTGATATACGGCTTAGTAGAAGAATTTTGAGAGATATTAAAGAAAGAGGAGATAATGTTGAGACTATTATTAATAGATATTTATCTTTTGTAAAACCTTGTCATGATAATTTTATACAAAAACAGATTGAATATGCTGATTTGATTATTGATGGAAATTCTTTTTTTAATTCTGATTTAATTGAATTATCTTGTAATCAAATTAAATCTTTTTCAGCAAAGTGAAAGTTTATATATAGTATAATTTCTTTATATAAATTAAAAGAAAAAGGTTTAAATATGAATAGTTTAAAAAATAGATTTGTTGGTCATAAAATTACTGATGTTTCATATATGTCTTCTAAAGAAGTAGAAAATCATATGTGGTATAATAAAGCACTTATCATAACTTTAGACAATGGGACTTTTTTATATCCGTCAAGAGATGATGAAGGTAATGATGCAGGAGCACTTTTTACTGGTAATGATAAAAATGATGTTTTACCTGTTTTGCCTGTTAATATTAATGATGATTTAATGGTACATTGGGAAAATATTGCTAAATCACAATTGATTGGTGCTACAATTACATCTATTCGTTATATGGATGAAGGAGAATGTGATAGTTTAGGTTGGTATAATTCATCTATTATTTTTTTCCTTGATAATAATAATTATTTTTTCCCTTCACAAGATGACGAAGGTAATGATGCAGGTGCTATTTTTACTTCTGATAATGGTTTCCCTGTTATTCCTGTTCAACGTTAATAATTTAATTATAAAAAATATTAAACATAAGATTTTAATTTTTAAATCTTATGTTATTAAATCCTGTTTCTTTTTTCTCTTCTGATATTTTTTTTTCTTTTCCATATCTTTGTTCTTTTCTTTTTTTTGCATTTTCTAATGTTTTATTTAAATCTTCCGTTTCTTCTTCTGTTCTTTTTCTATTTTCTAAATCTGCTACCATGAATGTTTCAATGAAACTATTTCTTGTAAATAATATATTTAAACTATTCGAACCTATATCTCCTCCATTTATTTTTCTTATTTGGACTTTATATTCCTTATCTTTTATTTTAATTTTTTTCCATTCGAAATTTGGTTTTGTATATTTTTCTTTATATGTTATATCTTCAACATCATCGTTTAAAATTTTAATTATGATTTTTTTTAATCTTTGTTTATTTATTACTATTGTTTTTATTTCATTTGGTTGTTCTTTTTCTTTTTTTGTTTTTCTTATATATTTTGTGTTTTGGTGTAATTTATATATATAAAAATCTGCTTCTGATGTAAATATTCCTGAATTTTTTCCTCTACAGTGATATTCAACTCCAACATTTCCTGTTCTATAACAAGAAAAATCTTGTTTTACTTCTATTTTTACTTCTCTTCCATTTTTTTCAAATAATAAATCATATTTATTATCATTATTTTCTTTAATAAATTTATATCCTTCTTTTTCTAATAATCTTTTTGTATCTTCTATTGATGTTTTTTCTCTTTCTTTATCTTCCCAAAATTCTTTCATTTCTTTTCCTTTTTTTTACTAATTATAAAAATTTAACCTTTAATTAACTTTAAGAATGCTATAATATTTATATTATAATATATAAGGATTTTTATGATTAATGTTAATTTTGTTTTACTTTATTTAGTTCCTGTTGTCTTTGTTTATTTCGTTTTTACTTCTTCTATATATCTTGCTGCAAAAAAAGAAGTTGAAAGCTTTGATAAAAATTTAAAAAACCCACCTTTTTATAGATTATTTATTTATCTTTTATATTTTTTATTATTAAATTTAATTATTTTCATTCCTATCGTAAATTTATTTTTATTTATTTATTTATTAGTTCAAAAACAATATATTAAAGATTTTTGGAATCTTTATAAAGAAACTTGGTTTTATAAATACTCTTCAAAACTTTTTTCAAAAGAATTAAGAAATATGTTCAAATAATATATTTCTTAGTATTCAGTTTCTGTTATAATTCCTATTTTTTCTTTATATTCAATATTATTATTTTTTAAATATTCAATAGTTTCATTATATATTTTGGTTTGTTCATTTGAAGCATATGTTTTAATTTTTGATAATTCTACAAATATATTCTCTTCTTTTATTTCTATATAGAAATTTTTATTTATTTTAAATATTTTTTCTATTTCTGTTTCTATTAAATATTTTTCATCTATTAAGTCTTTATTTTTTTTCTATTTTAAAAAAAATTCCTATTAATATTTCCATTATTCTTTACCTTTTTTTAATTATTGTTCTTTTTAATTCTAATAATGCATTTTTAACTGATTCACTATTTTTTGGTTTTTCTATTAATTCTGATAAAGTTGTACTTATATCATCATCTGATAAATTTTGAAATATATTAAATGATTTTGAAACTTCTTTACATTCTGGTTTCAAATAAAATATTTCTTTCATTTCTTCTGGTAATTCAATTTCTTTTTTCATTTGTTTTTTCCTTCTAATTTATTTTTTTTGTTCTATTAACCATTCTGAAATAGCATATAATCCCCAACAATCTATTTCATGATTTTCTTCTTTTGTTAAGTCTTTTATATCTTTATTAAAATATAATTTTGCAAATAAACTTATTTCATCTTCTATTGTTTCTGATTTCCATTTATCCATTTGTTCTTCAAAATTTGTTTGTTTTTCACTTTCTACAAATAATTCCATTTTTCTTCCTTTTGTTTTACTTTATTAATTTAAGTTTATAATTTACTTTAATTGGTTTCTCATATTTTATTTCATCTCCATAACTATTTTGATAAAATAACATTTCCCCTTTTAAATTAAAAATTCGTATTGTTTTAAAATTTTTTTCTTTTATATTTTTTGATTTAAAATAAGTTATAAAATATATTTTATTTTTTCTTTTAAGTTCTATATTAAAAAAGAGATTATCTTTTGATTTATATATTAAGTAATTATTTTTCATTTTTTAATAATTTTTCCAATTCTGTTATAAAAACTGTTTTTTCTTCAAATTCTTTAAGTAATTTTTCTTCTTCTTCTTTTGAATAATCTTTTTTAATAATATCTTCTAAAAGTTCTATTTGAAGATTTTTTAAACTTAATAATTCTTTTTGTAGAATTATTATTCTATCTTTTCCTTTTGTTTTTTCATATTCTTTTTCGAATATTGGAAATCTTTCCTGTAAATATTTTGCTACTCTATCTCCTATCAATGTTGTTCCTACTGAACCCATTATAGCTGTTAAACTCTTTGCTAATATCGTAAATGCTGGAATTAATGGTATCATATTTTCCCTTCTTTTTATTTTATCATTTTATTTTATCATTTTTTTCTTAATTTTTCTTTAAGTATTTTAATGTAATAATTATGAAAAATATATATTAAAAGGAAATATTTAATGAAAGTAATTGAACTAATTGAAATTTTGGATGAAATAGCACCCTTTGAAACACAAGAAAAATGGGATAATAGTGGTTTAATTATTGGTTCTATTAATAATAAAGTAAATGATATTTATCTTTCTCTTGATATTTCTACTACTATAATTAATCAAATTGAAAATAATAGTGTTTTAATAACACATCATCCTTTAATATTTAAATCTATTAAAAATATTGATTTTAATACATATCCTGGTAATTTAATAAAATTATTAATTGAAAAAAATATTACATATATATGTATGCATACTAATTATGATAAGAGTATTTTAAATGAATATTTCGTTAAAAGTATTTTTAACCCTATTGACTTTACATATGAAAATGATTTTTTAATTACATTTAATATGAAATTTAAAAATATTAAAAAATTATCTAAATTTTTAAAGAAAAAAATTTATGATTCAAATCCTGATATTTTAAATATTGTTTCTAATGATATTACAAAAAGTATTCAAAAGATAGGCGTTTGTGTTGGTTCAGGTAGTAGTTTATTATCTGATGCAAAGAGAAATAATGTTGATGTTTTTTTAACTGGTGATATTTCTCATCATACTGCCATGGAAGCTTTAGAAAATAATATTTCTCTTATAGATATTACTCATTATCATTCTGAAAAATGTTTTACTGACTCATTATATTTTAATTTGATGAATTTTGATGATTTATATACTGACATACTTGATTCTATGAGTTTTGATAAAAATATTAAAATTACTTGTTTAGATAGTAGTTCTCCTTTTAGAAAAATTTAAATTTTAGCAGTTTTTTTCTATCTTCTTTTATAATATATGAAAGAATATATTATAAAGGAATTTTGATGCACAAATTTTTCTATTTATTTAAGACTATTAAAAATCAATTTTCTAATGTTCCTTTATTAAATAAAATAATATTCATATCTTCAATTTTAATATTATCTATATTAACTTTTAAATAATTTCACAAATTTTTTCTTTTTTTCTTAATTTTATTTTTTTTTAAGAAATAATTAGCTATAATTTTATTAACTTAAAAAGATGATTTTCTTTTTAATGCTCTTTAAAATTTTATGCCTCGGTGGTGGAATTGGTAGACACAAGGGACTTAAAATCCCTCGCTTGTAATGAGCGTCCCAGTTCAAGTCTGGGTCGAGGCACCATTTAAAATAATATCTAAAAAAAGTGATAAATTTTATTTTAATTTAAGTTTTAATATGTTATAATTTTTTTATAAAATTTTATTATGTCTCATTCATATGAAACATATCGAGTTTTATTAGGATGACTGAATTTATTCAGTAGGAATGCCTTTGGAGACAAAGGAAATGGTTGTGGTTGCCTATTGTGGTCTTACAGGATAAGATAGAATAGCTGGTTCTATACAAAGTTTTACTTCAGCATGTAAAACACCACATTTATAGATTAATATTTCAGTGATTAGAGTATTTAGTTTCGAAAATCTTAAATTCTGGAAGAGGATTTGTTACCCTCTTCTGTATATAGTTTAAGTGCCTTTTCTTTTACGAGTTATAGCATCGTTAATCCTTCAAAGGGTTCTGTGCTTTAACTCACTTTATGGGTCAGTAACTCAGCTGGTTAGAGTCCTCCGCTCATAACGGAGTGGTCGCAGGTTCAAGTCCTGCCTGACCCACCATAAAATTCTATTATGCCCCATTCATATGAGGCGTATCGAGTTTTATCAGGAAGACTGAATTTATTCAGTAGGAATGCCCTTGGGATAAGGGAAATGGTTGTGGTTGCCTAAAAATCTTAAGCTCTGGAAGAGGATTTGTTACCCTCTTCTGTATATAGTTTAAGTGCCTTTTCTTTTACGAGTTATAGCATCGTTAATCCTTCAAAGGGTTCTGTGCTCTACTCACTTTATGGGTCAGTAACTCAGCTGGTTAGAGTCCTCCGCTCATAACGGAGTGGTCGCAGGTTCGAGTCCTGCCTGACCCACCATAAAATTCTATTATGTCCCATTCATATGAGGCATATCGAGTTTTATCAGGAAGACTGAATTTATTCAGTAGGAATGCCCTTGGGATAAGGGAAATGGTTGTGGTTGCCTAAAAATCTTAAGCTCTGGAAGAGGATTTGTTACCCTCTTCTGTATATAGTTTAAGTGCCTTTTCTTTTCGAGAGAGAACATCGTTAATCCTTCAAAGGGTTCTGTGGTCTCTTTCATTTATTCCAGATTAGCTCAGTGGTAGAGTAGGTGACTGTTAATCACTTGGTCATTGGTTCGAATCCAATATCTGGAGCCATTTTTTTATTATTTCAATAAGTATTATTTTTATATAATTTTTATTGAAATGATATGGCATTTCCAAATAGGAAAAAAATTAAAAAAACAATTAAGTTGCCTATTTGCTTATATTAGAAAATCTAAGATTCCATAGTAGATTTTCGTTATAAGGTGTGTTCGCTTAGTGGTAGAGCGCTCCACTGTGTATTTTTAGAAATATAGAGTGGAGAGACAGGAGTTCGAATCTCCTACACACCGTCATTTTAAGTTGTAGCTGACCCTATAACTTAAAGATAACATTATATTAATTTAATATGGTCAGATATTAAAATCTAATATAATGTATCTTGCCTCGGTGGTGGAATTGGTAGACACAAGGGACTTAAAATCCCTCGCTTGTAATGAGCGTCCCAGTTCAAGTCTGGGTCGAGGCACCATTTATTTTTTATTTTCTTCTAAATACATTTCTTCTTTTTTATATATCATTATTGTTTTTTCTATATCTGATATTATTTCTTTTATTTTAGTTTCATATTTAGTTCCACCAAAAACCCTTAATTCTATATGATTTTTATATTGTTCATCATTTATAAAATTAATATTATAATTTTTCATATATTTTTCATTCACTTCTATTAATTTATCTTTTTTTACCAAGTTAAAAATACTTTCTAATTCATTTCTTTCTTCTTCATATTTTGTTACTTTTTCTTTTTTTAAATTTAATATAAATTTTTCTTTATTTAGTTCTTTTTTGTTTTCATTTGAAATATGAAAATGTAATCCTGTTTCCTCTGTTGTATATCCATATTCATTAATTATTTCAAATATCTTTTGTAAATATTTTTCTAAATCTTTGAATTTTATAACTTTTGTAATAAATTCAATTCCATTTTTATTTAATGATGGTTCTTTTTCTATATAAAATATTTCTTTTTCTTTTTTTTCTTCATCTGGTAATTTACTGTTATTTAGGCAATTTATTATTTTTATACTTTCTTTTGTGATTTTTCTTAATTGTCTTTTAAAAATTTCTTCTATTTTTTCTAAAAACGTTGCTTTTTCTTTTAAGAAAAATTCAAATTCTATTCCTATATTTATGTTTTCCATTAAATTACCTTACCTATTTTCTTAGATGAAATTATATTTAAAAATTTCTTAATATTTTGTTAAATTGATTTTATTTTTCTTTTTTGTAGTTAATTATGTGAGTTTTTGAAAGAATTAATTTTTTTAAGAAGAGAATAAATTCTCTTCTTATTGTTTTTATCTAAATCTTCTTTGAGAAATATGTTTTCCTACACTTACTGCTGTATCTACTTTATTGTTATCATCTGCTATACCATCTACAAATTTTAAATTAAATTTTGTAATTTTAGTAGTTGAATAAGGGTCAGTAAATAAGAAACTATTACTTGTATCAAATTTAATTGAACCAATAACATCTAATGGTCTATTAGATGATGTATTTGCTACTGTTATAACATCTTTATCTGTGTTTGTAAAATCACTTGCAGTTATAGATGTATCAGCATTATTAAATTCAATATTTAAATTATTAGAGAAAATTTTATCACAAGCATTATGCTTAGTATTTCTCCACCATTTAGAATCATTTACACTTTCTTTTAAGCTTGTTGTTCCTAAAACTGTATTTATAATACCTGTATTTGTATTTGAATAAATTTCATAATAAATACTTACTGTCGCATCTCCACCAGGTGTTGATGTTGCATCTATTGGATTTACTCTTCCATATACATAATATAAAGTATCTGGTCTATCTGTTGTAATATCAAAACTTCTATTACCTAAATCATTTGTATTTTGAACTTCTCCATCTGATACTTCTACATTATTAGTATATAAATTACTTTCATCTTTTAAAGATACACCAAATGGCTCAAAAGGAACATTTCTACTCACACCTACTTTTGATAATAAGTCTATATCTTTTGCAAATTCACTACCTATTGCTGTTGTATAAATTCCTTCATCCCATAATCCAGAAGCTATTGTCCCTGTTAATGTTGTTGAATCACTTACATTATTACTTGAAATATTTTTCCAGTTAATATCAAATTGAATATTTGTATCTTTTGCATATTCTCCATTATAATTTTTTGTAATTTCACCATTTTTATTTATAGCATGTATAGTCATACCATATTTAAGTTTTGTTAAATCTTTTGATGTTTCATTTAAATAATTATAAATACAATTTGTTCTATCTATTTTATTATTTCCGATGATATCTCTTAATGAAATATTTTCTACTTCAAATGCATATGGTATAAATTCTCCAGCCTCGAATTCCGCACCTGGGATTTTATATTCTTCCCCACCATCGTTTTCATCTATTTGAGCAAAAGTTATATCATCTGCTACTTTAATTTTTACATCTCCAACTTCTGAATAATTCCCTTGGAATTTTAATATTCCATTTTCAAATTTAAGTTGTCCTTCTGAGCTTGGTGTAAATACACCATTTTCTATCATATCTTCATCACTTTTTGTTGTTACTATTGTAAATTCTTCATTGAAATTAGATATAGTATTTCCATCTTTATCTACTGCCTTTACTTCTATATCAAAGTTTTCTCCTGCTACATAAGTCGTATCTTTTATCTCTTCTGAAGTCCCAGCTTTATATATTTTTGTTTCAAATCTATTTGGTGTTACTGCAAAACCTTCTTCACTTTGAATTGTTCTTAAACAATGTTCTTCATCTGCTGTTTGGCAAGTTGTTCTACAAGTATCATAATTATATAATTTGTAAGTATCTGTTGCAGAATCATAATCTGAACATACTTCAAACATCATATGAACATTTCTATATGCATTTTGTATTTTAAAACTTATTTCTCTTTCATTCTTGACATGATATTTTTTATGTTCTGTTAGTTCAGTATTTGTATCAATATCTTCTAACCAAGATTTAAATGATACATTTTTTAAATCACTATTTTCTTGCACTACTTTTACTTTAAATTCTTCATTTACCTCTTTTGTATTTACTGTTGTAACGTCTTCAGCCACTTCTACATCTTTTATTTTTAATGGGAAATTAGTTGCAACTTCTGCTGAGTCTTCTTTTTCTAATGTAATATCTAAATCAACATCTTGATTATCCATAGGTTCTATACCTATTAGTATAGTTTCTCCTGCCTTTACTGTTACTTCCACAGTTGTTTCATTTTCCATCATTGTGCTATTAAGAATATTTTCTGTATTACATTCATCTGTTCCTAATCTTAATTTATATCTATGTCTATGATTTAATATTTTTAATAATCCATTTTCTTGAACATCTATAATTTTATATTCTATTTCAGTATTTTTTGCGACTTTTAACATTTCTTTAAATTGGTTCATAATCCCATGCATATGTCCATGTTTATTTATATTACATTTATTCCATCTATGATGATTCATATGTAGATGATTCCATAAATTACCTGTCGCATTTTCTATTATTTTTATACTTGTTGTTTCTGTTTCATCATAATCAATAGTAGGTGTTACTGTTGGTAATGTTGTCTCAGGTGCCATTGTGAATGCTGATAACATAAATGGTGTTGTTATTGCTATTAATGATAAAGTTATTCTTTTTTTCATTTATTTCCCTTTTTTTCTTTCTTTTTATTATAAATAAAATAAAAATTTTATCTACCTTAATTTCCCTTTTTTCTTTTTTTTATTTTTAATATAAGAATAAATTATATATTTAGTTACTTTTACATTCTATTTTTAAATATTTCACTTCTTCTATTTCTTTTAATATTTTATCTTCTGTCCCATAATTTTTATAATGTTTTTTTATTTCTTCCATATTTTCTATTTTATATTCATCATTATGAATTTTATAATATATAATAGGTCCTTTTATTATTTCTTCTATATTTTGTGCTGCTACTTTTTTATATGGTGAATTTTTATAATTAATTGATTTTATAGATGCTCTTTTCCCATTTATAAAACCATCTATTTCCATTTTTTCAAATTTATCATTTGTTCCATATACATCTTCAAACTCACACGCCAGAGTTTTTAATATATCATTTTGTATTAATATTCCTATCATACTATTTATTGTTAATAAATCAAATAAATATTTTTTCGCCATTTCTCTAAATTCTTTATCTTCATACTTTTTTATTTTATTCTTCCAATTTATTATTTCATTTATTAATTCTTCTGGTTCTTGATTTTTTTTAAAAATAGCAAGTGTTTTATACAACATACTTTTATATTGTTCTTCCCTTGTAATATCTTCTGAACCTTTATTTTTTAAAAAATTTATTATCTCTTTATATTTGTTATTATCTTTATCTTCCAACATTTCTATTTCTGTTAATAATTTTTTAGAATATGTATATGTTTGTTGTTGATGATTTTCAATTATTAACATTCCTAATCCATTCCCAAGTTTTGTTATTTCTTGATAATATTTTTTTACTGCATCTTCGAAAGTTATATTTGGATTATCTTTAAATATTTTATCATATATTTTTGTGCACATTCCTACTTTTTTTGGTGAATTTAATTGATTATAATTTACTACTATATTAAATAATTTTGATAATTCTTTCGGTAATTTTGTTTGTTTTTCTATAAATTTGATTTTTTGTTTCATTATTATTTCCCTTTTTTGTATTTAATATATTATATCATTTTTATTAAATATAGGGAAACAGATATTTTTTAATATTGTTTATATGATTTTTCTTTTAAGAAATATTATTTTTTATTTTATTTTTTTCTTTTTTCTGTAATTCATTAAATTTATTTTCCAATATTTCTTTTATTGTTTCACAATGACATCTTTTTGGGGCACAAAAACAACCTATTTTTGCTTCTCCATGTTTTCTTACTGTATTCCATATTAAATTTAATTGATTTTTTATTTCTTGGTTATTTTTTATTTCTTCTTTTATATATTTTTCATATTCATTGCAAACTCTATTTCTTTCTTCTTTACTTTTATTTTTCATTTGATATGGATTACCTAATGCACTTCCTCTACCACAATATATATAATTTTCTTCTTTTTTTACTTCTGGTTCTGTTGCTATATTAACTACTTTTATTTTCATTTCTTTTATTTTTGTTTGTTTTTTTACTTTTTTTTCTTCATTAAGTATTTGTTTATATAACTCTATAAATGTATCACTGAATTCTATATTTTCTGGAATATCTTGATTTTCTACAAATGCCCTAAACATTTCTTCTGATGTATATCCATTTAAATTTCTTGTTTCATTTTTATATGCTATTTTAAATATTAGATTTGGGTTTTCTTTTGCAAATTTATATAATTCTTTTATATTTTCTCTTATTTGTTCTAATGATATACTTTGTTCACCTGCTTTTTCATATTTTATCCCTGTTGATTTTTCTATATATCCTGCTTTTAAATTTTTTGTTGGCAGAGCATAACTATTCCCTTGTATTCCCCTTCCATTTCCATACTTCGCTCCAAATTTTGTTCTTGCTACTTTTGCTGCACCAGCACCATGTCTTCCTTCTGGATTGCTTCCAAATACAAATATTTCATTTTCTTTTAAATTTTCTATATTTCCACTATAAAATTTCATAAAAATTATCCTTTTTTCTTTTATTATAAATTTAATTTTTTTTACTTTTTTTAATTATCTTTTTTGCTTTTTTATAATCTTTTATTGTGTCTATTCCTATTGTATCTTCTTTTATTTTTATCATTTTTATTTTAAATCCATTTTCTATTACTCTTAATTGTTCTAATTTTTCTAATTTTTCTAAATATGTCATTTGAAGCTTTGAATATTTTAATAAAAAATCTTTTTTATAACCATATATTCCTATATGTTTATAAAAATTTAATGCTTTTGGAATTTTTTTATGTTTGTTTAATAATATCTCCCATTCATCTCTATGATGTGGTATTATTGAACGAGAAAAATATATTGCTTCTGACTTTTTATTTATTATAACTTTAACTACATTATGGTCTTTTAATTCTCTTATTGTTTTTATTCTACTCATAACACTTACCATATTTGTTTTTTCTTTTGATAATTTTATTGCTAATTTATCTATTGTTTCTGGATTAATAAATGGTTCGTCACCTTGGACATTGATTACATTATCACATTTTATTTTTTTTATTGCTTCTGCTATTCTATCTGTTCCTGAGTTATGTTCTTCACTTGTCATAATTATATTTTTTGTAAAAGTTTTACAAATTTTTAACACTTCTTCATTATCTACTGCTATATATACTTCTTTTATTTTTTTTGCTTTTAAACATTGTTCATATACATGTTGTACAATTGGTTTTCCTTCTAATTCTAATATTACTTTTTTATCAAGCCTTGATGATTTTAATCTTGCTGGTATTATCACTATTGTTTTCATTATTTTTCCTATTATTTTTTAAATTATTATATTATTTCCATTATTAAATCTTTTAAAAATTTATCTTTATTTCAAAATAATTTAATTTACTTTATAATATAATATATTTAATTAAAATAAAAGGAAATTGCTTATGAGTGTGAAAAAAGTTAAAGTTTCTATAACTCCTTCTGATTTAAATTCAGAAATTGAGAATTTAGAACAAAAAAAAGAAATTTTAGAAAATGTTATTGATGATATTATTAAAGATAATTTAGAAGTATTTAGAGATGGTGAAACACCTTCTTATAAAATTGATACTATAAAAGGAAAATCAAAAAGAAATATTTATCATTTAGCATTTGAAGCTGTTGAAAATAATCTTGGTAGTGTTTTAGATTTAGTTGCAGAAGAAAATATTGATAGTTATAGTGATTTTGAAATTGCTGAAATTATTAAAAATGAAATTGATATTGATGAAATCATTCAATCTTATGAAAAAGAAGATAAACTTAGATTTCTTGTTGAAGATGTTTTAAACGATGATAGTTGGAACAATGATGGAGAAACAAGAGATTTTTCTGACACTATTCGTAGAATAGAAAATGGAACTGTTGCAGGAATTTTTTATTTAGATGATAAAATTATTAAAAATCTTATTGAAAAGATAAATAAATTTGAAAAGAAAATTAGAAAACTTTCTGAAAAAATTGAAATGTCACAAGAGGCTAAAAATGAATTAGAAGCTTTACAAAGTGTAATTTCAAAGGCTGAAAATGGTGATATTGAGTTTCATACACATACTATGAAAAAATTATTATCTTTTAAATCTAAATATATTGATGAAGATAAAAACAAATTAGAAGAAACTATCGAAGAAAAAAGTTCAAAACTTCAAGAAAAATTAGAAAAAAGAGATGCTTTAAAAACTTCTTATGATAGAATTAGTGTTTATGGTTATGGTGAAGAAGGTGGTGAATTAGTTGATTATGTTATTAAAGATGGAGATACTAATCAATTTGGACAAAGAGTTTATTCTAATAGTGGTATTGCTGATACTCTTGAAAGTTTAGGTGAGATTGAAGAAAATAAAAATTTTAAAGAACTTACAAAGAATTACCAATCTTCTTTTGATAAAGTAATTGCGAAACAAAATAAAATTAAAAAATCAAAAAACAAGTCACAATAATAGCCTTTTTAAAGGCTATTTATTATTAAATAATTTTATTTGTAATGCTCTCTCTAAAATATTTTCTTTAAAACGACCACTATTTGATATATATTTTTCTTTCATTTCTTGTAATGTTAAATTATTTGATATATTAATTGCTTCTGTTTCTTCTTCTTGATTTACTAATATTTTTTTATCTGATAAAAGTTTTTTTATTATTTTGTTATTAATATTTTTCATATTTTTCCTTTATTTAATTATTTTCTTTAATAATAATATAGTGTTTGTTTAAAGTCAAGTTTTATCTGTTTTTAAGCATTTTATTGATATAATTTTATCATATATAAACATTTAAAGGAAAATTTATGAGCAATTATTACGATTTATTAGAACAAAAAAGAAAAGAATTAGCAAAACTTCAATTAGAAATTAATTTATTGGAACAATTAACTGTTTTGGAAGGGTCAAATCTTGAATTGAATACTTTTGAAAAAAATAAAGAAAATATTGATATTTCTGATGAGGATGAAATAGTTTATCTTGATAAGTCAGATTTTTATGGTATGTCAAAATCTGAAATTCAAGATATTTTATCTGAAAATGTTGTTAGAATTGTTTTTAGAAAGAAAGATGGAACGATTCGTGAATACTTAGAAGCTTCTTTTAATGCTGAATTTAGAAACAAATTTTTTGAGAAAAATCCTAATAAAAATAAAAGAAATAATTCTTCTTTAAATGATGATAGATTATTTATTATTCATAAAGACGATGGAGATTATAAATTTGCTACTATTTATAAAGATAGACTTCAAGAAATTCAAATTTTATAATTATATCGAAATGTCGATATAATTATTTTTAATATATTCTTTCCATTAATTTTTCTACTATTTCATATCTTTTATTTTTATAAAAATTTTTTTCTTCTTCACTTATCTCTTTATTTTCTTCCATTTTAAATAATGTTTCAATCAATTCTTCTCTAAAAATTTTATCTTTTATTGCTCTGTTCACATACATTCTTGTTAATGATTTTTCTTGTGAATTAGATTTATATAAATTTTTTAAAAGATTGATATATGTTTGTTCTGAAAATTCCATTTTAAAGTCTTTTGTTTTAAATATAATTATACAAAAAAAGACTTTAAAATATTTTGATTTTTAAATATTTGGAAAATATGATTTAATTGTTTCTTCATCAAACCCATCGTGTAGTAAATATTTTTTTATATATTTATTATCGAAGATAGCAAGAGTAATTGGAAGAGAGTTTAAGATTATATCTTGTGGTGTATTGAATTTTTCGCCTATTCTACTGTTTGTAACATCCCAGTCATCTACTGTAATATCAATATTTATATTTTTCAATCCTTCTATTAATTCAGGTATTTTTTCTGTTGTTTCAAATAATTTCAAATACCCTTCTTCTATTGTTTCACCTATTTCTTTTAAAACTCTATTTTTTTGTTTATATGTTAATCCTTTTTTTGTGTCTATACCTTCTAATTCTAAATTTGTTTTTATATCTGTAATTAAATTTGTTATTGTTTTTTTATTTGAACTCATTTTTAAAGTTTCCTCTTTTTTATTTTTTTAATTTATTTTTTTAATTTATTTTTTATACATATATAAAATACCATATCAATATATTATATAATTGAATTATATATTTTATATCTTTAAAAGAATATTAAAATATTTTTAAATTTAGCTTAAATTATGTAAATATTACTGGTACTTTTTTATCTTTTAATATTATATATCCACTTCCTGTTTCTAATCTTATTATTTCTTCTGTTAAATTATATAAATTATTAAAATATTCAATTGTTTCAAAATCATATATTCTTAATATTATTATTGTTTCAAAATATTTTCGATATTCTGTCATATTAAGTTCTTGTGCTATACAATATATATTAATATTATATTTTTGATAATTTTTTAAAATTTCTTTTTTTAATTCACTATTTCTATTTTGTTTGAAGTCATCAATTACTATTGATAATTTTTGTTTTGTTTTTATTGTTTCTTCTATTTCCTTTTTTATAATTTTTAATAATTTTTCTTCTATTATTTCCATTTCTTCTTTTTCAAAGAAAAATTGTGCTATACTTTTTATATATATTGATTTATTTTTAATTTCTTTTCCATCATTTTCTGTAAAAAAATGTTTTAAAAACTTTTGAGTTCTTAACATTTTTCCAAATTCAATTATTTCTTCTTGTTGCTTTATATCATTTGTTACTTTTTCGATTTTTTCGATATTCATGAAATATTTATATAAAGTTTCATAATTTATTTTAAAATTTTCTTTTTTTATATTTTCTAACATTTTTATTATTTCTATTTTTGTTTTTTTATAATTTATTTTTTCATCTTTTAAAATATAAAATATATATTCTGCATTTTTATTAAAAATATTTATTTTATCTTCATTATAAATATCTATAATTTCACAATTTTTATTAAAATTTCTTTTAAAAATTTTTGCATTATTTTCATCAGAAATTAAATCTAAGTAAATTGTTCTTATATTTTCTTTTTCTTTTTGTTCTGTAAGTAAATTCATTGTTAAAAAAGTTTTCCCAGAACCTGCTGCCCCTAATATTAATGTTGATTTAAAATCATTAAATGATAATTTAATATCATATACTTTATTTTTATAATTTTTACTTCTTTCTAATGAAATGTTTATATTTTTTAATTGATTATATGCTTTCCCTATCTCATATATTATCTTATTATTTGAATTTATATTTGGTATTATTAAATTTTTTAAATTTTCTTTTTTTTCTATCATTAGTTCATATATTAATTCGTATTTTTTATTTTCTTTAAGTATTTCTATTATTTCTATTGTTTCTTCTATTTTTATTTTTTGTTTTTGACTTATTTTTTTTATTATTTCATTTGTAAATTTATCATTATCATCATTTTGGATTTTTTTTATTATTTTTTCTTTTAATATTTTCGATGCCTGTTTTATTAATATTGATATAATCTCACTTCTTTTTATTTTTTTATTTGTTTGTAATGATAAATATGTTGTATAAATATCTAATATTTCCAAATCTGTTTTTGAAGCTCTGAAAGATGTTGATACTTTATTTGAAATATCTTCTTTTATACCTTTTATTAATTCTATAAACATTTTTATCCTTTTTTATTTTTATTATAACTACAATTTGTAGTTTTTTTATTTTTATTATATAATATAAAAATATTAAATACAAATGGATATAGCATGTTAATTAATGATTTTTTAAAAAAAATTGAGAAAAATAGTTTTATATATTTCTTAAGTTTAAATTCTAATTTTGATAATATTGGTTTTGATAATATCAATTATGAAGAAATTGAATTAACTTCTGATGAATTTAAAGAAAATTTAAATTATTTATATAAAAATATAGAACCATTATATTCTTATAATAATTCTATTTCAACTCGTCCTAAGAAGGATGATGTTTTAATTGGTTTAGTTATTTCTAATATTGTAGATGTTAAAGATTTTATAAAAAAATATAAATAAAAAAGGTGCTTTTATGATACATACTATTATAAATCCAAGTGATAAATATACTATTGATTGTGATGATATGGCTGTTTTAACAGCTGCTATTTTTGTTCTTGGTGATATTGATGATAGAAATAAATTTTTGTCTTTAATTAGAGTAGCTGATGAAAATGAACAAAAAAAAATTATTGAAGATTGGTATAAAGAAAAACAAACTTCTTTAAGTGATATTGGTGGTAGAGCTAAAGAGTTAGCAAAATTGCTTACAAAATAAATAAAACTATTCAGCATTTTTTAAGTCTTAATTTGCTATAATTTATTTAACAAAATAAGAAAAGGATTTAAATAATGTTATTTTTAAAAGCATATCAAAAGAAAAGTATTAATCAATACAATGAAGTAGAGGGTGGAAAATGGTGGTATTCTGATAATTATTTACATTTTTCTCCGTTAGATACTTCTATTATTGTTGATGTGAAAAATGCTCCTTTTGACTTTGATGACATTTTAATTGGTACACCTTTTTTTCTTAATAATCAAAGATTATATGAAAAAGATATTTTGTTAATCAAAAATTTTAATGGTTCTGATGTGCTTGGAACTATTTTAATTTTGGATAATCTTGGTACTATTTTAAGAATTAATGATTATAATTATGAACTAAAAGAAATTCTCTTTTCTTATGATTGTTCTCTTGAAACAAATGAATATATTCTTAATGACAAAGATATTAATGTCGATGATGTTGTTTCTGATATGACTTTAATGGAATATATTGAGAAAGTTGATTTATTTTTATCTAAAACAAATAAAAATTATTTATCTTGTGATGGTGTTTCTCTTGATGAAACTGTTTTTATTTTTAAAACGAAACGAGCTGCAAGTGCTTTTTCTAATAAATTTTTAAATTCTAATGATGAATTGTTTTCTGTATTAAAAAAGGCTTATAATTCTTGTTATATTGATTGTAATGCTGTTATTTTAAATTAAATATAAGTCTTTCGACTTATATTTATTACTTTTTTTGAAAATATTCTTCCACCATTTTTAATGAAACTTCTGGAGATACTTCTTCTTTTATTTTAAACATTACTTTTGTACCTATATTACTCTCTATTATTTTCATTATTTTCTCTTTTTCTTTTTCTGTTTTATTTTTTTTAATATATTCTTCTATTTCTTTTATTGTGTTTTCATCTAACATCCATATATGTTTTTCATATATTCTTATAATATTTTCTATTGCTTGTTTATCCATTCTTTTTGTTATTTCCATGTTTTTCCTTTTATGTATTTAATTTATCTATAATTTTTTTAAAAAAATCATCTGTTTTATATTTATTTATGATTTCTAAAAATGTTTTTATTTGACTATCTAAATTTTCTTGTAGATTAAAATCAAAGCTATAATTCTCTTCATATTCTATTATAAATTCTTCTATAAATTTTTTATTTTCTTGTTTAATTCCTATTTCTTTTAACATTTCTTCTTTTATTTCATCTCTTATATTTATTGCTTCTTGTAAAAATGAAGAAATTTGATATTTTTTTTCTAATATAGCATATTTTATATTTCCATCTATTTCAACTTCTCTAAAATTTATATTATCTGAATTGTTAAAATTACCTGGAGCGACTCTACATTTCTTTTCACTTTTAAATTTTTCATATCCTGTTCTTGTTACTCCATACTTTTTCATTAATTCATTATTTATTTCAAACTTTTTATTTTTTTTGTCAAAATTATAATATTCATATTCTGATTTATATATTATTTCTGGTCTAATTTCTTTGTATTTCTTTGTGAGTTCTTCTATTTTTGTCATCTCTTAACCTATATTATGGTTTTTTTATTATATCATTTTTTTATTAAAAATTTTTCATTTTTTTTGTTTTGTTTTCCTTTTTATATAACTTTTTTAATTCTTTTTCTAATATTTTAGCTGTTTTTGTATTTTTTAAGGAATTAATTTTTGTTTCTATTTCTTCTTCTGTTAAATTATTTTTAATTACTGGATTTAAAATCCCATCACAATATATTATTTTTTCTTCTAAATTCTCTTTTGTTGCTATTCCATCTGCATCTATATATATTTCTTCTTCTTTTTCTTTTTCTTTTACTTTTACTACTATATGGTCTAATACATCTGCAACTGGAACTCCATTTTCTTCTATATATTCTCTTCCTATTGCTATATATTCTGTCTCTTTTCCTTTTTTATCTAATATATCTTTAATTGTTTTGGCGAATAAATAACATCCTCCATTCATGAAATTAAATCCTACTTCTTCATTTAATTTATTTCCAATTTGTTTTCCAATTGTTTGAATTTTTTTCCCTTCTTTTGTTAAGTTTTCTATTTCATAATTTTTATTTATTTTTTGTTTTGACATTTTTTTAATACCTTTTTCTTTTATGATAATTTTTTTTCTTTTATTTTTTTTAAACTACTTTTTTATTATATTTTCAGTTTAATTATTATATAATAATGAATGATTAAAAAATAATTTAGGATATTTAATGACTATTACTGCACATACTAAAATTTCTTTAGAAATCTCTGATATTGTAAAAGCTTTAAACAAAGAACTTCTTAATGAATTATCGAGTGAACTTGTTACTGAAAAAAGTTCTGATGATATTCTTTTTTTTATTGAAAAATTATTACTTGAGGCAACTCTTGATTTTAATGATGATGATAAATGGTCTTTTCAACAGAAAGAATTTATTAATAAAATTAAAACTACTTTTCTATTATTAAAAGATAAAGATATTTAGATGGTACAATTTATTCAAAAATTTTTTAAAATTATTAATTTTTTCGTAATTATTTTATCTGCTCTTTTTATTGTTATCACTTCTCATGAATTAGGACATTTTTTAACTGGTCTTTATTTTGGCTTTCCTATTGATAGTTTTAATCTTGGTCTTGGCCCTATTTTATATTCTGATAACCTTTTAGATACTCCATTGCATATTAGATTAATTCCATTAGGTGGTTATGTTTTACTTAATGAAAATTTTGATTTATATTCTAATTCTTCTTTTTTAGAAATATTTATTTTTTCTATGTCTGGTATTTTTATTAATTTTATTACATTTATTTTTATTTTGTTTCCTAAATTTAAATTTAAATTTAGTGAATATTTATTCTTTATTTTTGATTTGATTTTTGGATTTTTAAAATTCGAAGAATTAAATTTTAAATTATTAACAAGTTTTATACTTATTTTCTCTGGTTTTTTATTTACTTTCAACATTCTACCATTAGTACCATTAGATGGTTCTAAAATAGTATTATGGTGTTTTTATCATTATGATATATCTTCAAACATTATTGATATTTATAGTGATATTTCTTTTTTTATTTTTCTTTTTTTATTTTTTTATTTAAATAGTTCTTCTGATTTTAAGCATAGAATAAATGCATTTTTCTGGTTTTTAAAACCAAATTCTTTTAGATATAGTTTTCGTCATATAACTGATTACTCTTCTTTGTTTAAACTGTATAAACATAATTTTTCTATATATAATAACAATTTAGAAAAAGTTAAAGAATTAGGATTACAAGATAAAAAGAAATTTTCATTTAAAGAAAAATTATTTTTGTATATAGTATATAAACAACATATGATTTTGAATGAAATTAGTAATATATTTGAAGAAATTAAGCAAATTTAAAGTAAACAAATGATATTATATTTTAAATTAATTAAAAAGGATTTATATTATGAAACTTCTTCGAAAAGCACTTAAATTTGCAGCTGAAAAGCATAAAGGACAAACACGTAAAGTTTCTGAGCTTCCATATATTATTCATCCTGTTGAAGTTAGTTTTTTAGTTTCAAAATATAAGTCTTCTAAAAGATTAGAAGAACTCATGTGTGCTGCTATTCTTCATGATGTTCTTGAAGATACAGATACTAATTTTATTGAATTAGCAAGTGAATTTACTCCTCTTGTTGCAAGTCTTGTTCTTGAACTTTCTTCTGATACTGATGAAATTAAACGAATTGGTAAAAACGAATATTTAAAGAAAAAAATGCTTGGTATGTCTAATTATGGTTTATTTTTAAAACTTTGTGATAGACTTTCAAATATTAGTGATAATCCAACTGAAAAATATTTAGAAAATACTATTGACTTGATTGAATTTATTGTTTCTAACAGAAGTTTGACAAAAAGTCAAAAAAGAGTAATTACTGCTATTAAAGAAGTATTATATAATTAAGTTTAATTTCTTAATTATATGATATTTATTATTATTTCAAATTTTAATTTTTCTTGATGCATTTCATTAAATTTAAAATATGATTTTGTTAATATATATTCTTGTTTATTATTTTTATTTTCTTGAAATGCTTTTTTTAATTGTTCTTCAAAATTTATAATTTCAGTTCCATCATACATATCAATATAAAAACAAGGTATTTTTTCTTCTCCTTCTATTATTATCATTTCATCCTTACTACCCATAAATATACTTCCTTCTATTTTTTTTGGCTTTAGATATATTTCTGCTGTTCTTTTATTAAAATATATTTGTTTTAAAAAATTTTTGATTTTTGACATAAATATCCTTTTTCTTTTGATTATAATTATTATTTATTGTATAATTATTTAAATTTATTTATTTTTAATATATAATATTTATAAAAAGGAATTGAAAGTTGAATAACCATTTTTTTACTCTTGAAGAATTAGAACGATTTTTTAATTCCAAACATTCTATTGATTTCACTTTTTTTTATATTAATGATATTGAATATTCATTATATGATGTCATTGATAATAATTTAATTATTTTTAAAGATGACAATAATCATTTTATACATATTATTACTGATAATAATCATGAAAATTATAAAGTTTTAAAAAAGTCTTAAAACTTATTTTATTAAAAAACAATTTTTCATTTATAACTCTTTTAATTTAATTACTATTTCTCTGTAACTCAAATAGTTGATAATAATAGGTATTAATTTATTTTTTTCTAAGTATTGATTGGTTATAATATTTTATACAAAAAAGGATTTTTAAATGTATAAAATATTGTATTTAACTCCGAAAGAACTTGAATGGTTAGTTGATAGTGAAATTTCTTATATTAAACCTGTTATTTAATTTGTTGAAGATTATTGCACTGATAAATATATAGAAATGTCTTTTAAATTTAATAACGAAATATATTCTATTTCTTATAGATATACTATCTCAAACGGACTTTCTTTTCCTGATGATTTATTGGATTCTTTTCCAAAAATAAAATTTTGTT
>Ga0256828_1000161_pt1 | contig 45117 bp, 53 predicted proteins | sample CV88metaG_FD_185993 | JGI IMG/M metagenome (GOLD analysis project Ga0256828, IMG submission 185993) | Hydrothermal vent microbial communities from East Pacific Rise, Pacific Ocean - CV88 | ecosystem: Environmental > Aquatic > Marine > Hydrothermal vents | place: Pacific Ocean: East Pacific Rise...
GTCTTGTTGAGAAAGCGATTGAACTATATTTTGATAAACTTGATGAAATGATTGCAGATAAAAGAATTGATAACCTAAAATCTGGAAAATCAACTGTAGTTTCAATGGAAGAAGTGTTTAAAAAAGCAGGGATAGATGTATAAAGTTGCTTTTGATAAAGATGCTGAAAAAGAATTTTTAAAGCTCAACAGTCAAGCACAAAAGATTATTGCTTCTAAAATTATAAATTTACAAAATGGTAATTTCTCAAATGATAAATATCTTCAAGGAAAACATAAAGGTAAGTTTAAAAAAAGAGCTGGTAACTACAGGATAATTTATTTAAAAGAAAATGATTTTTTAGTTATTACTGTCATTAGAATTGCTCATAGAAAAGAAGCTTACTAGCCTATAACAAATCATCGACTAAAATTGATTTTAACGTGTAATAAAAAAATTCAAATAAACATATAAAAAAGGTTCATAAATGACAACAATTACAAAACAGTTTTCTTATCTTATACTTACATTCTTAACGCTTGTAGCAGGTTATGCTTACTTGCGTTATGCCTATAAGGTAACAGATTCTACACCATTTACACAAGAGATAGTACTTATCATTTTAGGGACTATCGCTACTGTATTTATTACCGCCCTGCTTCTAAACAAACAGACAGCAGTAGAGATAGAAAAAGAACAAAACATTAAGTTTTTGGACTTAAAAGCACAAACATACGAAAAACTACTTGACCTTATGGAAGATATGGCAAGTCAGAGCAGCTTTAATGAAGCAGATATCACGAAGTTGCAGTTTGTTACACACAGACTTGCTATTTTTGCTTCTCCAAGTGTTTTAAATGAATATACAAACTTCTTAAATGTCGTCTCTCAAATCTCAAAAGATGGTACATTCTCAAACGACACAGAACAACTCTCGGATGCACTTGGAAAACTTACTATTGAGATCCGTTTTGATCTGCTTGGAGAAAATGAGTCACAAAAAGCCTACTCAATCGCACAAATCAAAAATATGATTAAGAAAAACTCTCACAGCTCTTCTCATATAAATATAGACTAGTCACCCCAGTTGAGTTTCTCTTTGAGTACATCAAAGTAGTTAAACTCTTCTCTGTGAATGAGCTGAACCGTTTTACGAGCAAGTTGAATATGTATGCTCTCTCCGGCTTCAAGCTCATGTTTGTCCTGCCCGTCAATAATGACAAGCGCTCTGTCTTGAGGTGGCTTCATCTCTATGGCAAACTTCCCTGGCAACACAACTGGGCGCTGCGTGAGCGAGTGCGGACAGATAGGTGTAAGTGCAAATACATTTGTAAGAGGAAAAAGCACCGGTCCTCCTGCTGAGAGATTGTATGCAGTTGAGCCCGTAGGTGTTGAGACAATAACGCCATCTCCATAGTAGGTATTAAAAGCTTTAGAATCAACAAGCGTTTCAATGTGAATCATATTTGAAACAGATGGACGGGTAATGACGATATCATTAAAAGCATAGATTGTCACCTCATTTTCATCTTCATAGAACTTCGCCTCTAAGATAGAACGCTCATCAACTCTATACTCCCCTTTTACCAGGTCAGATACAAAATCATCCAACTCCTCTATGTTTATATCTGCCAAAAAACCAAGATTTCCGGCATAAACACCAAAGACAGGTACATCGTGCTTAAAAGAGCGTCGCACAGTAGAGATAAGCGTACCGTCCCCTCCAAGTGTAACAAGAATATCGCACTTTTGACAGAGGTTGTCAAAGTCCATCCCCATTATCCCTATCATCGCACCGCTGATACTCTCAATGATAACTTCTATCTCATACTTTGTAAAAGCTTTCTCCAGTTTATAATAACTTTTTTTCAATTCAGGCGAAGATGGTCTTAAAATAACACCAACTCTCTTAATAGTATGCGACTTCACGGGATTTCCTTGAACTTTTTTATTAATTATACTATTTTATAAGCAAATCTTAGATATAATCGCAAAAATTTTTAAATAGGACTTTAACCTTGAGAAGTCATTACTGTACAGATTTAAGTGAAAAAGATATTGGCAAAGAAGTTACACTAACGGGCTGGGCGAACAGCTATCGTGACCATGGTGGAATCATCTTCATAGATTTACGCGACAAGACTGGACTCATCCAGCTTACTTGTGACCCGGAAGACTCTATAGAAGCACACAAAGTTGCAGACAGCGTGAGAGATGAGTATGTTTTAATAGCAAAAGGAAAAGTGCGTGCTCGTGGTGAAGGCTTAACAAATCCACGCCTCAAAACCGGTGCTATTGAGATTGTTGTAGATGAGCTTATCATTGAGAACAAATCAGCTCCGCTTCCATTCGTTATCGGCGATAAAAAAGTTGGTGAAGAGACTACTCTGAAGTACCGTTACTTAGAACTCCGTGACCCATCGATGTATGAGTCTTTCCGTCTTCGCTCAAAAGCGGCTATTGCAGCGAGAAATATTCTTGATGCAAATGGTTTTTTAGAAGTTGAAACACCTATTCTTACAAAATCTACGCCAGAGGGAGCTCGTGATTATCTTGTACCTTCTCGTGTGCATAACGGCGAGTTCTACGCACTTCCACAATCTCCACAGCTCTTTAAACAGCTTTTAATGGTTGGTGGATTTGACAGATACTTCCAGATAGCAAAATGTTTCCGTGATGAAGACCTACGCGCAGACAGACAGCCAGAATTTACTCAAATAGATGTTGAGATGAGTTTCTGTGACCAAGAAGATGTCATTAAAGTAGCAGAAGATCTTTTAGAAGCTATGTTTAAAGCGTGTGGTGTTGATATTAAGCCTCCATTTAACCGCATTACATACAGAGATGCTATGGAGTGGTACGGTTCAGACAAACCAGATCTAAGATATGACCTTAAAATGGTAGATGTTATTGACATCTTTGAGCGTTGTGACAATGAGATATTTACAAATATCGCTAAAAACCCACATATTAACCGTATTAAAGCGCTTCGTGTTCCTGGTGCAGACTTGGCATTCTCTAAGCGTGAAATGAAAGGTTTTGAAGATTTCGTACGTAAGTTCGGTGCTCATGGTCTTGGATACTTCCAGATGAAAGAGGACGGTCTTAAAGGTCCACTTACAAAATTCTTCAGCGAAGAAGATATTGAGCTTATCATTGAGAGAACTGAACTTGAAGTTGGCGATGTAGTCTTCTTTGGTGCGGGTGATAAGAAAACTGTACTTGATTATATGGGACGTTTTAGAATCTTCATTGCAGAGCATGAGAAGATGAATCTTATAGACAAAGATGCTTATGAGTTCGTATGGGTAGTAGATTTTCCTATGTTTGAAGTGGAAGATGGCCGTGTAAAAGCACTTCACCATCCATTTACTATGCCAAAAAGCCTTGATTGTGAGGATGTTGAAGAGATAGAGTCTATCGCTTACGATATCGTTCTCAATGGTGTTGAGCTTGGTGGTGGTTCTATTCGTATCCACAAAGAAGAGATTCAAGAGCAGGTATTTAAACTTCTTGGTATTGAAGAGGAAGAAGCAGAGGAAAAATTTGGTTTCTTACTCAATGCACTTAAATTTGGAGCGCCTCCACACGGTGGTTTTGCACTTGGATTTGACAGACTTATGATGCTTATCTCTAAAACTGCATCTATCCGTGATGTTATTGCCTTCCCTAAAACACAAAAAGCCTCTTGTGTTCTTACGCAAGCACCATCTCCGGTTGATAAAGAGCAGCTGCGTGACCTTCATATCAGACTGCGTGAGCAGACAAAAGCATAAAGCTATGAAGAAAAAACTCTTTTTAATTATCGGAGCTCCCGGCTCTGGTAAAACTACCGATGCAGAGCTTATTGCAAAAAATCACGACAATATTTCACACTACTCTACCGGCGATATGCTTCGCGCTGAAGTTGCAAGTGGCAGCGAACGCGGACTTGAGATAGAGCAGTATATCTCTAAAGGGCTTATCGTTCCTATTAACATTGTCATAGAGACGATTTTAAGCGCCATTGCATCTGCTCCGACAGATATTGTCATTATTGACGGTTATCCAAGAAGTATTGAGCAGATGATGGAGCTTGATAAGTACCTCCAAGACCATAATGAGATAGAACTTGTGAGTGTTATAGAGGTAAGAGTAAGTGAGGCAACAGCTCGTGAGCGTGTTTTAGGACGCGCCCGAGGTGCAGATGATGATGAAAAGGTTTTTAACAACCGCATGAAAGTCTATACAGAGCCACTTGATGCAATTCGTGACTTCTATACTCAAAAAGATATCCTCAAAGTCATCTCAGGTGAAGGTACTATTGAAGAGATAGTAAGTGAGATGGAAGCCTTCATCAGCTCAAAAATCTAAGAACAAGGCACTTTTTTGCAAAAATTTATACTCAAACTTTTTCCCGAGATTATGATAAAGGGCTCTTCTGCCAAACGCCAGATGACAGGACAGCTCTACAATAATCTTCTTACTATCCTGGAGCGAATAAGCCCTGAGATAAAAGTAGCCAAATTCTCTGATAAAATAGAGGTATTTACTCCAAAAGAGTTCCTGCCAGAAGTACGCGAGAAGCTCCTCAATACTCCGGGAATTGAGCAGATTCTTGAAGTGCTTCAGTTTGATGGAATGGACACTATTGACAAAATAAAAGCAAAAGTGCGTGAGCTCTTTGCCGACTCACTCAAAGACAAAACATTTGTTGTAAGAGTCAAACGTTCAGGAAAACACGAATTTAAATCGATTGACATTGAGAGAACTGTGGGTGGTCATCTGCTTGCAAACTCAGAGGCAAAAGGAGTTTCTCTTAAAAATCCTGACATTATACTCCAGATGGAGCTTATCCAAGACCAACTCAATATCATCACAACAAAATACAAAGGTCTCAGCGGCTTTCCAATAGGAACACAAGGAGATATTCTCTCTTTAATGTCAGGAGGTTTTGACTCTACTGTGGCATCGTACCTGACAATGAAGCGTGGAATAAAGACACACTTTATCTTCTTTAATCTTGGCGGTATGGCTCACGAGATAGGTGTTAAACAAGTAGCTCTGTATCTATGGAATAAGTTTGGCTCATCCCATAAAGTCAAATTTATTTCTGTCCCTTTTGATGATGTTATTACAGAGATTTTTCGCTCTACTCCACCGACATATATGGGAGTAACACTCAAACGTCTTATGCTCACAGCAGCTGAAAAGATAGCCGATACAATGGAGATAGATGCACTCTTGACAGGAGAGAGCGTTGCACAGGTTTCAAGTCAGACACTTCGTAACCTTGCCATCATTGACCAGGTGACAAACAAGCTTGTTTTACGTCCTTTGGCAACAATGAACAAGCCTGAGATTATTAACATAGCAAATGAGATAGGCACACGCCACTTTGCAGAGAATATGCCGGAGTATTGCGGTGTTATCTCTCAAAATCCTATAACTCACGGCTCTTTTAAAAGAATGGCAAAAGTTGCGCAAAAGTTTGACTACAACGTACTTGAAAAAGCTGTAGAAGATGCACAGCATCTCTATATCAACGAAATTGTAGAAGATATTGAAAATCAAGCACCTGTTGAAGTTGTAAGTGACATAAGTGATGGCAACTATACGGTTATTGATATTCGCCCTGAAGAGGAGTCTATAGAGTTGTCATGTGAAACACTAAAAATCCCATTTTACAAGCTTAAAAAAGAGTTTAAAAAACTCCCAAAAGATAAAAACTATCTGCTCTACTGCGACAAAGGGGTTATGAGTCAGCTTCACGCACAATATCTGCGTGATGCCGATGAGGATGAGAATGTAAAAGTTTATAGGCCAAAAGAGGTTTAAAAACCTCTTTTTATCAAAATATTATTTCTTCTTTTTAGAATATTTTTTTGATTTTTTCTTAAAAGACTTCTTCATCTTCTTAGAAGATTTTTTCATAGAACTTTTCTTCATAGAATTGTTCTTTTTCATCTTTTTATTTGCTTTAGCTTTCGTCTGCTTCATTGCAGATTTAGAACCTTTTTTCATACTTCTTTTCTGTTTTTGCATCTTTTTAGTTACTGCTTGTTTCTTGCTTTTAATGCCTTTTTTTACATTATTTACAATGTTTTTGCCAATTCCAGGAACATTTAGAAGATCATTTGCAGATTTTAATCTATGTGATTTTCTATATTTAATAATAGCATTCGCTTTTTTCTCTCCAATACCAGAGATAGTCATTAGCTCAGCTTTTGAAGCAGTTTGTACATTCATAGCACCGAAAAGGTAACTACTTAGCAGTAACATTACCAGCAATAATTTTTTCATTATTGTTCTCCTTAAATAAAATAGAATTAATTGTAACAAGTAAAAGGGAGAATTTAGTGAGAATTTCCTACTGCTTAAAGAAAAACAGTAGAAAATCTAAAGAGAAGATTTATTTTTCTAATCCAGAGACAATAGCCTCTTCAACATCTTTAATATCAGCAGTACCATCTACTCTGATATATTTAATATTTGGATTTTTTTCAGCCTGTGCTTTATAGTAATCTATTAAAGGTTCTGTCTGGTCGTGATATGTTTTAAGGCGCTCTTTTACAACCTCTTCTTTATCATCATCACGCTGCACAAGCGCTTCACCTGTAATGTCATCTTTACCTTCAACTTTTGGAGGATTGTAGATAATATGATATGTTCTACCGCTTGCCAAATGCGCGCGACGACCGCTCATACGCTTTACAATCTCTTCATCCGGAACATCAATCTCAATAACAGCATCAATCTCAATACCTGCATTTGTTACAGCATCCGCCTGAGGCAGTGTACGTGGAAAACCATCTAAAAGATAACCGTTTTTACAATCATCCTCTGCAATTCTATCTTTTACAAGTCCGATGATAATCTCATCAGTCACCAGTTGTCCTGCATCCATTGCAGCTTTTGCCTGCTTACCCAGTTCAGTTCCGGCTTTAATAGCCGCTCGTAACATATCTCCTGTAGAGATTTGAGGAATGTTGTATTTCTTCGTCAAAAATTGTGCCTGTGTACCTTTTCCTGCACCTGGAGCACCTAAAAGAATGATTCGCATTCAGTTTTCCTTTTTTATTCGTATTTATATTTATGAAATTATATAAAAAGAGAGTTTAAAATACCCTACTCTTCTTCTACAAAACCAAAATCTTCATCATCGCTGCCGCGCTGTGCCATCTCAATGTCTTCTATAAGCTCTTTAGCCTCCTCTTCATCCATTGTACCCTCTTTGATATCCTCCAAGACATCTTCAAGGTCCGCTTTAAACTCACGCAGCTCCTCTATCTCCTCTTTTGCATCTTCACTTGCCTCTTTGTTATCTGCAATCTCCTCAAAGATCTCATCTAAACGATCATTGATATCTGGAATAACTCCATTTGCAATCAAATCTTGTAATTTTTCTGTATGTGACATATTTTTGTCCTTTATTGTTTTATATATGTAATGATACTATAATTTAAGTATGAATTTTTATACAGTAATCATCGGAACAGAAATTTTAAACGGCAGACGTCAGGATAAGCACTTTGAGTTTGTAAAAAATGAGCTCGCAAAATATGGGCATGAACTCTTTGCATCTTTTATCATCAAAGATGATGTTCATCTCATTACACGCACTTATGAGATGATAAAAGCAGACAAAGAGGCTGTTATGTTCTCTTTTGGAGGTATCGGCTCAACTCCGGACGACCTTACGCGTGAGATAGCTTCCAAAGTTTTTCGCGATTCTCCTCTTGTAACACATACAAAATTTAAAGAGGATGTTATCAAACAGTTTGGCGAAGGTGCCTACCCACATCGTATTCATATGGCAGATCTTCCGCCTGATGTTGAACTGCTTTTCAATCCTGTCAATAATATGTCCGGATTCTCACTGGATAGACGCTTTTTCTTTGTCCCTGGTTTTCCCTCTATGGCACACCCTATGATAGAAACTGCCATTAAAGAGAACTTCTCTCACGCAAAGAAAAAATACAGATACACACTCTTTGCAAAAACAAGTGAAGAGACCCTTATATCTCTTATGCAGCAACTTCCAAAAAGCATAGAAATCTCCTCTTTGCCTATGTTTATAGATGGCATGCCAAATGTAGAACTCTCTTTGAGCGGAGAGGATGAAGAGGCAGTAAAAGCTGCATTTGAGCTCTTTATAGAAGAGCTTCGCCAAAAGAAAATAGAGTATAATTTAAAATAATAATAGAAAATACCGATTTATATACTATCAAAAATCAAGGAATTTTATGATGTTAGTTTGGTTATTGGTACTTTTATTGCTTGTGGCATTTATATATATTGCTTACAGAATTATATTTCTCCCTCCAAAAGAGAAAAAATATAAAAAGAAGAAGCACTATTATACTTTTAAAATATAAGTGAGAACAAGTATATGGCTATTGCAATGAACAATCACGTCTTCAAAGGACACAGAACACTCCTTGGTAATAAATATGTAACCTATGGCGAATTGGAACTTCCGACACGCTTTGATATCTATCCTACCTCAAAAAATGGTTTTGATTGGGGAAACAGCTCACTCGGCGCACAGCAACTCGCATTTTCAATGCTCTTCCAACTCAGCTCAGAGGAACTTGCCAAAGAGTATGCAGAAAAATTTATGCAGAGCATTGTAAGTAGATTTCAGACAAGAGACTGGATTATCAGCGCTTCTGATGTCTTGACGTGGATAGAGAAAAACTGTGAGCTCAAAAAACCAAAAAAGTCAAAAACCAAACAAAAAGCTGCGAATAATCCTATAAATAAAACAAAAACTAAAAAATCAAATGTCGTACGTGAGGTCTGTAAAGAGTTGGATATCACGCAAAAACAGCTTGCAGAGATTTTGGAGGTGCCAGAGGGTACTGTCAGCAGCTGGGCGGTAAAAAATGAGATACCACGTCTTGGAAAAAAAGCTATAGAGTTCTATATACAAAATCAAAAAAATCAAAAAATAGTAGATAGCTACAGAAGTTTTATGGAACTTCTCAAAGCCTCTTAAATAAAGGAAAATATTGAAACCAAAGAATGAAGTAACACGAAGTCTGCTTATAGACAAAGAGACTTGGGATGACGCTATGCGATACTCACGTGAGCGCTATAAAATGAGTCTTTCAAAAGTTATAGAGTCACTTTTACAGGAGTGGCTTACAAAAGAGAAGAGAAAACCTCTTGACAACTCAAAACAGGCGAAGTTTTTTGAGTAAAGAGGCTTCTATCTTGCATAGTTTCTATTTTGTGGAGCATTTGGATCATAATCTAAAAGCTCCAAAATAGATTTTTTATTCATTTTACGGGCAAAATCAATAGCACTAAAGCCTTTTAAATCTTTTGCATACTGATTTGCACCTTTTTCAAGTAAAATTTTTGCAATCTCTACCCTTCCATAGCATGCAGCAGTCATTAATGCAGTAAAGCCACTCTTTCTTGTAGTATGATTTACATCAATACCCTTCTCTAAAAGGTAGTGAACCATCCATTGGTTATCGTAAGTAATTGCCATATCAAAGATACTCACACCTTCATCATCAAAATCAAATATATCTGCTCCACTCTCAATAAGAAGCTCTAAAATATCTTCATCACATCCTGCACGCAATGCACAAGCAAGTACCGATTCTCCAATATCGTTTGTCTCCTGCAAATCTGCACCATTTTTTATATACTGTTTTATTCCAAGATAGTCATTGTTTTTTAAAAGTTCCAACCATTTATTCATAATGAAAGTATAGTAAAATTTCTATTAGTTGTTTTTATGTATAATTCGACTAATAAATTAATCTAAGCGAGAATTCAATGGAAATCATTCAAACAACTGATGCTTTTAAAGCACTTATAGAAGATATTAAGACAAATACACCAAACTACAAAGATCCTTTGGCATTTGGTATCTGTCGTGTAGATTTGGGACAACTCAATGTTGATAAATCTCTTCAAGCTACATACCCACTTATTAACTGGGATGAGAACTTTGGAAGTGCTGCTATTTTTGTAAGAGCACTTCAAGAGCAAGGTATAGAAGTAGATTTTACACAAAATGAAGTAGTCTGTAACATCAACTTAGAGTTTTTAAAAGCTGCACTTAATGCTTTTACTCCTTACAGCGACGAAGCACATGGCGATGCACACAAAAATATCCAAGTAGTCTCGGCACTCTATTCTCAAATCGTAAATAACGGTAGTTTAGAGGGTGAATTTAAAGTATGTTTTATTTTTGAAGATGCTCCACTTGAGTCTGTAGAGGCAACATACCTCAAACTCTACGCAATCAGCCAGGCAAAAGTAGGTCTGCGTGAGATTAACCTTAACGGTGCATTTGGAGCGTTACCAAATGTTGCATGGTCAAATGGTCAGCCTATTGAGCTTGACTACCTAAGAGAGTTTGAAATTGAACTCAAACTTGCAAATGAGTACCCACATATTGATTTTGTAGATAAATTCCCAAGATTCCTACAACACATCATTCCAGCGGACAATACACGTATTTTAGATACTGCAAAAGTACGTTTTGGTGCGCAACTGGCAGCTGGAACAACAGTAATGCCTGGTGCTTCATACATTAACTTCAATGCTGGTACTACTGGTGTGAGTATGGTTGAAGGTCGTATCAGTTCATCTGCTATCGTTGGTGATGGTAGTGATGTTGGTGGTGGTGCTTCTATTCTTGGAGTTCTTTCAGGAACTGACGGTAACCCGATTAGTGTTGGTAAAAACTGTCTTTTAGGTGCAAACTCTGTTTGTGGTATTCCTCTTGGCGATGGTTGTATCATCGATGCAGGTTTAGCAATACTTGAAGGTACAAAAATCGGTATCTACCCTGCTGAACTTGAAAAAATCAAAGAGGTAAATAAAGGTGTAACTATTGAGGGTGAGATTTTCAAAGGAAAACAACTTGCAAACCTTAATGGACTTCACTTTAGACAAAATTCTCTCACAGGTGAGATTACAGCATCTCGTTCAACGAGAGAGATTAAGCTCAACGCTGATCTACACTAAGATATCCTTTTTGGATATCTTGTGCTATAATGTGTAAAGCAAGAAGGAGTTTCTTATGAGCATATCTATGAATGTATCATCACTACAAGCAAATCAAACCTTTATGAATGTCAATGCAAATAACATTGCCAACGTAAATACAGATGGCTTTATTCCTACAAATACTACAATTACAGACAATCAGACATCCGTTCAAGCTTCAACAGCCTTTGCAGATGACAATGGCTCTTTAAAAAGCCAAACAGATTTAACAAAAGAGATTACAGATCAGGTCACAACAGCAGGTGTTGCAAAAGCAAATGTAACTGCCATCAGAGCCCAGGATGAGATTATGGGTACGCTTCTAGATATAAAAGCGTAACTACTGCGTGAGAATATTCATACTTTTTAAGTGTGAGAGAATAGAAGCATTTTTATCATAGTTTTTGAGATTACTCCCTAACATCAAGCTGCTAAAAACAGGTTTTCCTATAATAAATCTTCCCTCTTTTTGATTCTCTTTAGTCTTGACTCCCCAGGTATTATGAAAAACAACTACATTACCCTCTTTTATACCGACATAAAGAAGAATATGCCCTCTTTTATATAAAAGTGTCTCAAAGGCGACACCATATTTTTTGATAGTCTGAATCTTCTCTTCATCACTCATCCCGTCAAAAGAGATAACTCTGCCTATCTTACTTTGAGCAGAAGAGTTTCTTGGCAACCAGAGTCCAAAAGGCGCATAAAAATCACGCAGTATTGAAGAGCAGTCACGCTCACCATAGATACCGCCCCAACCATAACGAACCTTTGAAACAGCATTAAAAACAGTCACAATATTTTTTTTGTTAAATTTTAAAATACCTCTATGAAAGATATCTTTTTGAATTTTTGAGTGATTATAGAGTGCTTCGTGAATGTTTTTATAGTGTGACATTGTTAAAACGCTGTCACTCTCTTTACCATAAGAGATAACAGGCAGCATCATACCTATACGGGAATCAAAAAGATAGTTTTGTTCTTCATCATAGATAGCTCTACCCTCTTTAATGAGAAAATCTTTTTTTGCCTCCTGATAGAGCTTGGCATATCTGTCCGGAACAAAAGCTATTGTATCAGATGGAATCCATCCATAGGCGAAACTGGCCTGTACAAAAACCCAGGCTCTGTCTTTTGAGTAGTGTGAAACCAAAAGTGGTTTGTTTGCAGCAATTAAAGAGTTTTGCAGATAATCAAAAGGAAAACCCTCTCCTGCTTTTTTGGGGTCTAAAAAGAGTGGCTTATCTGTTGGAAAGGCCCGAAGATTTACTCTCTTTAGTGTAATGGCCTTTTTATTGAGTGTGGCATACGCTTGATAGTTGGAGTACTCTTTTATATGAGTAAAAAATGCTCTTTTAAGAGGCTGAAGATTGTCTCCATAGCTGTTGTTTTCATCAAAAGTTCTATATGCCCACATTGCATCATCTAAAGATATAGTGATTTTTTCTCTATTCCACGGAGTAAAATAGTACGTTTCATAAGACTCCAGCGAAGCAATTTGATGCTCTTGAAATGAGTCATCTATATATGCAGATACATTCTGCTCAAAGTTTTTCAAATCACTCACATACTCTTTATTTTTTGCAACAATACTCTTTTGTCTCTTTTGAGGTACTGCACTATTCTCTTGCATACAAGCAGTAAAAAAGAGTGCAAAAATCAACAGATATACTACTTTCAAAAGACTCCTTTTAATCAACATCTCCAAATCTACTGACAACTCTACCAATTACCTCTACTTCATTAGGGTTTAAAACCTGTGCAGGATAGACAGAGTTATCTGAAATAATATCTAACATACCATCCATTCTCTTTTGCACACGTTTAATAAAGAGTCCGGCCTCTGTACGAATAGTAAAGATACCACCACGATTAAGATCAGTTTTGGCTCTGTTTATAAATACAATATCATTATAGCTAAATGTAGGCTCCATTGAGTCACCAGAGACATTAATAGCTTCAATATTTTTAAGCTCACGCTCACCTCCAAGCATAAAAACAAACTGCTGAGGAATTTCAAGCTCTTCAATAGCTTCAAGCTCATTATCTGCACCACCACCTGCACTTGCATTGATATCGCTAAAGTATTTAATCATATAGTTGTTTGTAGCTTCAACCAAACTCTCTGGAGATTGTCCATAGAGCATCCAGTTAATAGATATATTTCGCTTGGCACAAAAATCCAAAAGTTCGGCAAATGGTATTTTGTCTCTCTTTTTCATAGTGGCAAAATTCATCTGCGATATACCGAGCAACTCAGCAACATCTTTATCAAAAACTTTTTTAGGTGCGAACTCAGCAGAGACAATACTCTTTATCTCTTCTACTATATCTGCAAAACTATTCATTGTAGTCCCTTTTTCTTCTTGATATTGCATATTATAGTTGAATTTTATTACAAAATCAATAAAAATATGTCAATTTGCAATATTTTTTATAAAAATTTCTATTTTATGGAATATTTACATTAAGAAAAGAAAAAAAGGAGACAAAATGTCACTTCTTATTAAAAATGCGGAAACTCTATTTGAGAAGTTTGAATATCAGATGGAGATTTGGGCAGAGAAACTCTTTTAGGAGTTCTCCTCTTTTTGTTGCTCTTGACGCTCTTTGTCAGCCTCACGTTGAGCAGATTTGTTTTTATGGTATCCACCAAAGATAAAGACCATAAAAAAGAGAAATAAAATAAGCATTACTGTATCTACAAAAGAGTTCATATCAGGCCTTGTTAAATGTGGAGTAGTTTTGACGAATAGCATCATAGAGTACTATTCCCGTTGAGATGGCAAGGTTGAGACTTCTTCCCTCTTTTGTCATCGGAATTGTAATGTTTTGTGATTTGTATCGCTCTAAAATATCTTCGGGAATACCTGCTGTTTCACTTCCAAAGAAGATAAAATCACCCTCTTTAAATTCTGCTTCAAAGTAAGGTCTATCTGTCTTTGTTGTTGCGAAGTAGGCATTCTTACCTATCTCATTTTGTTCAAAAAATTCATCTATTGACTCCCAAACATGCAAATCCAGCTTATCCCAATAATCAAGTCCGGCACGGCGTACTGCCTTCTCATCTATATCAAACCCTATAGGTTTAATAAGATGTAAAGCTGCTCCTGCATTGACACAGAGTCGCCCTATTGCTCCTGTATTGTTTGGAATCTGAGGATGAACGAGTACGAGATTAAACATTAAAATATAACCGTTCTGTTTGCATAGACAAAGATTCTATCTTCTAATGCCAACTTTAACGCACGTGAGAGAACCACTTTTTCAACATCACGCCCAAGTCTTTGCATATCTCTCCACGAGTATGCGTGGTCAATATGTTTGACATCCTGTGCAATGATTGGACCCTCATCCAGGTTGTTATTTACAAAGTGTGCTGTCGCACCAATAATCTTCACACCTCTGTCATAAGCCTGTTTGTAAGGGTTTGCCCCTATGAATGCCGGCAGGAATGAGTGATGAATATTGATAATCTTACCCTCATACGCTTCAACAAAACGCGGTGTTAATATACGCATATATTTTGCCAAAACAATATAATCAACATCTTCAAAACTGTTTATCATCTCTATTATTTTGCTCTCGTGCTCTGCACGTTCAAGCCCATCGTGAGAGATAGTAATATATGGAATACCAAACTTTTCTACAAGTGATTCCAGTTTGTCATAGTTGGAGACTACCGCTAAAATATTTGCATCAAGCTCCCCTGCTTCGTGACGAATAAGAATATCACCAAGAGCGTGAAGCTCTTTTGTAACCATAATAATTATATTTTTCTTCTTTGGCTCTATAACTTTAACGGTTGCACTCTCAGGCAGTACTTTTTTTATCTCACCATAGAGTTCATCTTTATCTACAGCACCATCAACAACAGAACGCATAAAGAACTTATTGCTCTCTTTATCTACAAACTCGCTGTTTGAGAGAATATTCAAATCATAGTTATAAAAGAGTGTAGAGACTTTATGTACCAAGCCCTTTTCATCATTTGCATCAATTAAAACACGGTATTGACTCACTTTAGACTCCCTTTTTCTAACTTCTCAACTCGCTCATCTATCGTTGCGAGTGTATATTCCAAAAAGTTTAAAGTCATATCAATCTTTGCTTCAATATTTGCATTGTTTGGAGCCTGAAAACCTTCAAAAAGCACCAAAAGACGCTCACGGATAGAGTTTAGATAGATAAGCTCACTCTCTACTGATGATGAGGAGAGATTTGAAAGCTCTTTCTCTTTGCTATGACTCTCTTGCTCTTCTGCGACAAAACTCTCCTCTTGAGGCTCCTGGCTCTCTTGTACTTCTGCTACATCCTCTTCCATCTCAGCTAATGTTGAGAGTATTACATCTTTTAATTCCATGCTTTGAGTAACCACCTTTCAAACTCTTTAAACTCCACATCGCTGTCCATCTTTAGGAAAAAATCTTTCATCTGTGCATTTACCCCTAAAAACTTTTTGCGCATACCAGACAATCTTCTTATAGCAATCTTTGCATCAGAGTTATTGGGATCTTTTTTTAAAATCTCTTTATATATCTCTAAAGCTTCCTCTTTCAAACCCTGCAGTTCATAGATATTTGCCAAAGTAAGCGTCTGCATAAAAAAGCCTTCTACTTCTCTATGTAATTTGCGATAATAGAACCCATCTCGCTTGTTGAACAGATCTCTTTTGCATCAAACTGTGCCAAATCACCAGTTCTATAACCTTCGCTAAGTGCACGTTTAATTGCTGCATCTATTCTATCTGCCGCATCATTCTCACCAAGTGCATAACGCAGCATCATTGAAGCTGATGAAATAGTAGCGATAGGGTTTGCAATTCCCTGCCCTGCAATATCAGGAGCTGAACCGTGAATAGGCTCATAAACACCGATTTTAGCACCTACTGAAGCTGATGGAAGCAGACCAATAGAGCCTGAAAGCATAGAAGCTTCATCACTTAAAATATCTCCAAAAATATTTCCGGTAAGCATTACATCAAACTGCTTAGGATCACGAATAAGCTGCATTGCAGCATTATCTACATACATATGTGAAAGTTCAACTTCAGGATACTCTGTAGCAACCTCTTCAACAGTCTCACGCCATAGTTGAGAGACATCAAGTACATTTGCTTTATCTATTGAACAGACTCTTTTACTTCTTGTCATAGCAATTTTAAAGGCTTGGTGTGCGATACGAACAATTTCATCTTTTGTATAGACCATAGTGTTATAGCCTTTGTTCTCATCACGCCCTTTAGGCTCACCAAAATAGATACCTCCGATAAGCTCACGCACTACCATTAAATCAACACCTTTGACTATTTCAGGTTTTAATGAAGAGGCATTTACAAGCTCGTCATATACAACAGCAGGACGAAGATTTGCATAAACACCAAGCTCTTTTCTAAAACGTAAAAGTCCGCTTTCAGGGCGTTTCTCACGTGGAAGATTGTCCCACTTCTCACCACCGATGGCACCAAAAAGAACAGCATCTGAGTTTAAAGAGGCAGAAACTGTCTCTTGTGGTAATGGGTCTCCGGTAATATCATAAGCGATTCCACCCATTAAAAGGTCCTCATAATTTAAGCCAAAACCACAATATGATGCGACAGCATCCAGTACTTTTACAGCTTCATCAATAATCTCAGGACCAATTCCGTCCCCTTTAATAAGTGCTATTTTATATGTTTTCATCTATTTTTTACCTTCTATCTCATTTTGTGCAAAGTTCATCAACCCACCTGCATCAATCAGCTCCTGCATAAACTCAGGAATTGGTGTAAAGTTGTATGTTTTACCCGTTGATTTGTTTGTAATCGTTCCTGCATTCATATCAATACTGATTGCATCACCCTCTTTAATCTCATTTGCCTCTTTAAGCTCAAAGATAGGCAGTCCCATATTAAAAGCGTTTCTATAAAAGATTCTTGCAAATGTAGGTGCAACAATCGCTGCAACACCGGCAGCTTTAAGTGCGATTGGTGCATGCTCACGTGAGCTTCCACAACCAAAGTTTTCGTCAGCGACAATAATGTCACCTGGAGTCATTTTATTTACAAACTCTGGGTCAGCATCTTCCATAACGTGTTTTGCCAACTCTTCTGGTACTGAAGTATTTAAGTAACGTGCAGCTATAATCAAGTCTGTATCGATATCTTTTCCAAATCTCCAAACTTTACCGTTTATGTTTGCTTTTTGCATATAAATTCCTAATGTAAAATAATTTTGCGATTATAGCTAAATAGTTATTTGAAGTTAATTAAATTATAAAAAAAAGAGAGAAAACAGCAGTTGATATTAAAAAGTATCAATGCTGTTTAGCGAAGTTTTAACGTTTTAAATTATTTACAGTCTGCAGCATCTCATCACTTGTCGTGATTATCTTTGAGTTTGAATCATACGCACGTTGCCCAGTAATGAGGTCAGTAAGTTCTACAACAAGTTCTACATTTGAGAGCTCTACAAAACCCTGACGAATAGTTCCAAGACCATCTACACCCGGAGTCCCTTCAACTGCCTGACCTGAGGCATCTGTCTCAAGGTAAAGGTTATCCCCCATAGAGTGAAGACCGGCAGGATTGATAAAGTTGGTTGTCTGAATCTGCCCTATCTGTGTTGCCTGTGTCTGCCCGGGCTGAATGACCGTTACCGTTCCATCTGTACCTATACTGATACTGGTAGCATCAGGCGGTACAACGATTTGTGGAACAAGATAGTAACCATCACTATTGACAATAGCACCATCCTGGTCAAGTTTAAAAGCACCATTTTTTGTATAGACCTCTGTTCCATCCGGAAGTTCAAGTTTAAAAAAACCCTTTCCTGTAATGGCAATATCAAGCTGATTATCCGTCTGTTTAAGACTTCCTTCTGAAAAGACCTTATTGATAGCAGTCGGACGGACACCAAGCCCTACTTCAATACCTGTAGGTGATTTTGTCGTATCACTTGTAGAAGTACCTGCATACTCCATCACGTGGTACATCAAGTCAGCAAACTCTGCACGCCCTTTTTTAAATCCTATAGTATTTACATTGGCGATATTATTGGCTGTAGTATCGATTTGTGTCTGCATTCCGAGCATTCCTGTCGAAGCAGTATAGAGTGATTGCATCATTTTATTTGTTCTCCCTTATCTTATGCTTTTTTTGCAAGTTTTTCAATTGCATCTCTGTTCATATCATTCATCTGTGTATCCATCGCTTTTTGATACATTCCCACAAGACGATTTGTCTCAATAAGTTCTGTCATCATCTTGACAGCATTGACATTGCTTTTTTCAAGAAAGCCCTGCTTTACAGCACCGCTCTCTCCACTCATCTCAACTCTATCCATATCATCAATCTTATAGAGGTTATCACCCTCTTTTTGCAGATATTTCAAATCATCTACACTTGCAATAAAAAGCTTTTTATTCTCTGTCAATTTTGTTGAACCTGGAATATTTGTATATATCTGCCCATTTTTATCTATATTTATGACATTATCTGTTGCAGCAAAAGAGATACCATCCTTACTTTTAAAATAGTCATCTCCAAGTACTTCATACCCCTCTTTTGTAATAAGCTTCCCCTCATCACTGAGAGAGAAAGAGCCATCACGCGTAAGACGGATACCCTGTGGCGTCTTGACAACAAAGAAAAGGTCTTCATTTGAGAGTGCCAAATCAAGCTGATTGGAAGTTTTTTGCATATTGCCCACACTATAATCAGTATAGCCCTCAACAACTTGTGGTACTTTTGCCATTGCTCTGTTTAAAAACTTTGCAGCCTCTTTTGTATTGTCACCATTTGGAAGCTCATCTCTCTTTTGTTGATAGAGCCTCATAAAGTCACCAACAACCACATCATCTTCTTTAAAGCCATTTGTATTGACATTTGCTAGGTTGTTTGAAATAGTATCAAGTCTGTTAAACTGTGTAACCATTCCAGCAGCAGCGCTATAGTAGCCTGTTTGCATCTTTTGCCCCTGTTTGCATTATTTTAGAGCACTTATAGCAAAGAGTGTTCCAACAATAAAAAAAGAGACTTTTAAGATTATTTCGGTATAATCCACCTTTTAAAAACCTTAAAAGCAATGGAGCAACCTCGCCACATGACAGCAAAAGAACTCAACAAAGCGTTAGAGACCTTTTTTCAAGAACATAAGTCTAAAGATTGTGTGACATATGAGTCAATAATTGACATTTTTGAAAAACAACCTACTGCCGCACAAGCGAAAAATATTTTAAAACTTGCAAATAAGTACAACAAATGCCTCTATACTGCAAGTGAGCATGCAAAAAAACTCAACGATCAAGAAGCAGAAGCGCGTCGTGATGCACAGAGAAAAATGCTTGAAGACAATGAGACAGATCAGTTTGATATCTTAAAAGAGCACGAACTCCTTGAGTGGTCCCGTTCTGATTCTCCAGTACGTATGTATCTGCGTGAGATGGGACAGATTCCACTTCTTACTAAAGAGGAAGAGATAGAGATATCTAAAAAAATAGAAGCGGGTGAGAGCATTATCATTGATGCTATCTGTTCTGTTCCTTATCTTATAGACTTTATTCTTGACTATAAAGAGCCTCTTATTAACCGTGAAAGACGTGTAAAAGAGCTCTTTAAATCTTTTGAAGATGAAAAAGATGACGATAGTGATGATGATGGTGATGAAGAGAGTAAAACGCTCTCTGCAAAAGATAAAAGTCGTGTAGAGAAGGTAACAACAAGCTTTAAAGCTCTTGAAAAAGCAAAAAAAGATTGGATGAAAGTACTTGAAAAAGCACCAAAAAATCTTGACAATGATGAATTGACAGAAGAGATAGTACAATTTTATCTTACTGTAACTTGGAAAAAAGCTGTTTTAAAAGAAAAGCTTTTAGACCTAGGCCCTACGTCAAAACTTATCAATGAACTTGTAAAAGCTATGGAAACTGCACTAAAATCTGATGAAGGCTACGATAAAGAGCTTAAACGCCTTGAATATAAACTACCACTCTTTAATGCAACTCTTAAAGCAAATCATAAAATCTTAGTTGAAAAAATTCAAGATTTGACAAAAGAAGATATTGCAAATATGGTCCCTGAAGCTACAATGGTTAGTACTTATATGGAGATTAAAAAGCTTGTTCAGACAAAAGAGGCTTCTAAAAACTCTTTTGATATGGAACCGGAAAAACTTGCAGATATTTTAGAACAGATTAAACGTGGTAAAAATATATCTGAAATTTCTAAAACAAAAATGGCAAAATCAAACTTGCGTCTTGTTGTCTCTATTGCTAAACGCTATACAAACAGAGGGCTTCCTTTCCTTGACCTTATCCAAGAAGGTAATATCGGTCTTATGAAAGCCGTTGATAAATTTGAGTACCAAAAAGGGTATAAATTTTCAACATACGCTACTTGGTGGATTCGCCAGGCAATCAGCCGTGCTATTGCAGATCAAGCTCGTACTATTCGTATTCCTATCCATATGATTGAGACAATTAACCGTATTAACAAAATTATGCGTAAGCACCTACAAGAACACGGTAAAGAACCGGATGTTGATACAATCGCACAAGAGGTTGGTCTCTCGGTTGAGAAGGTTAAAAATGTTATTAAAATCACAAAAGAGCCAATCAGCCTTGAAGCACCTATTGGTAGTGAAGATGATGGACGTTTTGGTGATTTTATTGAAGACAAAGCTTCACTAAGTCCATCAGATGCGATTTTAAAAGATGACCTTCGTATTCAGATTGAGCAGGTATTAGAGCAGCTTAATGAGCGTGAAAAAGCTGTTATCAAGCTCCGTTTTGGAATTATGGATGATGAGAGTGACAGAACATTAGAAGAGATTGGTAAAGAACTTAGTGTTACACGTGAAAGAGTTCGTCAAATTGAAAGCTCTGCTATTAAAAAGCTTAAACACCCTAAAGTTGGTCGTAGGCTTAAAAACTACATAGAAGAGTAGATAATGACCCTTGAGCAACAATGGATAGAGTATGATTACAACCCTTTTATACTCTTTAATGCTCAAGGTAAAATCATCTCACTCAATGCAGAGGCACAATTTCTTTTAGGTGCTGCAAAATCACAAGAGATTTTTGAACTTGCACAGATATATGCAAGTATCAACTTTGGTTTTAAGACAACCTTTGTTGAGCTTGAGTATGGACGCTACAAATTCTTTGGTCTTACAGTCGGTTACGAAGATGAGGAACGTATTGGCATAAAACTCTACCAATCTCCTTCATACAAAATAACAGCAACAAAACCAAATGGAGAGCTTACCAATATATTTACGGTTATTGATTTATGTATAGCCACAAACTCCATTAACAGTTCTATAGAGTTTAAAAAAGATTATGACCCGACCATCCCCGATATTATCGTTGATTCAAATGCACTTATCAAACTGCTCAACAAAAGCTATGAGTACTTTCAAGAGAGCCATACTATTTTAACAAAGGTCTTTTTTCGTATTGGAGAGCATATAAAATTTGAAGAGAAAAAATACAGTATCTTCTCCATCTCTATTGAAGGCGATAGAAAAAATACAAAAAGTATAAATGAGATTGAAGTATTTGCAAGAGAGAACAACTTCTCCCTTGATATTTCAGAAGATAAGATTACACTTAACCTTCCAATGATTACCTCTTAGGCAAACAGCTCTCTACTTACAAAGGCAGCCGTTATAATACCTACAAAAAGTGATGGCAGATAGAGCCATAGATCTAAAATATTATTATTTTTCAGAGCAATAAACCCAAGAATTAAAAAGAGATATGGCAAGAGACGAAAGATAGAAGCACCTCCCTTAATACCATACTTCATATTTTTAATATTAAGCGGTTTTACTTTTGCCTTCTCCTCTTTTACTATCTCTTTGAGATTTAACTCTTCTGGCGGAGCATCATTTATCTCTTTACCATCATAGAGTTCATGCGGGTCTTCAATCTTATCTAAAAGATCCCGCTCCTCTATATACTCACCTGATGCAACTTTTGCCATTATCATTCTTTTATAAGCATACGAAGCACCGATAATTATAAAAAAAGAGGATAAAAATGCTACTTCTATATTGGCAAAGGCTTTTGCAGAGAAGAGATAGCTAAAAAGAATAACAACTTCCACTATGGCAAATATACTAATAGCTTTTTTCACCATAATCCTCATCATCGTCATCATCTTCAAGCTGCTTTTTAATAGCATAGCGAGGCTCTTTTGAGAGCTCTTCAAACTCTTTATACTGTTTTGAGTATGCCTTATAGACATTTAAAATTGCAGCGGCAATACCAATAGCCACTCCTATCCAAAATGTCCAGTATGCACCTGTAAGATTTTTCAGTAACCATCCGATTCCTACACCGATAAGAACTGCAACAACCATTGAAATCCCCAAAGAGAGACTGTCTGCTGCCTCTATAATGGGTTTTACTCTTGGTTTTGGTTCTTGTTCATTCTCAGCCATTTGTAATCGCCTTAAATACTCGCTTACTCGCCTCTATTGTATCTTCTATCATCGCATCTGTTGTTGCTGTTGAAATAAAGCCTGTCTCATATAAAGAGCACGCAAAGTAAAAACCTTCATCAAGCATAGCAGCGTGAAAAGCAGCAAAAAGTTCTGCATCTGATTTTGTTGCATCATTGAAGTTTTTAACTGGATTTTCATTAAAGAAAAAGCCAAACATACTTCCACGTGTATCTATCTGCATAGTGATACCATACTCTTTTGCTGCCTCACGCATACCCTCTACTAATCTTACGGCTCTTGCATTAAGTACATCAATTACCTTCGCATTGCTTTTTAGCTTTGTAAGGGCTGCGTGACCTGCTGCCATTGCCACAGGGTTACCAGAGAGCGTACCTGCTTGATAGACCGGACCTTCAGGAGAGAGTTTTGCCATAATATCACGACGCCCTCCAAAAGCACCGACAGGCATACCGCCACCAATAACCTTTCCAAGCGTTACAATGTCTGGTTTTACTCCGGTAATAGACTCTGCACCATGAAGTGTTGCACGAAAACCGCTCATCACTTCATCAAAGATAAGAAGTGCTCCATTTGCATCACACAGCTGGCGTAACTCATGCAAGAACTCTTTGTCAGCAGGAACAAGTCCCATATTACCAGCTATTGGTTCAATGATAACACAGGCAATATCTTTTGAATCTGCAAAACATTGCTTAACACTCTCAATGTTGTTGTACTCTGCTAAGAGTGTATGTTTTGTAAAGTCGGCAGGAACACCAGGACTTGAAGGGTTGCCAAATGTTGCTGCACCACTCCCTGCTTGAACCAAAAGTGAATCAGAGTGACCGTGATAACAGCCTGTAAATTTTACAATATCATCACGTCCTGTATAGCCACGAGCAAGACGAATAGCACTCATTACAGCCTCTGTACCGCTGCTTACAAAACGAACCTTATCGATAGAATCAAAAAGAGAGACTACCATCTTTGCAAGTTCTGTCTCAGCTAATGTAGGTGCTCCAAAGCTCAGTCCGTGTTTTACAGCGTCAATAACTGCACTCTCTATCGTCTCATCTCTGTGACCAAAGATAAGCGGTCCCCAAGATTGAACAAAATCTACATATTTGTTTCCATCAATATCTTTCAGGTAACCACCCTCTCCCTCATTGATAAAAATAGGCGTACCTCCGACACTACTAAATGCACGTACGGGTGAATCAACACCACCCGGAATAAGTTCTTGTGCCTCTTGAAATGCTTTTTTTGATGCTTCTGTATTCATTAAAAACCTTGATAGTAATATTTTTCTTATTATATCCAACGTTACGTTAATATTGATTTGTTATAATCCTTAAAAAATATATATGGATACTTTTTGAACAGATCTACATTCTCTCTCTTTGTTGCCGTAATAATTCATTTACTTCTTTTCCTCCTTCTATGGATATTTTTAACGACTATTGCATCGCAACTCTCAAACAAAGAGGCAAAACATGAGAAAAAGATAAAAATCTCTCTCAAAGAGCTTCCTGTTAAACATAAAAAGTCCGGCTTAACAAAGAAAAAAATTCCACAGCCAAAAATCGCCCCGCCGATGCCAAAAGGCTCCCAACTCAAAAAGATTGTCAAAACAAAAAAACCCATCAAATATAAACCCAAAAAAAGAGTAAAAAAAACACATCTCAATAAGAGTAAAAAATCTATAAAAAAGAGAAAAGTAGAACCATTACCACAAAAAAAGCCCTATATACCGCTTTTAAGTAAGAAAAAAGATACAAACAGTACAAAACAGAGCAAGAAAAAAACAGCATTGGCGTGGCTCTATCAAGATGTATCTGACAAAGAGAGTAAAAAAAGAGAGACAAAAACAGATAATGGAAGCAGTATCTCTCAAAATATTAAAGAGCTCTATGGAGAAGAGTTTGGCAAGCTGACACCCGGACAACAAAAATATATCTTGGACAATCAAGAGATTATGCGCCGTATCACACAACAGGTACTCAACAGAGTTGCCCGTGTCAATATTCCAAGAGATTTGCGAGTAAATAGATATAATATCGTAGAGTTCAAACTCCATCCAAACGGAGATATGAGTGACTTTAGATTTCTCTCTAAGAGTGGTTACTATATTTTAGATGATACAACAAAAGAGACTATTGAGTACGCATACAGCCGATATCCACGACCGACAGAGACAACACTTATAAGATACAATGTCTATTATAATCTTGCTTACTGATCTTCAAGCAGCTTTAGAGCACCTTTATAAATCGGTTCATCTATAAAGCCATACTCTTCATCACTAAAACCGGTAATCCCCTCATCTCTGTGCATCTCAAAAAGCTTGACAATTACTTTTGCCCGCTTTATCTCCTCCTCTTTGTTTATAAAGGCTTTTTGTACAAGTTCAACCTGTTTTGGAGATATACACCCTTTTGCATCATAGCCCATACTCTTCTCAAGTGTAAGCCACTTCTCAAACTGCTCTAAATCCTGATACTCCTGAAAAACAAAAGATACAGGTTTTACACCCATCGCTTTTGTAGTAATGAGAAAATGAGAGAGCATATAGTGCATTGTAGGATTCTCAAGTCTAATGAGACTTTGGGGGAGTCCCATATCTGCAAAAAGATCCAAAATTCCCAGATAAAAAGCTGTTACACGCTTATTGTTTGGAGCTAATGTAGAGAGATTATGCCAGGCTGAAGCTGTCTCTATGGAGAGATGCAGTTCTATATTCTCATTAAGAAGATGTAAAATATCTCTTACCTCTTTTTGGTTGTTTATCTTTGGAACACGAATAGCATCGGGCATAAATTGATTTAGATAGGTAATCTCTTCATACCCTCCCTCATCAAGGGCATTGACACGAACAATAAGCTTTTTATCACACTTTTTATGACGGCTTAAAAAGATAGCAGCCAAGACAAGTGCATAGGGTTTCTCTTCGCGTGAGACACCATCTTCAAGATTTAAGATAACAGCATCACTCTCAAGCATCTCTATCTTTAAAAGATGTTTTATCTTATTTGCAGAGAGCATCAACGGTGATTTGAAGTTCTGATTTTTATTTTGCTCTCTAAAAACAGGTTTTGCCAATGCATCCAAAGCCTCTAAATCCCTTGCTTCATACGCTTTTTTCAGAGACTCTATCATTTTACTCTCCTCTTTTTGTCATTTCTGTGCAGATAAAAGTAGAGCGCTTCAATCTCCATAGGTGTCAAGTAGTAACGAGGCATCCCTTTTTTTCTCGATACAAGTGCTTTATAAAATTCACTATATTTGATATTGTTTATTCTAGGACCGATAAAACTTCTTTTTTTGTTTTTATGAACATAACGAGCTATTACTTTACCCTCCCCCATCTCTCCGTGGCAGAGTCCGCATGCTATACCACGTGGATTTTTATAAAGTTGTGAGGCATACTCTGACTCTGTAATAAAGCTGCTATTTGCAAAAAGTACGAAAGGAATAAATAAAAAGAGTATATATTTCATTATTAGCCTAATATTATTTTAAAACGCTATAATATCAAAAATATTATTTATGAGGTTTAAATGCAGATTATTGATGGTAAAGCTCTTGCGCAGAAAATAGAAAAAAATGTTGCTTCTGAAGTTGTTGAGTTAAAAGAGAACAGCGGAAGAACTCCAGGTTTAGCCGTAATACTTGTAGGAAACGATCCTGCAAGTGCAGCTTATGTAAATATGAAGAAAAAAGCGTGCGACCGTGTCGGTTTTTACTCAATTACACATGAGATGCCAGAAGATATCTCTCAAGAAGCTATTGAGAATACCATCACTATGATGAACCAAAACCCAAATATTGACGGTATCTTGGTTCAACTTCCATTGCCTCCACAGATAGATACGACAAAAATCCTTGAACTTGTTGACCCGGCAAAAGATGTTGATGGTTTCCATCCATACAATGTAGGACGCCTTGTAACAAATCTTGATGGTTTTGTTCCGTGTACTCCACTTGGTGTAATGGAGATGCTTGCTGAGTACAATATTGATGTCAAAGGAAAGAACTGCTGTGTTGTCGGTGCTTCAAATATTGTCGGAAAACCTATGGCATCACTACTCTTAAATGCCGATGCTACTGTTGAGGTATGCCATATCTTTACAGATGACTTAAAAAAACATACACTTCAAGCTGATATTATCCTTGTAGGTGTCGGTGTTATCAATCTTATAAAAGAAGATATGGTAAAAGATGGGGCTATCATCATAGACATTGGAATTAACCGTGCAGATAACGGCAAACTCGTCGGTGATGTGGATTTTGAAAATGTAAGTAAAAAATGCTCTTATATTACGCCTGTTCCAGGTGGTGTAGGTCCTATGACTATTGCTATGCTTTTAAGTAATACGCTCAAAGCTGCACAAATCAATGCGCAACAGAGTCTTTAATGAAAAATCTTCTTCATAAAGCCTATAAATGGTCAAACTCATGGACTGGAACGATTGTAATTGTTCTTTTTATCGTCTTTTTTGTTGCTCAGGCTTTTAGAATTCCTAGTGGAAGTATGAAAGACTCCCTTTTAATAGGTGACCATCTCTTTGCAAAGAAATTTGCTTATGGTATTGCTATGCCCTATCTTCCGTTTTTGGAGATTCCTGTAATTCCCTGGAGCAAAAAACTCAAAATTATAGATGGAGATACTCCAAAACGTGGAGATATCGTTATATTTCGCTACCCTGGCAATATTAAACAGCACTTTGTAAAGCGTTGTGTTGCTCTACCTGGAGATGAACTCTTTGTAGCAGATAAAAATCTTTTTATCCACTTCCGTGAAGGAGATGCGTGGATAAAAGAGCACTATAAAGATTTTGAACTTGCCATCTTTGATGGAAAACTATGGGTTAAAAATCCTTATATGAAAAAACATCCAGGTATTCATCACGACCCAAAAATTATCAACAACGGTCGTTTTCCAATGCAGATTTTTTATATGAATCCTATTAAAGTGGAAGCAAAACACTACTTTATGATGGGGGATAACAGAGACCACTCAAATGACAGCAGATTTTGGGGAAGTGTTCCTTATGAAAATATAGAAGGAACTCCTTGGTTTATCTACTTCTCCATAGATAAAGATTGGAAAATCAGATGGGACCGCATAGGAAAAACACCAACAGATTTAGAAGATCCGTATCACTTGAAAAAAGCGATACAAGAGAGAGAAAAAGAAGACAAAGAGTATTATGGAATTACTTGATATATTAAAAATCGTTGCTGCCGTACTGGCTTTGGCCATTGCTATTATCGGTCACGAGATTATGCACGGATGGGTTGCCTATATTTATGGTGATATGACTGCAAAAAATGCAAACAGACTTACCATTAATCCTCTATCGCATATTGATCTCGTCGGAACTATCATTGTACCGGCAATGCTCTATTTTCTACCGATGCTTATGGGAAGTGATGGCGGTATCTTGTTTGGTTGGGCAAAGCCTGTACCTATAGATATGTACAAAGTCATCCAACGTGGCGGATACAATGCTGCTATGCAGGTTGATTTGGCAGGAATTGTCTATAACTTTACACTTGGAGCATTTGCAGCTATTGGACTTACAGCAATGCACGCACCACTTGTAACAGACTCAATGTTCTATATATTTATCTATATTCTTGTCTATCAACTCCTTATTATCAATATTGTCCTGGCTGTATTTAACCTACTCCCAATACCACAATTTGACGGAGGTCACTTTTTAATGCATCTTGCGTTAAAATACAAAATCAACTCTATTGCAGAGTTTTACTATAAATATGAGAGATATGGTATGATTATAGTACTTATTATTTTAATGACACCGTTAAATCAATATGTACTCTTTATGCCCGTACAATTTATAATTAATTTACTGTTATCATAAGAAGGAGAGAGAATGAAATTTTACATTGGAACTGACCACGCAGGTATTGAGCTTAAAGATTGGACTGTAGAGCTTTTACGTTCAAAAGGACACGAAGTTGAAGATTTTGGTCCATATACAAAAGATAGAGTTGATTACCCAGATTATGCACATAAAGTTGCAACTGCCGTTCTTGAAGATAAAGAGTCTCAAGGAATTCTCATCTGCGGAAGCGGTATTGGTATGAGTATGGCAGCAAATCGTCACACAGGTATTCGTGCTGCACTCTGTCACGATGCCTATACGGCAATGGTGGCACGTGAGCATAATGATGCAAACATCTTATGTTTTGGGGAGAGAATAGTCGGAAAAGGCGTAGCAGAATCTATTATAGATGCGTGGCTTGCAAATGGCTTTGAAGGCGGACGCCACATTCAAAGAGTTGCAAAGATTGAGGCAATCTAGTTATGTTTTGGGAATGGTCACTTCTTACAATTCTCTCTATTGTCTCAATCTATCTTTTTGTAAAGATGTTCTACTTTAAAAGTATTACAAATAAAGAGCAAAGAAGCAATGATTTAATGAAGCTGACTCTTCAAGAAGCTGAAATTCTTATTCGTAAATATCAAATTCAGCTCCAAAGAGCACTCGGTAATGTAGATATTTTAACAGAAGAGCTTTCAAAACTCAGAAATGAGCTCAAAGTTCTCAAACAGAGAAACTCAAAACACAGACAAGAAGTTGATCGTCTCAATGCCAAAATAAAAGCACTTGAAAATCGTATAGATGCACTACTCTAAGGAAGACAATATGAAAAAATTAAATGAAAATGAGAAAAAAATCATAGAGAATGCCATTCGTGACATTCAAGACTTTCCAAAAGAAGGTATTGTCTTTAAAGATATTACTACACTTCTTAACAATAAAGAGGCATTTGGCCTCTTAATGCAACATCTCCACGACAGATACAAAGAGTATGGAGTTGATTATATTGCCGGTATTGATGCAAGGGGCTTTATCTTTGGAGCAGCTTTGGCACAGATGCTTGGAGTGGGATTTGTTCCTATTCGTAAAAAAGGAAAACTCCCATATACGACTATCAGTGAAAAGTATGCGCTGGAGTATGGTGTAGATGAAGTTGAAGTACATATTGATGCTTTTGGCGAGGAAAAAGGTGCTAAAGTACTCCTTATTGATGATCTTATCGCAACAGGCGGTACTGCAAGTGCAGCAGCAAAACTTGTCAATCAGACAGGTGCAAACTGTGTAGAGTGCTGTTTTATCATAGGACTTACTTTTCTTGATGGTATTAAAAAACTTCAAGAAGAGACAGAAGTCTATTCAATTATAGAGGTTAATTAATGTATATACCAACTCCTTCAAAATTTGATCCGGATGAAAACGGACACTTTGGAATCTTCGGTGGACGCTATGTTCCAGAGACACTTATGCCGGCCCTTCTAAAACTGCGCCAAGAGTATGACGCTATCCGTTTTGACAAAGATTTCTGGGCTGAAGTCGATTACTATCTTAAAGATTATGTAGGACGTCCTTCTCCTCTGTACTATGCTGCAAATATCTCTGAAGAGCTTGGAGCAAAAATCTATCTTAAACGTGAAGATTTAAATCATACCGGCGCACATAAAGTAAATAACGTTATTGCTCAAGGACTTATGGCAAAACGTCTGGGGTACAAAAAAGTCATTGCAGAGACCGGTGCAGGACAGCACGGTGTGGCAACAGCAACTATTGCAGCCCTGCTTGGCTTGGAGTGTGAAATCTTTATGGGAGCAAAAGATGTTGAGCGCCAAGAGCTTAATGTCTTTAGAATGAAACTCCTTGGTGCAAAGGTACACTCTGTTGAGAGTGGAAGCAGAACACTTAAAGATGCTATGAATGATGCCATTCGTCACTGGGTAACCAATGCACGTGATACATTCTACATCATCGGAACAGTAGCAGGCCCTCATCCCTACCCTATGATGGTACGAGATTTTCAGGCAATCATCGGCTGGGAAGCACGCCAACAGATACTTGAAAAAGAGAATCGCCTGCCGGACCACGTCATAGCCTGTATTGGTGGCGGGAGTAATGCCATTGGTATGTTTCAACACTTTTTAGAAGATGAAGCCGTTGAGTGTATCGGTATTGAAGCCGGGGGACTTGGTATTAATGATAAAAACGGATGTAGTCTTAAAAAAGGTCGTCCGGGGGTTCTTCACGGTCAAATGAGCTACCTGCTTCAAGATGAAGATGGACAGATTTTAGAGGCACACTCTATCTCTGCTGGACTTGATTATCCTGGAATTGGGCCAGAACACGCTTTTCATAATGACAATGGTTCTGTATCGTATGACTATATTACCGATAAGGAAGCACTAGATGCATTTGTCTGGCTGAGTCAAAAAGAGGGAATCATTCCTGCATTTGAGTCATCTCACGCAGTCGCATATCTAAAAAAACTGCCAAATATCAAAGATAAGCTCATTATTGTAAATCTCTCAGGACGTGGAGATAAAGATATGATTCAGGCTAAAGAGATTTTACACTTTAATTAAGTGTTACTCTCTTGATAAGCTGACTCTATGTGAATTTTGCCATAGCTCTGCTTTTTGGCTTCACTAAGAGCATATTTTGCTCTCTCTAAAACCTCTTTAATACTGTCATTTTCAACAAATGAGGTTACTCCAAATGCTAATTCGGGAATAACCCCCTTCATTACTTCAATAGTTGAAAGTTCTGCCTTTAATTTTTTAACAATATGTTCAGATGCATTAATACTTGTATTTGGCATCAATATCATAAAATCACTTCCTGCCCAACGGGCTAATACATCAGATTGACGGATAGTAGATTTTAAAACCTTTGCAAAAAGAGAGATAAATTTTTCACCTTTTTCAAAACCAAAAGTACCTATCAGTTTATCAATATTTAAAAGCGTCAAATAGATAAGTGTTGTCTCTGTTTTATAACGGTTATAATAATTGATTTGATGTTTTAAGATGGCTTGCATATGCATTTTTGAAGTCAATTTTGAGAGTTGGTCTATAGTTGCTAAATTTGCAAGTTTATCTACACGCAGTTTATATTCACGCAGCTTGAAGAGTTGCTCACAATGAAAATTTAATCGTAGAACAATCTCCTTAGAGTCAAAAGGTTTCTTAATATAATCAGCAACACCTGCTTCAAAACACTCCTGAAGTCTCTGTTTGTTATGCTCTTTTGCACTATCAATATAGAGAACAGGAATTTTCAATCCTGTATCAAATTCAGCAATTTTCATCACATCAGCTACAGACGCATATTCGACATGAGAATTAACTACTATTGCGTCAAATGTATTTATATCCTGATTAAAACTCTCAAAGCTTTCAGCATCTAAAATAGATACAACACTATATCCGACTTTTGAAAAGACAGTATCAAGAACCTGTGAGTTCTTCTCATTCAGCTCAATTATTAAAATTTTCTTATTCATAGAAACGATTTTAGCATAAAATATTTTTTTATTACGTTAAAGAGGAACATTTCTAATATTTTGCTATGATACGGGTAATTAAACTACAACAGAGCAGGAGTATATAATGAATATACAGCTTATTAATAAAAAAGCATACGATAAAAAGAACAATCTTACATTGAAATTTCTTACAGAAAAAAAACTTGAAAAAGCAAAATTTAAAAAAACACTTAAAAAATCAGGCTTTAATGCGAAGCAAGAGAGTATTGCAACACTACACGGAAAATCACTTATATTTTGTGGATTAGCTGATTTTAGTGATGAAAATCTCAGAACAGCGGCAGCAACTATTGCGCAGCATATAAAGAAATATACATATAAATCATTGAGTATAGAAGTAGATAAAGAGAGTATCACCCCAATTATTGAAGGATTTATATTGGGTGATTATGAGTTTAACAACTACAAATCAACAGATAAAAAATCTAAAATTAAAGATCTTTTTCTCCTTTGTGATAATGTAAAGGAGCTCTCTAAACCCTTCGAAGAAGCTGTTATTGTAGCAGAGGCAACTTGCTTTACAAGAGATTTGGTAAATACTCCACCTGATGATCTTTATCCTGAAATTATGGCAAAAATCGCAAAAAAACTTGCCAAAGAGAATGAACTCAAGTGTAATATACTAGGCAAAAAAGAGTTACAAAAAGAAAAATGTAATGCTCTCTTAGCAGTTGGACGTGCCTCACGCCACGACTCAAAACTTATTCACCTTACATATAAACCAAAAAATGCAAAAAAAATCATCTCACTTGTTGGTAAGGGCCTTACATACGATAGCGGCGGACTTAGCCTTAAACCTGCGACAAGTATGGTGACAATGAAGATGGACAAAGCAGGTGCTTGTGCTGTTCTTGGTATTATGAAAGCGGTAAGTGAATTAAAACTTGATATTGAAGTTCATGGATTTATCGGTGCAGTAGAGAATATGATAGGAGGCGATGCATATAAACCAGATGATGTACTACGCTCACGCAAAGGTGATACCATTGAAGTACGCAATACCGATGCAGAGGGTCGTCTTGTACTTGCAGATGTACTTGACTATGCACAAGATAAGACAAAACCTGACTATCTTTTTGACTTTGCAACACTCACAGGTGCCTGTATGGTAGCACTTGGACAATATACTACCGGTGTGATGGGTCACTCAAGCAAACTAAAGCATGACATAGGCAAAGCCTCACGCAAAGCAGGAGAGCTTACAGCAACACTTCCATTTAATAAACATCTTAAAAAACAGCTCAAAAGTGAAATTGCAGATATCTGTAATATCTCAAACAAACCTTATGGAGGAGCAATCACAGCAGGACTTTTCTTAGATAATTTTATTAAAGAGGAAAACAAAGAGAAGTGGTTACATTTTGATATAGCAGGCTCAGCCTATACAGAATCTCCATGGGATGTCAATGTTCATGGTGCAACCGGTGCCGGTGTACGCTTTATGACACACTTTTTAGAGTCTATAAAATAGTCCCTATCACTACCCAAAAAAAATTTGGGTAGAAAAAAATCAATCTATGAGTTTTGGTAGCTCATTAGAGAGGATTTCAAGATTTGGAAGCATAATAATTTCAATACGACGATTGAGTTTTCTTCCTTCAGGTGTACTGTTGTCTGCTCTTGGTTGAAACTCTCCATAGCCTGCTGCTGAAATATTTTTAGGATCAACACCCTCTTTGATCATTAAATGAACAACATTAAGTGCACGTGCGGTTGAAAGTTCCCAGTTACTTGGATAACGACTGCTTTTTATTGGTACATTATCAGTATGTCCTTCTACCTGAAAACGTCTATCTTTAAACTCTTTTAATACATTGGCAATTTGTTTAAGAACCTCTTCTCCCTGTTTATTTACACGAGCGTGAGCTGTTTTAAAGAGTACATTATCAGGAAGGTTAATGACAATACGGCCTTTTTCAATAGAGACACTCAACTGTCCGGCATCAATCATTTTTTGAAGCTGATGTACAAAACGAGCATAAATTTCATTACGTTTTTTTGTCTCTTCATCGATTTGTTGCATCTTTTGAAGTTTTTCTTCAGAATCAGCAAGAAGTTTTTGTGTTTTAGCATACTCTTCTTTCAAACTTTTTGTATTTTTGTCTAATTCCTTTAAACGTGCTTTTTGCTTGAGAATATCTTCACTGTTTTTTGCTATTACAATTTTTTGTGCTTTTATTTCACCATCTTGAAAAGATATAGTATCTTTAGCCTCACGCAAAGAGTGCTTTGTCTGATTCAAATCATTGACTACAGCTTCATAACTACTTTTTGTAACACAACCTGTGGCAATAAAAGCCAAAAATCCAATTAATAATAAAGAAAAAAATCTATTCATTACTTACTCCTTCGACTTTTTTTTATTACTTTTCTCTTGTGCATAATTCACAACAACAACTGAAGATTTGAGAGTATCATACTCTTTTTGTATCTTAGCAAGTTTTTTAGTAATAGCTATTCTTCGTTTATGCAAAGCTTTTTTATTTTTACTTTTTGAATAATTTTCATTGATAATACCAATTTCTATAAGCATCTTCTCTTTTTGGAGCTGCAATTGTTCCAATCTTTTTTGCTTATCTTTACTACGTTGAATATTTTTATTGATAGTACGCTTGTAGTTATTACTTATTTTTTTGGGTCTTTTTTTAATTTTAGTCTTTGTTTTGACTACTGTAGTGTTTTTATGCTGCTTGACAGTTTGTTCAGAATGCATTGTTGCACATCCCAAAAAGCCGGTAAGCATAAAACCTGTTAAAAGAACTATACTGTATTTCATACTCTTTTCCTTTTTAAAAATATCACAAAAATATAATTTTTTGCTTGACAAAATCTTAGCTTTTCTATATTAACAATAAGGAAATGAAATCAATGATATTTTTTAAGAAAGTCTTTATTTTCGGGCTTTTAAGCCCATATTTTTCTTAACAGATTTTATCTTGTTTTTTAATAGAGTGGATTATTACGATCTTTATACCAAGAGAGTATATAATCCCAAGCCTCTTGAGCATTATCTGCATAGTGTATGATATCAATATCATCCGGATCGATTACACCTTCATCTTTTAAAAATTCAAAATTTACTGCTCTTTCCCAATAACTTTTACCTATTAGTACAACAGGTATCATCTCTGTTTTTCGTGTCTGTATCAAAGTGAGCGTCTCAAAGAGTTCATCAAATGTCCCAAAACCACCTGGATAGACGACCAAAGCCCTTGCTCTGTTTAAAAAGTGTAATTTTCTTACTGCAAAGTAGTGAAACAAAAAGCATAAATCTGGCGTTATGTAAGGATTGGGATACTGTTCATGCGGTAGTTTAATATTGAGCCCTATACTCTTTGCTCCAACATCATAGGCACCACGATTTGCAGCTTCCATAATCCCAGGACCTCCGCCTGTCATTAGTGTCACACGACAATCATCAGCCCCCTTTCCACTCTCTCCTACAAGCTGCCCAAATCTTCTTGCATCTTCATAATAGATACTTTTTCCAACCATCCGTTCAGCAACATAGAGCGCACGCAATCGTTTTCTGTCATTTGGATGTGCTTCTACCTCTTTTTCTATCAAAGCAAGTTTTTTCAATGCAGTCTCACGCTCTGCCATTCTTGCACTACCAAAAACAACGATTGTATGTTCTATTCCATACTCTTTCATCTTCAGTTCAGCTTTCATATAATCAAGTTCAAGACGTACTCCCCTAGCCTCATAGGAGCTTAAAAACTCCATATCTTTTTCGGCCATTGTATAGGTAGGACTCTGCATAATTTCCTTCACCAATTTTCTTGCTTGAGGATCTTCCTCTTCAAGTTTCGGACTCTCCCATGGAAGCTTTCTCTCTTTTTTCTTCATTTTTATGCTCCATATTCAATCTATATAGAAGAATCATAGCATAAGTTAATAATCATTAGCTATAATTTCAAAAAAAATTAAAGGTATAATATGGGATTAGCAATCGGCTTAGTCGGACTTCCAAATGTAGGTAAATCAACAACTTTCAATGCACTCACAAAGGCACAAAATGCAGAGGCTGCAAACTATCCGTTTTGTACTATTGAGCCAAACAAGGCAGTTGTTCCTGTACCGGATAAAAGACTGCATGAACTTGCAAAAATTGTTAATCCTGAACGTATCCAGTACTCTACACTTGACTTTGTTGATATCGCAGGTCTTGTAAAAGGTGCTTCTAAAGGTGAAGGACTTGGAAACAAATTTCTTTCAAATATCCGTGAAACAGAAGTAATCTTACAGATAGTTCGCTGTTTTGAAGACGAGAATATTGTACATAACGAGGGGAGTATTGACCCGCTTCGTGATGTTGAGATTATTGAAGGCGAGCTGATTTTAGCAGACATTGAAGTGCTTTCAAACCGTATTGAGCGTCTTAAAAAGCAGGCAAAAGCGGACAAAAGCGCAAAAGCTGCACTAGAGATTGCAGAGGAGCTTTTAGAGTTCTTAGGCGATGGTAATCTTGCTCGCAACTTTGAAAAAGCCGATACAGATGAATACAAACAGCTTAACCGTGAAGTGCGCTTCTTAACAGATAAAGAGATAATGTATGGAGCAAATACAGATGAGGACGGACTTTTAGAAGATAATGAATATGTAAAAGCACTCCGTGAGCATGCTGAGAAAAACAACTGTGAGCTTATTAAACTCTGTGCAAAAGTAGAAGAAGAACTCATCGGTCTTGAAGATGATGAAGCTAAAGAGTTTTTAGATGAACTTGGTGTTGAGGAGTCTGGTTTAGAGCAGATTATCCACAAAGGCTTTGACAAACTCGGACTTATGAGCTACTTTACAGCAGGTGTTAAAGAAGTTCGTTCTTGGACTATCCGTAAAAATTCTACAGCACCAAAAGCTGCTGCTGTCATTCATAATGACTTTGAAAAAGGTTTTATCCGCGCTGAAGTTATTGCTTATGAAGATTTTATCGAATATGGGGGAGAAGCCGGAGCTAAAGAGGCTGGAAAAATGCGTCTTGAGGGAAAAGAGTATATCGTTCAAGATGGTGACATAATGCACTTTAGATTTAATGTTTAGGGGTTTCTCCTAAACATTTCATATATTTAATTTTGCAATCGTATCGCCAAATTTCACTTTCTCTCCTGCTTTTATCAAGATCTCTTCAAACATCCCTTTTTCAGAGATAATTACAATAGTTGAACCCATCTCAAAACATCCAAAATCATCACCCTTATCAAGGTAAAGATTATCAAATTCATAGACCTGCTCACCTACTACATCTGCATTTGTCTGAATACGAGGCTCAAAACTTACTTTCATTACACCAACATTCAAAGCTGAGACCAAAACCATATAAAAACGCTTACCTTCCATCGTTTCACATTGAAGGACTACACGCTCATTCTCTATAAAAAGGTTCAAACGCTTTTTAAGTGAGGGAAAATTAACCGGATAGAATTTTCCTGGAATATGTACCGCTTTTAAAACCTTCATATTTGTAGGAATATGGTAACGATGGTAATCTTTTGGAGAGAGATAGAAGTTGATAAAATCTCCATTATGAACAGCATCTTTCTCCTTTTGCGTAAAGTTTTGCCCCAAAAGTTCATCTGTCTTGTAACGCATACCCTTAATTTGCAGCGCATAATCATCTACAAGCGTACCACACTCAGAGATTAAAGAGTCACACGGAGAGATAAAATCCTCTGCCGCAAGAGAGAATTTTCTCATCTCACGCAGATGTCGTGTAAAGAGAGCATTAAGGCTTTTGTAACTGCTAGGTGCATGAAACTCACTCATATCAAGCCCCATCAGACTTACATAACTTTGATTGACTATCTTTTGAAACCACTCCGGAAACTCTTTACTTGCAAACTTACCAAATGTTTGTGAAATTGCTGATGTTATATGTCTTTTATTCATTTATTTTCCTCTTTGCTATCTCTTCTATTAAAACTGTGGCATAAGAACCTTTTGGAAGTGTAAAGTTCAACTCATACTGTGCCTCGACAGGATTAAAACGCCCTTCTATATCTGTTGGATAGACCCAGGCATAACGCCGTGCCCCATCTGCATTAATAGTGTCATCATACTCTTTTTCTATGACACGGGCTTCCATAGATGCAACTCTCGCTTTTTTCCCCGGAAGTAGTCCTGTAACACTTACATCTCGTTCATTAAAACGCTTCAAATCATCTGCTGCACCTTCAAAATCAAATAATCTTCCATACGGATAATGTTCCATAACATCACCACTTATAAGCTTAAAAGGATGACTCTGAGCCTTCATCTTTGCCACTTCACTGTTTGGTAGATTGAGTAAGTTTTCAAGCTCTTCTACCGAAAAACTCTGAACAAGTGAATTTATCTCTAGTCTGCGTGAGAGCCAGAGGTTAAAAAGGTGTGACTGGTATGCATTGATGAGTAATCTTTTCACGCGAGGATTACGCTCACGCGCCTCTCCTTTTGCCAACTTCTCTCCCAAAATATGGTTATCTCCATCATTTCCAAAACGCTGGTAACCAAAAAAGTTTGGCATTCCCTGCTTGTCAATGTTCTTAAGTGCCTCATCAATCTTTGCTGCACTGGTAGGATTGACCTTTTTGAGTTTAATATAAAAACGGTTTCCTTTAAGATGCCCTATTCTTATTTTATTGTTATGATAGGTCTTTGAGATGATTTTAATCCCATCAAAATTAAACCCCTCCATCTGCTCTTCATACTTTTTATGCAAAGAGATATACTGCTTTGTCATAGCGTGCTTATCTTTAAGCCCTGCATAGCCTATCTCTTTGTTCTTAATACCGAGATAACGGGCAATCTGCCCTACCATCTCAGTCGTAGAGAGATTTTTTTTGCGTACAAAAAGAATTAAGTGCTCACCCTCTCCGCTAAACTCATAAAGAGGTATCTCTTCAACCACAAAATCACGAGGTGACTGTTTAAAATGAAAATCTATACTTGCGTGAGCAAGTGAATAAAATCTGTCCATATAATTATTTCCTAACTGTTTAAAAATGGTGCGCACGGCATCTGTTTTTGTATCTGTTGCGTGAGACTTTTGCAAAGATATTTAGCTCTGTTCTACTCTGAGCAGCACGCCGCAAAAGAGCTTTCCTGTCGCGTTTGTCAAAAGCAACAAGCATCTCATACTCTTCTCCGCTGCATCCCGTACTGTTAGCTATAGAATGCAAAAATTTCACACCAACTCTGTTTAATGCAGTCATCTTTTCCAAATCACTAAAGAGCCCATCTGAAATATCCATACCCGCTTTAAGATAAGGCAATGCTCTTTGAATAAAAGTCTCACGCAGTTGAATATCTACAAATTTTGACTTTTTATGTATTTTACCAAGATTAAAAAGCTTTTTAAGCTCTTTTGCACTTGAACCCAAATGACCGGTATAAGCAAGAAGATACCCATCACGCAAACCTTTTCTGTATAAAACACGTTTTGCGTGAGAGATAATAGTTATAGTAATATCAAGTTTAGTGTTACTGATAGTATCGCCACCAATGATCTCTATACCATACTCTTTTGCAATATTTTTAAAACCATCTGCAAGCTCTTTCATCTCTTTTTTCGAAATTGTTTTTGGCATAGCAACACTCAGAAGTGCATATTTTGGTTTTGCACCCATTGCTATAGCATCTGAAATATTAACAAACATCGCTTTTTGGGCTACTTGTTTATAACTTATCCACTCTTTTTTAAAATGAACATCTTCAAAAAAAGCATCTTTTGAATAGATGGTTTTATCTATATTAACAGCGTCATCACCAATATATTTATTACTAAAAAGTGATATAAAATAACTCTCTAAACTCAAAAATTTCCTTTTCCCACTTAAGCATACATTAATAGCTGTCGATATAGAATGGTAATAGGTCATTATAACATTTTTAGGAAAATTTAATATGAAACAGTCAATAAAAGCTATATTTTCAACGCTTAACAAATACCTTTTATTTGTATTATTAGTTGCAACAATTGCACTACTTTTTACATTGGAACATTCTCTTTCGTTTCAGAAAGTAGATAATCTCAATCATCAAAAAAAGATTATTGCAACATTAACACATTTAGATAGACACGATTTAGCACTTGCACTTATCCAATTTAACGGCAAAAGCACACAGCTACATCAAGAAATCGACAAACTTCGCACTCTTTATAAATATGCATATATTGATAAATATTTAGTTGGTAATCAACAAGAGTACTTCAATGATTTGAAAAAGCTATCAACACTTACAGACAAATTTAATGCAGCTGCACAACAATATTATGTAGATACAAATAATAAACAAGAAGAAGTAACAGCCAAGGTCAAACTTGATACAGCTCTTTCGAGCATTATTGCCCATATCGACACAATGCTTTTAAAAACAATAAAGTATAATGAAGAGAAATTTCATTTTATTAAAAATCTAGTTATATTATTTTTTATTATAACATTGTTGGCGACCTTTTATTTTAGAAAGCAACTGAAATCTATTTACAGAGATATTTCTTATCTTTACCATATAGACAAACAGAGACAAAGCTATACAATATTTTCTCAAGAAGCTGATGCTATTGCTCTGCGAATGAATAGAAAAAATGTAACCAACGACAACCCTGATTTTATTGATCAGGCTACAAGCATTAACAATTATAAAGGTATGGTAAATGCCTACTCTATAAAGAAAGGAGCTAAAGAGAGTAATTTTACTTCTGTAACAGTTTTAGAGATTGATAATTTTTCAAAATCCAATAGAGCTTTTTCTCAAGACATTATGGAATCAATTTTGAAAAAAATCGCCTACACGATCTCTTTGCATGAACAACCAATTGATGTAATTGCCCGTACTGATTATAATCAATTTACTCTTATCTTTTCACGCTCTTCAAAAGAACAGGCATTTAAAGATGTTGATCTTGTCAGACAAAGTATCGAAGAGCTTAAATTTCATATACCAAATCAAGGAATGACACAAATTACAGTTAGCGGCGGTTTTATTATTAAGCCGAACAACACATCTCTTGAAGAAGCTATGAAACAAGCCAAAGAGATTCTTCATTATGCACAATCAACAGGAAAAAACAAAATTCTTCAGCTAAGAGATCTTGCGCAAAAAGATATGTAATATCATTTTGCGTTATATGTCTCAAATAGTAACAAACTTAAACTTCCTCACTACAAACTCCATATTTAACCTACACTAAGGCTATGTGCGATATAATCAGCATTATTTTAGTTCTTTATATGAAGGAAAGTTAATGAGTATTCCTATTTATACTTACGATGCAATTGTTGTTGGTGCAGGTCTTGCGGGATGTGCAGCAGCAAGAGAGTTGCAAAACGCAGGAAAAAAAGTCGCTGTAATTACAAAATTACACCCATTAAGAAGTCACTCTGGTGCTGCTCAAGGTGGGATTAATGCAGCATTTAGTGATGAAGACTCTGTTGAGCTTCATGAGTTTGATACAGTAAAAGGTTCTGACTACCTCGCAGATCAAGACGCTGTTGAGTTTATGTGCCAAAAAGCTCCTGAGACTATCCGTTGGGCAGAGAGAATGGGTGCAGCTTTTAGTAGAACTGCTGATGGAAAGATTGCACAACGCCCTTTTGGCGGACAATCTTCTCCTCGTGCGTGTTTTGCAAAAGATAGAACAGGTTTAACTCTTCTTCAAACGATTTATGAGCAAGCAGATCGTGCTGGTGTTAAATTTTGGGATGAGTGGTATGCAGCAGATATTATCTATAAAGATGGAAAAGTATCTGGTGTTATAGCATTTAACATTCGTGATATGCAGACTGCAATCTTCAATGCAAAATCTGTAATGTTTGCAACTGGTGGATATGCACGTTCATACAAGATTAACTCAAATGCTCATGCAAATACAGGTGATGGTCTTAGTATCGTTGCTCGTCATGGTCTTCCTTTAGAAGATATGGAATTTGTACAGTTTCACCCATCAGGACTTAGCGGTAACGGTGTTTTAATCTCTGAAGCTGCTCGTGGTGAAGGTGGTCGCCTTTTCAACTCTAAAGGTGAGCGTTTTATGGAAAAATATGCACCAAATGCACTAGAACTCGCTTCTCGTGATGTTGTAAGCCGTGCAATTTTAAATGAAATTCGCGAAGGTCGTGGTGTTGGTCCAAGAAAAGATGCGGTATATCTCGATGTAACACATTTAGGCGAAGAGCTTATTATGAACAAACTTCCTGAGTTACGTGAACTTGCTATGACTTTCTTGGGTCTTGATATGATCAAAGAACCAATACTTATCTCTGCAACTGCACACTACTCAATGGGTGGTATTCCTGTAAATATTGCTGGAAATGTTCGTAAAAACAACAACGAGTTTGTAGAAGGATTCTATGCAGCAGGTGAGTGTTCTTGTGTATCTGTACACGGCGCGAACCGTTTAGGTGCGAACTCTGTTCTTGAAGCACTTCTTTTTGGTCGTTTTGTCGGTAAGACTATGGTAAATGAAATAGATTCTCTTGAACTTCGTCAAGCTTCACAAGAAGATGCACAGAGAACACTTGCTGAAATCGATTTCATTCTCAATAATAATGGAAATGAAACAGTTCCTGCTATTCGGGAAGAATTACAACAATGTATGACTGCAAATGCAGGTGCATTTAGAACAGGTGAAACTCTTGAAATAGCAGTCAAAACCGTGAAAGAACTACGCGAAAGATTTAAACATATTCGTATTCAAGACAAATCAAAAGTTTTCAATACTGAGCTTCAAGAGGCTATTGAACTTGGACATATGCTTGACTATTCTCTCTTTATTGTTGAATCTGCACTTCCAAGGAAAGAGAGCCGTGGTGCCCATTATCGTGAAGATTTTGAAACAAGAGATGATGAAAATTTCTTAAAACATACTATGGCATATATGGATAAAGATGGAAAAATCAATCTTGACTATATGGATGTTGTTCTTGGCAAACATGAACTTAAAGCAAGAAACTACTAAGGATACCTTATTATGAGTACAGAACATAAAATAACGACACAAAAAGTAAATTTCAAAGTATTTCGTTTTAATGCTGATAAAGATTATCTTCCATACTACGAAAACTATGATATGGAAGTAACTTCTGAAGAAGTTGTACTTGATATATTAAACAGAATCAAATGGGACCATGATGGCAGCTTCTCATACAGAAGATCTTGTCGTCACGGTATCTGTGGTGCATGTGCTATCAAAGTCAATGGACGCAGTACACTTGCTTGTAAAGAGAGTATGAATGATATGGTTGAACTCTTTGGTAACGAACTTACTATTGAGCCGCTCAGTAAAAAACGTGCTGTCAAAGATATGATTATTGATAAAGCTGATTTTTGGGAAAAACATGCTGCTGTTACACCATACCTTGTCGCAGAAATCGATGAGGAACCAGAATTAGAAAATCTTGTATCTCCTGAAGATGCAGATGCTCTTGATGAAGCAGATCTTTGTATTCAATGCGGTGCTTGTCATTATGCCTGTCCTGTTGTAGAAGTAAATGAAGACTTTTTCGGTCCTGCAGCATTTGCAGCAGCATATAGATTTGAATCTGATGTTCGTGATGAAGATGCAAATCGACTTTCAACTGTTAATGAAATGGGGCAAGGTGTTTGGGATTGTGCAAAATGTTTTGAATGTGCAGAAGTTTGTCCTAAAGAAATCAATCCAATCTCTAAGATTACAAAACTGCACCAAATGGCTTTCCAAAAAGGAATTGCACAAAATAATGTTGCAACACGCCACGCTGTCGGTTTTATAAATTCTATCAAGAAAAACGGTGTACTTGATGAAGGTGGCTTGGTACTCTACTCAGAAGGACCTTCGATCGTTAAGCATATTCCTGTAGCATTAAAAATGTTCAGAAAAGGAAAAATTGTTCCACCATGGGGCATTACAAAATCACAAAACCTTGATGAAATCCAAAAGCTGGTTCAATCTTCATCGACGGCAAAGTTCTAGGAGTTAGAAAATGGAAAAATTAAAATACGCACTTTTTACAGGATGTACAGCAAAACAGAGTACTCCAGAGCAAATGCTCTCTACTATGGCAGTCGCAAAAAAACTTGGCATAGAACTTGTAGAACTTACAGAAGCATCTTGTTGTGGAGCTTCTCATCTACAGGATTATGATGAATTTTTATCACTTGTTTTAAATGCAAGAAATATTGCCTATGCAGAAAAACAAGGGCTTACAATGGTTACGATCTGTAATACATGTCAGCTCAATACTGCAATGACAAAACATAAACTTGACAATGATCCTGAATTAAAAGCTAAAGTCAATGAGAAACTTGCAGAGGTTGGTTTAGAATACAAAGGTACATCTGAAATCACACATTTTCTTTATGCAATAATTGATGATATTGGACTTGATAAGATTAAAGAGATGGTTGTAACACCACTGAGTCAATTTAATATTGCTCCTTTTTACGGATGTCACAATATTCGTCCTTCAGAATTGCAGAACCAGACACATAAAACTCCAGAATCTGCATACCGCCCTACTTCATTAGATGATTTAATTATCGCATGTGGTGGAAAGAATGTTGATTATGATGAAAAAACAAAATGTTGTGGTTTTCATATTGAACTACAAGCTCCAAAAACAGCTGCAACACTTACAGGAAATGCAATTGCAGGTGCAATGGACAACAATGCTGACTGGATGGTAACTCCTTGTCCTTTATGTCATCTCAAACTTGATACACAAACACACCACGCAAGTGAAGCAATCGGACGTGAAGTTGAACTTCCTGTACTTCATATGCAACAGATGGTAGGACTTGCTCTTGGCTGCTCTGCTGAAGAGTTAGGGCTACAACATCACCTAACAAACGTAAACTTCGTTTAACAACTAAAAAGCCCTTTTTTAGGGGCTTTCTCTCCTTTTACTATATAATTTACTATATAGTAATCTCAATACTGTAAATTGGAATAATATGAATGATACAATAGAGATAATTTCATGGAATGTAAATGGCATACGTGCCGTAGCAAATAAAGAGGCACTCAAATGGATAGATGAGAGTGACTGCGACATCTTGTGCCTACAAGAGATAAAAGCACAAAAAGAGCAGATTCCAGATAATCTTTTTGAAAAAGAGTTTCATGAAGTTATTATAAACTCTGCTCAAAAAAAAGGATACAGCGGTACAGCTACCTTTAGTACCATTAAAAGTGATTATCATACAAACTGCCCTGAGATAGACACAACAAACGAAGGACGAATTATTGAGACACACTATGATGATATTGTTCTTTTTAATGTTTACTTTCCAAACGGTCAAAAAGATGAAGAGAGACTCAAACATAAGATGAAATTTTATGATGATTTTTTAACACACTGTGAAGCACTAC
>Ga0256828_1000162_pt1 | contig 44764 bp, 64 predicted proteins | sample CV88metaG_FD_185993 | JGI IMG/M metagenome (GOLD analysis project Ga0256828, IMG submission 185993) | Hydrothermal vent microbial communities from East Pacific Rise, Pacific Ocean - CV88 | ecosystem: Environmental > Aquatic > Marine > Hydrothermal vents | place: Pacific Ocean: East Pacific Rise...
AGTTCTTCATCAGAGTTATCTACAACAGTAATTGGAGTAACAGTATGATAGATGAAGAAATAGATAAAGAAGAAGAATCAAAAGAGGAAAGAGAAAAGAAGATTTTCTCTAACCTTAGGTATGATTATAAGAAAGCTAAAGATGCAAAGTCTACTATAGACCAATTGATTAATGAATGGAATGATTTATACTATGGTAAAAAAGATAGTGATAGACCAGAAGATTCAAAATTAATTATCAGAGAAATTGCTAAACAAATAGAATGGATGAAACCAAATATTACTGAACCATTCACATCTACTTCTAATCCAATTAGAATTAATTGTGCTATTAATTCAGGTAGAGCAAGAGTGATGGAGAAATGGTCTAATCATCAATTCACACAAGACTTTGACAGACAAACTTTTATGGAACAACTAACAGATGTGTTGCTAAGAGAAGGTACTGTTTGGGTTAAGACTGGATGGGAATATACTGAAAATATTGTAGAACAAGCATTTCCAAGTATGTCCATGGAAGAACTATTAGTAAAAACAGAAGAACTAGGAGAACCAGATGAATTAAATCAAAATGAAGATGGTACTTTTAGTGTTGAATGGAAAAAGACTAAGATGCTTACTAATAGACCTACTGGAGATATATGTAGAAATGAACATGTCTTTCCAGACCCTAGTGCAAGAACAGATAAGGAATGTAGATTTGTAATTCAAAAGAGTTACTATACAATATCTGAACTAAAGAAAAAGAACTGGTGTAGTGAGAAGCAACTAAACAAACTACAATCATCTATGGGTCAAGAAAGAGAAGATACAGCACTAGGTTCTGTTAGAGATGCTGATGCAAGAAACTATGGATATGATACTGGATACCAACCTAAAGATAAGGCAAGACGAAAGATTGCTGTTTTAGAATACTGGGGAGAGTATGATGTTAATGGTGATGGAATAGCAGAACAGATTGTAGCTAGATGGGCAGAGAGAGAAACTATTGATTTTGGTATCGAAGAGAATCCAATGCCTAGTAAATCAATACCTTTCTATTCAGAAGTATTCTCTAGCAGACCATTCTCATTATGGGGTAACTCATTAGCTTACTTTCTAGGAGACTCACAAAGAGTTAAGACTGGTATTGTAAGAGGTATCATGAATAATATGGCTAATGCTAATAATGGACAGAAGTTTGTTACTAGAGGTGCATTAGACTATGTAAACTTTAAGAGACTTAGAAATGGTGATAGACATATTATTGTAAACAAACCAGACTCTATAGTAGATGGAAGTTATAATCAATTACCTCAATCAGTATTCCAAACACTAGAACTATTCACAAGAGAAACACAAGAACTATCTGGTGTATCTAGTGGAGGACCTGCATTAAGTCAAGGTAATACTAGTGAAGATAATACTCAACAACTAACTATGTCTCAACAACGAATGGCTAGTATAGTAAGAGGTATTGAAAACCTATTAGGTAAGATTGTATATGAATGGTTACTTATGGCTAAGGTGTTCTTAGACAATTCTCAGATAGAACAGATGTTTACTGGAGATGAAATAGTAGACTACATGTCATTTGAGAGTGCTAGTCATTCACACATTAAAATGAAGATAGGAACTGATGTAACTAGAAATGTTCGCATACAGCAAATTAACATGCTTATGCAACAAAGTAAAGTATTAGGTGAGTCTTTACCTCCAGAACAGATATCTAACCTTGTAGCAGAGATGTATGAATTATATGATATGTATGAGGAAGCTAGAGCTTTACGAGAGTATAAACCAGAACCTAGTCAAGAACAATTACAGATGCAACAAATGGAACTACAAGCTAAACAGTTAGAGTTACAGAAGATGCAGTTAGAGAATGCTAAACTACAAGCAGAGATTGGTCAAATTACTACACAAGGTCAATTGAACCAAGCAGATGCACAAGCTACTGTTATGTATAAACAAGCTCAAACAGCAGAGAAGTATGCTAAGGCTGAAAAGCAAAGTATTGATACTGCTCTTAAACCAGCAGAAGTAATTAATCAAATGAAACAAAACAAAGGAAATTCATGAGTGGATGTAAAGAATGGAAACCATTTCCAGAAAAACTAAATAAAGAATTGGTAGCATAAATGACAGAAGAGGAACTAGAAGCTCAAGAAGAGCAAGAATTAATTGATGCTATGATGGAAGAATCAGAACAAGAGATAGAGGAAGTAGAAGATAATGAAACAAGTGAAGAAGAATCCGATATTGACGGACAATCTGAAGAAGAAGACGACACTGGGAACAGTGGAGACGGATATGAGGACGAATCTGAAACTAGCTCAGAAGGAGAAGTAGACGATGAAACAAATGATGATGACAGTGAACAGCAAGAATCAACTAGTGATTTCGAACCAATCACAGTCCAAGTAAATGGATATGATGTAGAGATTACTTCTAAAGAAGATATGATGGCTTATATTAAGAAGGGTGCAGACTCATTCAACAGTAAGCCAGATAAGTATGTAGAAGAGAAAAATATAGTTGAGCAAGGTCAATTGTCGCCTGAAGATTTAAAGTTGCTTGTAGACGCTAAGAATGGCTCTAAAGAAGCTATTGCTAAACTAGCAGAGATAGCACAAGTAGATGTACTAGATTTAGAAGCAGAACAAGCAGAGCAATATAAGAATCAGTTTGAACCAACAGTACAATCTGAAGTAGATATTGTAGCTAATGAAATACTAGCAGATGAAGCTCATGCAAATGACTTCAGAAGTATTACTGGTACACTACCAGCAGACTTTACAGAACAAGTATTTTCAGATGCTACTATTATGAAGAACTTCAGTAGACACATTAAGGAAGGTTTAGCTCAAAAGATTATTCCACAAGCTATTTCAGCACAGATTGCAAGAGGTGGTTCTTTCATGGACCACTATTCACAGATTGGACAAGCTATGGTAGAACAAGCAAAACAACCACAAAGACAAGTAAACTCACGAGAACAAGAGTTACGAAAGAAAGCAAATACAAGAACTAGAAATTCAGTAGATAAATCATCTTCAGCTAATACAGCTAATGATGTGTGGGATTTAACTGATGAAGAATTTGCAGAAAAATTTGGTGGATAAATAGTCACATAACTTAGTGTCCTGAATATTGACACTAAACTGTTTCGTGGCTATTCGTGTATAGTCCTACATCAGCTTGTAGGATTTATCAAAGATAAATTAAACATCAACTCCTATAAGCTCTAATATATAGGAAATTAAAGATGGCAGTTCAAGGAACAACAGGTAAATTATCAGCAAAGATTCAAGCAGTATATGATAGAAAACTTCTTAAAAGAGCAGTAGATAATCAAGTATTCGATATGTTTGGTGTAGCTAAATCTATTCCAGCAAATTCAAATACTAAGAAAGCATTTGCATATCGTTACAAAAATATTCTTCCAGCTACTACTGTTTTAGCAGAGTATGATGGAACTAATATTAAAACAGAGAACAAAATTGTTCGTGAAGAAGTAGAGTATGAAGTAGGTCACTATGGTGATTATATTGTTTACTCAGATGAACTAGATTTATATGACCTTGACAATATTCAATCATCATTCTTAGATGTACTTGGAGACCAAGCATCTCTTACAATTGATACTATTCGTCGTGATGTACTTCGTGGTGGTACAAATGTTCTATATGCAGATGGTTCACTAGACCGTACAGCAGTAGCAGACAATGCTAAAACATTAACAGAGAATGACTTCAAAATTATGGCTCTTAAACTTAAACGCCAAAGAGGTTCTAAATTCAAGAAAGTAATCTCTGGAACAACTGCTATTGGTACTACTCCAGTTCGTTCAGCTTACATGGGAATCATTTCACCAGAAGTAACTGAAGACCTTCGTAACTTAGCTGGATGGAAGAATGTAGAAACATATTCAGACTACTCTAAAGCAATTGCTGATGAAGTAGGTTCTATTGGTGATTTCCGTATTATCGAATCATACAACAATGACCCAATTCCAAATCAAGGAACAAGTGCAGATACTAATGTATACTTATCATTATTCTTTGCTGAAAATGCTTATGCAACTGTAACTCTCCGTGGTAAAAATGGTATTATGACTAAAGTTAAACCATTAGGTTCAGCTGGTTCACAAGACCCACTAGACCAATACGGAACTATCGGTTGGAAAGCAATTACTGGTTGTGCTATTCTTAATGAAGCATGGTTAATTCGTGCTGAATCTGTAGCTTCAATTGAAGATGCAACTGAGAAATCATACTACGATTTTTCATAAATCCTTTATAGGATAGGGATTATTCCCTACTCCTTGTAGGGAGTAAAAACTAAACTAAAACAAATAAGGAATTAAATGAAAAAAAAACTATTGACAGAAATGACAAAAAAAGAACTACTTGCAGTATGTAAGAATTTAGAACTAGAAGTAGACAGTGGACTAACTAATGAATCAATTATTAGTATCATTGAATCAAGTGAAAAAGGTGGAGTTCGTATCCATCCTAAACTAGGAGAATGGAAAAAATGTATTGTTAATCCAACTGAAACATCTCAACAAAAAACAGACATCTTTGTAGGTAATGGTAAATATGAATTTCAATTCAAACCATTCATAGAAGTTGAACTACCAGAGGTAATCATTAAAGGATTAAAGGATGCAGTTACAGTAGACCACACATCTGTTCGTTCTTCTAAACTTGAAAATGGTATTAAAGTTCTAGGTGAACACAGTACTAAAAAGAAATACATTGTAGAAGTTCTTTAACTATTAAAGGAAAAGCTATATGAACGAAACATCACTATTCAGTGGTTTAGGTGATTCATTACTATCAGGATTATCAGCTACTGGTGACTTTTTAAAGAGTGACCAAGGAGCTAATATACTTAAAGGTGGAGCTGGACTATATGGAGCATATAGTGCTAACCAATTAGGTAAAGACCAACTAGGTATCCAAAACCAACAACTATTAATGCAACAAGATGCATACAATAGAAATGTAAAAGCTGATGAAGCAAGACAAAACTTAAACTTCTAGTAATAGAGGTTTTTGTTTTTAATCAGGAGTAGACATAAAACACCTACTCCGAATTAAGAACAAAAGGAGGTAAGGTATGCCAATAGGTAACTTTAATCCATATCAGACAGTACCAACTATGAGTGGACCATCTGTAAGTACAAGTGGGTTAGCTGGATTACAAGCTAATCAACAACAGTACATACAAGATGCAATAGCTGGACTTAAAGGTTATGGACAAGCAGGTAGAACACAAGATGTTCAGAAAGCATTATTAGATGCAAAGACTGCTGAAGAGATACAGAAAGCTAGAGGTGCAGGAAGTCTATTACCAGAAGGTGAAGAAGAGTATGCTAAACGATTAAGAGATGCACAAATTCAAGAAGACTTGAATCAGCAAGAAGACTTTAGTAAGAAGCAACAGCAAGACAGATTTAAACATTCTGACGAATTAGCTAAGACTAACCAAGAGTATGCTGTTGAGAATCTAAACACTTCAAAACAGAATAAGAAAGACATAATAGACTACTCAAACAAGAATAGACCAAAAAGCTATAGTGCAGTAGGTGATTATATTTATGAAAGAAATACAGGGGAACTAATTAAAGTTCCAGAATCAAAAGGTTCAGGGGCGAGAGGTTTAAGAACAGATAAATACAAGCCAACAGGTAGCTTAAGGGATGCATATAACGAGCAAGGTGCAGAAGCAAAAGAAGTAATTAAATTCTTTGATACACCACAATATAATCTTCAGTTCAAGCCAACAACATATAAAGATAATAAGGGAGTGGTGAGAACAGAAAAAGGTTCTGGAACATATTTCTTTGATGGAAGACCAGTAACACTAAAGGAATTAGAATACATAAAACAAGACTTGTTAAGAGATAGAGCAAGGAGTAAATAAAGGAAAAGAGAATGACAGCAAGTGAAATCTTAGCATTAGATACCAAGATAAGAAACGAGAATATAGAGCAAGAGAGTAGGCCTTTGCAACAAAATTCAATATGGCAAAACATAGAAGATAGATGGGATAGAGGTCTAACAAGGGTAGGAGATATAACAGGGATACAAGGGATAAAACCAGACACAGTAAAATTTGGTGGAAAAACTTATGCTACTAAAAATAAAATATTCAACGATTTATCTGGTGAAGAGCTCGACGAAAAATTAACTAACCTAACGGCTAAAACACAAGATGAAGCAGATGGAAAATTGTACAAACTAATAAACCCTTCAACGGGTGAAGTAAAGTATGGGAAAGCTGGAGATGGAGTATGGAATAGGTATTCAAATGACCCATTGTTTCAAGCAAATTGGGACGTAATATACGAAAGACCAATGAAAGATGTAGATACAGCAGAAGCTCTAATACATGGAAACAAAGGTGCAAGAGAATCAAGAAGTCTAGACTACGGACAAGCAAAGAATGCATTATTGAATGCTGGTGGAACAGAGATTTATAAGAAAGACCCAGTAATAAAACATGTATCACAGGCAATAAATAAACTTAGACCAGTGCAGAAGTCAATGCTAGATGATATATTGGAAACAGTAGCGAAAGCTCCAGAAGGAGCATTGATTTCATCTGGATATAAAGCTCAAGAACATGTAGGAGAAGATTCTAAGTACTACTCAAAAGATGGAACTACTAGAGTAGACAGAATGGTTAAATCAGCTAAGGATACTGCTAGTGACTTTCTAAGAGTAGGATTACCAATAGCTGTTGATAAAACTATGGGTGGAGCTAGTGCAATGATTGCAGGTGCAACAGAGCTACTTGGTGGAGACTCAACATATACTAGACAAGCACAAGACTACTGGAAAGATAGAGCTAAACTAAATCAAGCACAAGCTGTTAATAAAGAAGGACTAGCTCAAACAATGGGAGAGTTAGCACTAGATTTTGCAGTCCCTGCCGTTGGTCCTATAGCAAAAACAATATCAACTGCAAAAAAGATAGCTCAGGGAACAATACAGGGATTTGTAATTAATGCAGGTTATGAACAGCTAAAAGAAGCTTCAGGAATCAAAGAAGGTGAAGAAGCAATGCCATTAACTGCTGGAGGTATTGGAGCAGTAATAGGTATGGTTATAGGTGGTTCACAAGGTAAAGCAATTGCTAAAGCATTTGATGAAGGTACAATAGAACAACAAAAAAAAATATTTGAAAGTCTACCAGAAGAAACTCAAAAAGCTGTTAGTATGGAAGTAAAGAAGAAAGACTTGTCGGAACCAGAAAAGAAGACAGATATAGCGATTGAAGATAAGACAAAAAATAAAGCTGAAGATGCATTTCCAGATGAACAAGTAAGCAAACCTACTGTTGAACCAAAACAACAAACAGCTAGTGAAACACTTAGGAAACTACCGAAGAAACCTAGTGAGATAAAAAAAGAAGAATTAGAGAAATCACCATATACTGCAATCAATCCAATGACTGGAGAATATGAGAAAGTACTTAAACCAGAACCAGTAGCAACTCTAAAAAAACAAGATAAACTTAAACCTAAAAAAGAAGTAGTTAAAACTAAGAAAGGTAAAGTAATAACTTCACCAGAAGTTATTGAAGGTAAAAAGAAATTAGAAAGTTTAGAATGGGAGGTAGTATCTCCTAAAGATAAAGAAGGATTACCTCTTAAAGAAAATGAATATGTACCAGAAGTAAATAATCCAAAACAGTTTAAATATGGATATGATGAAGTTGGTAGAGTTTATGTAGAAGAAGGAAGTCAATTATCACATCAAGGAGGATTAGCACAGAAAGCATCACTTAAACAGAAAGCACCTAGAAAGGTAACTAATACAGATGAAGAGGTAGCTAGAAGACTAGAATTCTATGATAGGGATGAATCACTAAGAGAAACTTACGGACAGACACAGGCTAGTTATAAAGAGAATAAAGAACTATCTAAGTCAGAGAAACTTGCAAATAGATTACAGTTTGAAAAAGAACAGTATAAAGATATCATAAAAAACAGTGAGCTTACTAAAGAAGACAGAGCTAAGGCTAGAGAGAAATTATCAGAATTAAACAAAAAGAAGATAACTGATTATACAACTGATAAGACAGCTAAGACAATGGCACAAGCAGAGTTAGATAAACAGACAAAAATAGAATTAGATGATACTGGTAAAAGAGAAGAAGACATAAGAGAAGAGTATGAAGAATGGTCAAAAGGAAACAAACCTAATCCGACTAAATCAGAAGGAAGAACTTATAGCAATATCAAAAAGAAATTAGCTAAACTTGAATCAGAAGCTAAGAAAGAAATTAGGGAAGTAAGAAAAAAAGAGAAGATGTTAGGCAAAGACTTTGATGAAAAGAATATAACAGATGCTCAGAAACAAGCTTACAGAGATGAAATAGCAAACATACAAGACTATCAATATATGAAGTCAGATTTACTAGCTTATGAAAAGAAGTTATTAGATATAGAGGAACTTAGATACAGAGAGAGTAGACGAATAGATGATAAACTATATAGAGATAAAGAATCATCTTTCGAAGAAGGATATGAAAGAGGCACTAGAGTTGAAAACTATCAAAACAAGATACTTAAAGAATATGATGATATAGGATTTAAGAAACTAAAATCAGACATAGAATTCAATGATTGGACTCCTTCAGGGAAACCAGAATCTCAAGAATGGAAAGCTGAAAGAGAAGCTAAAGAGCTAAAACAATCTACAACTAAGCATGAGCAAATAGTAGCTAACTTAGAAAAAGCTAAAGAACTAGGAGATAATCCAAGAAGAACTGGTACTAAAAGAAGAGGTCAGAGACTACTTTCAGATAGTCAGTTTAAAGATGTACAAGATGATATATTAACATTAGAAGAGATAGCTAATAAGACATCTCCAATAGGGCTTAAATCAGATATAAAAGAACTTAAAACCAAAGCTAAAGAATTTGCAAATAGAAAAGTTACAGAACATCATAGAAAGAATCTTGGTATTATAGGTAGATTGAAAAGAGCTGGAGTACAATTAAAAGATACTCTATTAGATGCTAGTAACTCTGTAGCTCAGATAACAACAGCATTGCTTTCGAGTAAGACATTAGCTAGAATAACTAAGTCTGGTGGTAAGATGAATGCAAAAGATGAATTCGGTAAAGCAATTGACATTAGAGATATCATCGGACTAAAGATGGAAGAACACGGTTTTAAAAAACCAGACATTACTATAGATGGAAAGAAAGCATCATGGAAAGATTTAGTTAAACCAATCTTCATGAAAGAGAACTATGGTCAAGGAAGAAAAGGATTAATCAACGGGATTGCAGAACATCAAGGTATAAGTAAAGCAGATGCAGAAATATTCTTAAAAGAGTATGAGAAAGCATTTGAATCATTAGCTCCAGAAATGAAGAAACTAAAAGAAGAAATGATTAAAGCTTACAAGAAGTCTGGTGGAACAATTAAATATACATTACCAGATGATTTTGAAGTAGAGTTTCAAATTAAAAAAGAAGTTGATGGAAGTTATAAGATAAGTGGAAACACTATGGATTTTACTGTTAAAATAGATGACATCAATGAAGCTAGTATGGCAATACTTCCAAGAATAATTCACTCTGTAGATGCTTATGTAGCTAAACAAATGAATGCAAAAGGAATTGCAACGGTACATGATGCATTCCAAACTCCTGCTGAATGGGTAGCTAAATATGGACAGAAGAAAGCAGATGAAATGACTGCTAAAGCTTATGGTGAAATAATGGCTAAAGTAAATGATGCAGACATTATGGACCAAATACTATATTCTATAAGTGGTAAAATAACAGACAAACTTGCAAAAGAAAAAACAATGTCTGGTGAATTATCAATGTTGGATTCAGACATATATGATGCAACAACTAAATCAGTCAAAGAAGGAACTTTATCTTCTGAAGATATTAAATATTCAGCAGAACATATGGAATCTATAGTACCAGAGGAAATTGCAGGTAAAGTAGAAAAAGCTAAACTAAGAAAAATGGATGTATCTTCACCTAAGACTGAAGATGATGCAATGTTAGAGTTTATGGCTACTGGAGATGTAAGAGAATCTAATTACAAACAGATAGTATCTGATATGGTAAATGAATCTGGATTAAGAACAATGTCAGTTGCAAAGAATGATGATAATGTATTTGAAAGACAAATAGCATTAGCACATCAATCATCTGTTTATAACGATAAACTTGCGATAGAAGCTCCTAAAGGAGTTAATGAAGAAGTATGGAACAGAGTACAGAAGAATATCTTCATTGAAGCTAGAGCTAAACTAGAGCTAAACCCACTACTAAGAAAAGTAATACAGGGTGAAAGAAAGTACTTCGATAAGAATGGAAAAATGATTGGAGACACAACAGAAACATATCAGCAACTCCTAGTAAAAGCAAAAAGAATACAAAGAAAAATAACAAAAGCACAAAGAACAAAAGATATACAAGAATTAAAAAGAATAGAAGCATACACAAAAGAAATAGAAGCAGGAATAGAAAAACTAGAGAAACTTCCAGAAAAGAAAAAGACACAGGTAATGAAAGTAGGAACAAAATACGAAACACTTTCAAAAAAAGTTAAAGGATGGAAGGAAAACAAAATAAGAACAACTGAAGAAACAGAAGCTGAATTATTAGTAAATGATACAGCATATGGAGAACCAGATGCAACTGTATGGGAACAGTTTAAAAGATTTATAAAAACACAAACTTCAAATGATGAAGTATCAAAAGCATTTAATAAACTATTCTATAACAGAAAAGTAAGTGATGCAAATGTTGCTCAAAAAGCTGAAGCAGTTCAAACTAAACTAGACTCAATAGTGAAAGAAAAAGATAGAAAACTATTCACAGAACATCTAGTACATAGAGATGCAACAATAAGCAGAAAGTACACAGAAGAACAAGGAAAAGAATTCCTAGAAAATACTAAACATATATACGAACAAGCTAAACCTGCAATAGATAAAGCTGTTAAGGCATGGGGAAGAGAAGAGTATCAAACTGGAAGCTTTCTTAACAACAGTAGGTTAATCGCAGAACACTATAATATGACACAAGATATGGCTCCAATCATAGATGATATAATATCGTTAAAAACAATGAATGGACTATCTTGGCAATTTGTAGAAAACTTCAAAGGGAAAGACTTAGACTATATTTTTGATATGATTCAGAACAATAGAGCTAGAGGTAAAAAACTACTTGGAAGTAACTATGTGAATGGATATGCAAAAGAAGTAAATGATACTGGATACAATCTGCAAGGATTAGATGTAGAAAGTAAATTTGAAATGGGAGCAATACCAAGTACAAAAGAAAACTCAAAAGTTGGATACTTTGATACAGATGCAAAAGATGAAGTGAGAGTCTGGTTAATGGAGAAATATGGAGACGAAAATCCTCCATCAGGATTCCAATCAAGACAAGAAATGCTAAGATTTGCAGAAGAAAAAGATTACAAGGTAACGAGTAAAGGATTTAGAAAAGTAGTAGATGGAGAAGCAAGAGATAAAGCTGGAAGAAGTAATGATTTTACAAGAATTATGACAGAAACTTACAGAGCTACAGAACTAAAAGAACAGCAAAGAATACTCGTAAAAGGTATTGCAGAAGAACTGTTAAAAGGTGGCAATGCTGTTATTAGTACACATCCAAAAGAAAACTTTGTAAAACTAACTAAAGAACAGATAGCTAGTCGTCCATACATGTTGAAGGAAAACTTGAAATATGTACACAAGGACTTAGTGGAACCACTTCTAGGAAGAGATGAAGTAAGAGCCTACAATGGAGAAGTACAAGCATTTAAAATAGCAGATAGAGTATGGGCTAACTTAAATACAAGATTTAAAAAGAATGTAGTATTGTTTAATCCATCTTCACACAAGAATGCATTAATAGTGAATCAAACACTAGGATTAAATGTAGGAATATCTCCAAATAAGTTAAAGAACTTTCAAATAGAAGCAGTAAAACAAAGCAAAGAAAATGCAAAAATACTACAGAGAATTGCTGAAGCTGAAGCTGTTGGTAAACCAACTAAAAGATTATATAAATTACTAGAGAAATCAGATTTATATAAAATGGAAAAGATGGGATTATCAACAAATAAAGTAGAAGGAATGTTAGGTTCAAATGATGCAATAGCAAGTTTCCTATCTAAAATGACAAATGGAAAGTTTGATACTATAGCAAGAGAGATAACTTTTGGAGATAACTCTTATGTAGCTAAGAAGTCAGCGCAACTGTTTTCAATGATTGATACAGGAGGAAGATACGGAGTAGCTAAAGGACTGATGGAAAAAGTAAATAAGAAAACTGGTAAGAACTATACTATGCAAGAAGCAGTAGACATTGCAAATGGACTATTTGCAGATATGGATAGAATGGTACCAGCTTTTATAGAAAAAGCAGATAAGTACGGAATACCTTTTAGTAAATGGTTCTCTTTATCTTCACCAGTACTTCTTAGAATGACAAAAGGAAACATGGGCAAATCAATAGCATTAGGAATAGTACTATATGAACTATCAATAATGACAGATTTAAACTTATCATCAGTTAATCCAATTGAAGCAATGATTGACTTTACTGAACAATCAACTATAGGTCAAGTAGAAGATGTAATAAAAACTCCATTGAATAAACTATCATCTTATCTAATTCCAAATATATACAAAGATATATATAAAGAATATAGAGAAGGAGACAAAGGATACAGTAGAGACCATAGATTTTTACTTAAGAAAAGAAGTAAAGATTTAACAGACTTTAAACCAGTTGGAAGAGACCTAAGAGGAGTAAGCCAACAAATGGTAGAAAGCTTTACTGGAAAACAAAAAAAGAAAATATAAATAAACAAAGGAAGGGAATTATGGGAGACTTAACTAAACACTTTAGTAGAAAAGAACTAGAATGTAAATGTGGTTGTGGGTTGTATATTTATAATCAAGAACTGCTAGATGTACTGGAAGATGTTAGAGAACATTTTAATAAACCAGTAACAGTAACATCAAGTACAAGATGTATAAAGCACAACAAAGAAGTAGGTGGTAGAGAACATTCTCAACACTTACTAGGAACAGCATCTGATATACAAGTAAAAGATACTGAACCAGAAGTTGTAGCTGAATACTTAGAGAATGAACATCCAAGTAGATATGGTATTGGTCAATATAAAACATTTACTCATGTAGATGTAAGACCATATAAGGCTAGATGGATTTCATAATTAAAACAAAAGGAACAGAATGGCAATAGTACCAGAATTCATAAGTGTATTAAGAAACATTAGAGATACTCTATATCCATCTATAGTAACAAAAGAAGCAACTGTTGTATCAGCAGAAGCTAATGTGGTAACTATAGAAGATAATGTAGAAGCAATACAAGAAGATGTTACAAGAAAGAATCAAGAACTTAAGGAAATTTCAGTTGTTACACCAGTAACTACTGTTCCAAATAAACCTAATGGAGACACTGGTGATGCTAATGTAATTTACAATGCAACTACTAATCAATTTACTTTTGATGTACCAGTAGGTCCTAAAGGTGAATCTATGAGAATAGATTATACAGTAGCAACAGCAAATGATTTACTAGCATTAACTGTAAACACTGGAGATATTGCATTTGTAGAAGATGAATCATCAAACTATGTAAAAGTAGCTACAGGAAACAATGCAGACTTAGTACTAGATTGGTCAGACCCAATTGCTATTACTCAAACTACGGACTTTGATGGATTAACAGATACTCCATCAGGAAAGACTGGAAGTGCTGGGAAGGTATTAACAGTAAATAATGCAGAGACAGAGATTGTATTTGCAGGAAGAAAAGAACTAGGAATTGTTGGATACAACTATGTAGAAAACAAGATATTTGATAAAGCAATCAATGAATCACCATTAATATCTAAAACAGTATTTGGTACTGCTAGAGAAGGATATGGTAACTTCTCAACATTAAGTGGTTCACCATCATTATCATCTGGATATATGACAATTATTAATGGTACTTCAGCAAGTGATGTAAATAACTTTACAAAAAGTAAATCATACATTGAAGCTAAGTTAAAATTTAATAGTTTAGTAGATGGAGCTACAATTGTAGATTGTGGTAACATGAAGCTATTTATTAGCTCAAATGGATATGTAGCAGTAACAGATGGAACTACTACAAATGAACTAACTGCATTAACACTAAACACAACAGATGATTATATGTTCTTTGCAACAGAGAAAGAACTAATTGCTATCAATCTAACAGCATCAGTAATGTACTCTAATTCAGTACTACTAACTATAACAGCAAGTACATCTGGACAAATTGATGTAGGTGGATTAGGACTAGAAGCATCTATATATGATGTAAATGTAGGAGACAGAACAAACTTCACACAAATTGATGGTTTATACTATGAGTTTGCCAAAGGATGGAGAAAGGAATCAATTGGTGGAGATTTACTAGTAGATGTAAATACGAATTCAATATATAATGATTTAGATATTCTATCTGGTGGAGATGCAACAGAAAATAAAATTAGATTTGACTTAGGTAAAGGTGGACAGTTCCAAGGTCAAAAGATAACACTAAGTTTCACTAGTACATCTAATGGTGTAGGTTCAAATACAATTACACTAGACTTTGTAACTGATAGAGGTTCATCTATTAATACAAACAGAGTAATTACTCAAAACTTAGGAACTATGCTATTAGACAATGGAGTTACAAAACAATACTCAGCAACTTATGATATTGATTTATTAACTGATACTTATATGGCAGAAGATTCACTAGACTATGTAGAGGTAACATTACCTTCATCTGTTGAGTTTAAGATTAATATAACAGAACCTAAAGTAGAACTAGGTGAACAAGTAACAGAATTTGTACCAACTTCAAGATTTAGTGACAACTACACTAAAGAAGAAATAGAATCATTTCCTATCACAATGACCAATAAAACACTAAATGATATTACTAACTTCATCGGTGCTAATCATATCCACTATAAAGTAAAAGCTACTGAAGATTTAGTCAAAGGTGATTTAGTAAAAGTAACTGGATATAATGCTGGTGAAGATGCAACTGAAGTAGCTAAAGTAACAGCAACTACAGATGTAGTATTTGGTATTGTAGAAAACGATATGTTAAATGAAACATTTGATAAGATAACACAAAATGGCACTGTTGATGGTTTAGATACTTCACTATATCCAGAAAACACAATTCTATACAGTAATGGAACTGGTGGGTTTACAGATGTACAACCAACTACTGGATACTATCAAGCATTAGCATTAGTATTAAAATCAAATGCAAATGTAGGTGCAGTATATTTTGTAGCATCAGAACCAGTAAGAAGTAATGGACAATTGCTAGAAGATTTGAGGACTAATACAGATTTTGTAAAATCTAATTGTATAGCTTGGGTTAGTTCAACAGATACAGGAACAATTGAAAGTAGCTATGGTGTTGCAAGCGTAACAAATGATGCAACTGGGGAATATACAATAAACTACATAGACCAAGTAAACACAACGAGCGTATCAGTAAATGGTAACTCAATAGTTTCAGATGGTTCAAGAAGACAAGTTGTAGCAACTGGACGAACATCTACATCGGTATCAATAATGATAAGAAATGGTTCGGGAACAGCAATTAACTCTTATTTCTCATTACAAATATTCGGAGGGCAATAAATGAAATATTTTTATAAAATAAATACAGATAAACAGGTTAGTCTAGGAAGTGGTTTCATTACTCCTGATGGATACACTGAATATATAAAAGGATATGAACCAAGAGAATTATTAGACTCATTGGAGATTAAAAAAATATCAGATAATACAAGTATAATTAGTGATAAAGTTCAAGAGTACTTAAATAATACAGCACAGTATCTTGGTTATGACGATATAAATTCAATAGCAAAATGGTGTGGATACACAAATTCAAGACAAGCTGAATGTGAAGCATTAGGTATGTTTGCAGGTAATTGTTGGGATATAGTAAAACAAGTTGAAGATGATGTATTATCTGGAAAGAGAACTATGCCAACAGCAGATACTGTAATATCAGAACTACCAGTATTCTAATATGAATTGCTGTACATTATATCCAGATGGTAATTGGAATAAATGTTGTTGTAGACATGATAGAAGATATGAAAACAAAAGATTAAATAGAAGTCAAGCAGATGAACTACTGTTTAGATGTGTACTAAAAAAATCTAACATCATTAATGCCACCATTATGTGGCTAGGTGTTAGAGCATTCGGTTGGTACTTCTACAAAAAGGCAGACAATGGCATGGTATGATATATTTGGAGGTTCAATAGCTAAATCAATTGAGAATATAGCTACTGAATTTATTGAGACTGATATGGAATCAGCAGAAGCAAAAGCATTGATGGTTAAGACATTAGACCCTAATGGATTAATGAGAAAGCAGATATCAAAAGATGTAACTTTAATGTACAAGATTTATCTCTTTACTTCTTTAACTTTGCTGATATTTCAGTTTTTTGGGATAGGTAACATTGAACAAATAAAAGATGTTACTAGCAAGCTTATAGAATTATTCTTACCGATAACTGGTATGTTTTCAATGATAGTAGGTGCTTCTTTTGGAGTTAATGCAATAAATACAATGAAAGGTAAGGATTGAGTGAAGATGAGTTAAAGAATGAACTAAGAGAAAAAGTAGCAGGACATGAAACTAGGTTTGTGTTAATAGCACAATCAATGGAACATCAATCAGAAGCACTCTCATCAGTAGCAACAAAAGTAGATAACATGATTGAAATGATTGCTAAACAGAATGTTTTAATGGAAAGACTACATAACCTAGAAGAAAATCTAAGAGAATCATTTGGTAGAGTACACAAGAAAATAACTGTACTGGAGGATAACCAGAATGGACAAGGTTGTTCTGCTTTGAAGGTTAATGCACAAGCTGATGCAGGAAGAGATGCTAGGATTAAGAAACTAGAGAACTCACTTACTTGGGTTGTGCGAATAGTAATAGGTTCTTTAATAACGGGACTTATGACTACACTGTTTATAATGGCTAGAACATAATGTTCTGGTCATACAAATAAAATACAAAGGAAAGAAATGAATTTAACAAGAGATACAAGAGGAATGGTAATACAATCATTTGCACCTAAGGGTGGTAAAACAATTACAGCAGGAGCTTATGTTCCAACAAGTAATGAAACAATCATTTTAGGTAATGTAACTGATATTACACTAGATAACATCATAGTATCATATCCAGCAGGAACAGTTGTAATTCTATTACAAGGTGTATCATATACATTTGGTACAGATACTCCAGTTCATTCAATGTAGGATAAAGGTATGTTATTAAATAACTTTGTTTCAAGTTTAGCTACTCCAAGTAATACTATGCCATTAATAGATTACAAGTGGAGTACAAACATTGATACACTAGGAAATAAATACATATTTGATTATGGTAAATCACATAGTAATGCAGACTTATACTTTGGTAGAGGAGCACACTTTAATGGTATAGACCAGAGTATTTCATTGAGCAATATAAATTTAGAAGATGGAAGTACATTTACATTTGTAGCTTCTTTTGAGTATACTGGAAACTATAGTGATTATCTAATATCTGGAAAATATAATGGGTTTCAAATAAGACCTGACGACAATGGTGAGCTTTACTTAAGTGTTTCTTATACAGAGCAAGGTTTAAGTACATATCTGTCAGGACTATTTGAAGCTGGAAAGTATTACACAATAACAGTTACTTGTTCTGATAGTGAAGTGAAAGTGTATATTAATGGAATGTTAGTAGAGACTTTTTCTGTAAAAGGTAATATAAAGTATTTGAGGGAGTTTGTCATAGGAAGCAGACAGGATAATACATACTACTATGAAGGAACAACTAATAACTTTATATTTATGCAAGATATACTAACAGCTACTCAAATTGAATATCAATATAAATACCCAGAGAAGTTCTTGTACAAAGAAGATGGTATACTTAAATCACAGATACTTACACAAGATGAGATAGATAATGTAGTAGCTTATTTACCTATGTGTGAGACTGATGGGTATGTAAGAGATATGGCTACTTATAGTGAAACAGAAATAGAAAAGTCTTTTATATCTATAGATAATGAAGATGAAATAGGCACTTTCAGTGCTACAGATACATCATTCAATGTAGAAATTACAACAGAAGGAAGTGCATCGTATAGACCGAGATGTAGATTTTCAATACCCACAACAGATGGTAGTAACGATATGTGGGTGTCATTCAATGTGAATGTACTAAGTGGAGAGTTAAGTATGTACCAGCTATATCTACTAGGTGGAAATAACGAACAAACCACAATATCAATTACATCTAGTGGGTTTTATAAATTAAAACTAAATTCTATAGAGAGCGGAAATGTAGAATTTGTTATATACGTTGATGGTACAAAATTAGTTAATGTGGAAATTACAGATATAAAATTAACCGCAGCTACAGGTACATACCAAATAGCAAACTATACAAACGCAGTTAGAGATAATGCAGTTAATCTAAGAAATGGTTTACAAACTTGTTTCTGGAAAAGAGATAGTTTAGGAGTATCATATGCAGGTAGTTTTGATAGACTAGAATGTGATGGTAATGGTTATGCAGATACTGGGTGGGTGCCTGATGCTAATAGTGACTTTCAAATTGAATTTAACTTTATAAATCAGCATAAAGCTGGATTGAATGTTTACAAAGGTATTGGTATTGAAGAAAATAACAATGCTGATATATATATTAGACAATTTTGTAGTGGGAATGGCTTATCTTTTAGATTTGGGGACAGCTCATTGCCAAATGTAGACCTTAATCCTAATACACACATAATTGTCGAGTACACACGTAGCCCACAGAATGTAAAGGTGTATAAAAATGGAATACTTATGTCTTCCACAAATGTGGTATTTGATGCTTCTGTTGGTACTGGTAGGACTTTCTGTCTTGGTGGTGTGCAGAGAGCGGTTGTTGAAAAACTTAACAATAATATTCAATCAATATTCAAAATCCACACAACACTACAAGACCCACTAGAACTATACAACAAAGCAGTAGCAAAAGGACTATTACAATGATATTCAATAATTTTTATATAAAAGCACCAGTAGGTATGCTAGAGATTCCAATAGAATTAACAGCATTTGATAAAGGAGATGGTACTTACTATACTATACCAGAATACCTAGCAACATATAACCATACAGTAGATAGATTTACTACTGATGGTACAATGTTCTTAAAGGGATTTGGTTTCACTATTAAAGTACTAGATGAATTAAGAGCTAAACTTGCAGACTATGGATTAACAGAAGATACTAACTTCTTCATTCTAAGTCAACCAGAAGCAGTAGAGGAACTAAGTAAACCAGAGTGGCAAGAAGTAAGTGCTATCTAGCTATTTCTATACAACAGAAGAGATTACTGTTTTAATAGACCAATACAACAGTGAGGTACAAGAAAGATTCTTAAAAATATAAGAGCAATGATAGTATGGATTTATATATCTGTACTATCTATAATATACATAACACTAGGAGATTACAATTGACAAAGAAAGAATTAGAACTAAGAGTAGCTGAACTAGAAGAACTAGTCACTAAAAACAGCATAGCAGAATGCAAAGTGTGCAAAGAAAGAAACAAACCATCTAAAAGAATTAGAGCATAACAACTAAACTATATGCAACACTTTCATAAATAATTATGCTACAAGACATATAAGTATAAATAGTATGACAATATGTCATATTTACTTATACAATATGTCATAAAAAATATATATAGAAAAAGGGGATAAAAGCTTTGCTTAAGGGGATTCTATATAAAAAATATATACAGATAGAGATTGTGAGAAAAATGGAGGGAGAAGGATTCCAAACCAGCTAAAGATTCTTACTTGCTCTGCTAACAATCCCCCCCCTACATCATATAGTAACTTCAATGAAGCTTCCTTTTTTATGGAGGGTAAACAGCTTAATGCAATTAGAACTATGTCAACAGGACATTAGGGAAGTAAAGAGGTTGAAAGGGAATCCCATATTCTTATCATATATTCCATATTTTATCTATCCATATACACTATCTTATGTACACGGGAAGTCTGCGACTTCTTCTTTTATGAGTAGAACAATACTTAGTCGAACTCAACGACTTAAACTAATCAGGGAACATAATCAAGAGCCTAGTGATTTAAACTAACAAGGTCGTCCAAGAGTGAGCGTTAGCTTGGGAAGTGAAGAAAACACTTAGAAAATTGAAAGGCAAGTATTGATGCCATTAAAGCAATAATATAGGCATGTAACCAATGCATTGCAATTAGCTATAATAGTAAGCTAAGCTCTTAATCATATCTATTAAAGCCAAAGCAAAAATGGCTTAAACTATAACCGACGGAAGTATAGACCACTCAATTGCAATAGAGTATAAGCTTTTGCAAACGAAGAGGTTTAATAAAGCATAAGCATCTATAAGCTGGGAATTGCTCCTGTAAGAACTTATAGAATGGGATATGTTGCTCTTCAGAAAAATCCATTGTATTGATGGTTGACTGATATGAAAAGAATATCAAGCTGTATACACACAGATAAAGTGTATTGGATTAACTGCTTAATGAGTTTAGCAGGTTAGGCATTGTGTCATAACTCAAACTACCAGAGAATGATAAGACTGGTTCAACAACAATTTATCCAGCATACAGTGAGTGAAAGTCTTTATAGAGACAAAAGTGATATGCTGTTTTTATAGACTAGAAAGTTAGAAGCTAATTGTTATAAATCGAAGAGTATAGACATACTAAAGCATTACATGTAGTGTGATTGTCTAGTAAACCTCTTCATCATCATTATCTTTGTATATGCACTATGCATAGAACATATTAAAGGATAAGAAATGACATACGAACAAGCAGAGAAGTTAGACCATTACAAAAGAAGACTAGAAGACATGTTAGAAACGAACATCTCTCTAGACTCAGAGTATCATTCGAAAGAAGAAATAGAAGTCGTAAAAGACATTATCAAAGAACTAAAAGGATAACTAATGTGGATTAGTTTTGAATTATGGCTAGAGAAACTAGCTGATGCATGGTTCTAGTCATGATATATATGTACTGTTTAACTAGTAAACATATATTCATGATAGACAAAGTCGATGTAATAGAGTGCATTATGAATAACAATATGAGCATACTTCCAATGGGAATGTTCATATCTTACTAAGGAACTAAAATGAGTAATAAGAACGGAATCAAAATCATAGACACTAAGCCAGAGTTTTCATCAGCAGAAATACTTAATATGTATTCATCTGATGTTCCAATGCAAACACAATTCATAACTGAAGGAGAATAAATGTATCAACAAGACTATAATGGGTATTCTATATATGTATGCAACGAAAATGGTATATCTTACTGGATTGTAACGGACGAAGTCGTGATGCAAATGAAAGTGAGAACCACTATATCACTATCAACATTATGCACAATGATTGATTTATATAACACTAAAGGAGAATAAATGTATACTGTAGACGAAAATGGAATAGTATTAACTGAATCAGAAGTTAAGCAAATAAGAAATAAGTAGACTATATGTCTACTATTTTCTCTCAACCTGCAAAAGAAGATGTAAAAGTTCACCTAAAGGATGAATACTATCATACTGCTAGAAATGAGTACATAGACATCTTAAAGTTTATTGGAGCAAAGGGTATACCTTTATCAGAAGAAGCTGTAGAAGCTCTTAAAATGAGTATTAAGACTCACTATTCAAATATACAAGGTTTCTAAATGATTAACATTGTAAACAAATCACAAGCTGAAGTTGAGAAGTTATTCTCTGATGAAAATTACAAACAAGAAATAAGTATTCAATTAGCTCAATTCCTTGACTGTATTGAAGATGAACACTATGAACTGCTACAAAACATTACTAAAGAATCAATGGATAAAACAGAGTTGCTAATGTTAGAAATCATTGCATTGATTGGTAATGAGAATAATGGTAATAGAATGTCAGACAGTGTTAAAGGTGTAAGAGAGTTTGATGTAAACCAATTAGTGCTTGGTATAGGACATCAACTACATACTGAAGTACCAAAATGCTATACTACTGCTATGGATATAGTAGCTGAATTTGATACTATCTTTTGGGACCTAACTCAACAGAATGTATTAAGTGAAGAAGGTCACTGGTACACGAGAACTACAGCTGTTGTTAGCTTAACTATAGGTGCTGGTGCATCTAAACTACAAGAGTTTAGTAGGTTTAGACTACCATTAATAGAGAAACCTATTGATTGGGTAGAAGGTGAACTACAAGGTGGTTATCACTTAGATACAAAGAAATGTACTCTAAACAAAGGTGAAGCAAAACAACCTCAACAGTGTTTAGATATACTGAATAAGTTACAATCTCAACAATTCACTATTAGACAATATGACTTAATGGAACAATATACATTTACATTAGAGCAAATACAATCTAAGAACTGGAAAGCTAGTGAATCAGAACATATTGAATCAGCTAGAATCAAGTTACAAACTGCACAAGAAACATATGAAACAATGGAAGGTGAAGAGTTTTATCTAGCTAATAAATATGACTTCAGAGGAAGAACATATACTGTAGGTTATGATATTAACATTCAAGGCGATAAGTATCAGAAAGCACTTATTAAGCCAGTATTCATAAAAGGAGTACATTATGACACAAGAAGAACTTAAAGAATCATTTGAAACATGGTGGATTGAAGAAGGGAAAGAAGAAGCTGATAGAACTGGTGGTCAGACAACCGACTTACATAAGATTAAGTCAGTATTCTTAACAGCTTGGTTAAATGGTGCTTATATAGCTAAAACACACAATGCATAAGGATTAAAATGGAATCATTAAGACTAACAGACAGAGGATTATATTGGCTAAAGGTAAATATCTGTTCAGAGTATGGACTAGATAAACTTACATTCGATAAACAGGTCGAATGGGTTAGTAAAAACAGTAGTGCCTTAGAAACATTAGAATCAGAAGCTGATAACACATTTGCTTATCGAAATGCAGTAGCAGAACTTCGTAACTATGAACAAGGTAAAGAAACACATTACATAATGCCACTAGACTGTTCCAATCAGGCATTACAATTATATGGTGTACTAAGTGGTGATAAACAAACAGCATCTCTAGGTAGCTTAGGTACTGGAGAAATACGAGTTGATGCTTACCAAATGTTAGCAGACTACTTAAACAAGAAGTTTAATCATACTATCTTTACAAGAAATGTATGTAAAAAACCATTAATGGTAACACTATATGGAAGTACTCAAGGTGGTAATCAATTACTAAATAACTTACATATGGATGAAGTAATGTTAGCTGATAAACTAGGTGTAACATATGAAGAAGACTTTATTCAAAGAGCATTTGAAGAAGCAATGGAAGCTATTGCTCCATATTGTATGAGAGTAATGGACAAAATACAGTTACTGAATGATAAAGACATTGGAACTTACCAATGGACTTTACCTGATGGTTTTAAAGTGAAGTATGATGTTAAGACTAACCTAGACATGAACTTACAAGCTAGGAGTAGAAGTGGCAAGAACTTCAGTGTAACTCTAACAAGTGAAGTATATCAAGCTAGTGAATACAACAGAGGTATGGCTCCTAATGTAATTCACAGTGTTGATGGATATGTGCTAAGAGAAATAGTAAGAGGTATGGGTAACTCATTCATAACTACTATACATGACTCATATAGTGTTCATCCTAATGAGGTAGACAAACTAAGAGAAGTGTACTCTGCTGTTTTGTGTAATATATTGGACAGTAACCTACTTGAAAATATAATGACACAAATTGCTGGGCAATTTAAAGGTTTCATTAAGCAAGATACACTTACAAAAGAAGACATCAAGAACTCAACTTACTCATTGGCTTAATAGCCAGTGTGTATTTTTTTTAGAGCCTAGAAAGAAACTTCGTTTCCTTTTTTATTTTTATGTTTTTCATCTACCCGATGAAAGCAAACTTCTCCCCGAAGTTTGGGAATCATTAGTCTATTTATGTTACGGTATTCAGCAAAGCTGAATCCATTTCTAATGAATAAAAAGAATAGCAGGAGCTATCAATCAATTCGAGTTGAGCTTAAGAGCTTTGGAATATAGAGATTATGAACACAAAACAAGGAAATTATAATGGCAACATATACAAACACAAACACAACTAAAACTTATGCAACAGACGAAGCAGGAATGTTAGCAGATGCTAAACAATATGCAAAAAGAGACTTCTCAGTAGTATTATCTACATTAGAAAGACTAGGTCAAAAGATTGACAAAGAATTAGTAGCAGAAGCATTAATTCAAGTTAAACTTGAACAAATTAAAGAAGCAAGACTAAATCGTACTTCATACTTCGATTAGGAGTATGACTATGAGATTAGATTTAACATTTGAAGAAAAGCATAAAACTTTTAATAATGGTGAAGTATTAATAGAAAGAAAAATGGGAACAATCATATTCCAATTAGGAAATAAATACTACACAACAAGTAAACGAAGAAAAGGAACTTATTCATTGAAATCATCATGGTTAGTTCATAAAAACAGTGGTTTATTATATAAACTATACTAAGTAATTAGTAGAAAAGTAAATGTACTATAATGAAAAAATATACAGTAGAATTAACAAAAGAACAACTTAAGCAATTAGGGATTGAAGTAGAAACAGAGTTTAAATATCCATTATTTAAAAGATGGAAAATAAGTGGTCAGATTTGTAAATTCACAGACATCAGAAAGGCAGAGACAGTATGGGAAGGAATGAGTTTGCATAAAGTAGGAACCACTAGGGATAATTTTACACCACATACAGATGCTATGTGGGAAGATGTAGCTTATGATGTTGAAAGAGACTTATGGGATGGGCAACCAGTAGAGTGTCTCACTTGTGACCATACACATGAAAGAGACATTAGATTTTATGATGTTTTAAACAGATGCACTTTCATGTATGATGGTAGAAGAGATGGGATGTTTTTTGATAACTACAAAGCACTCCAATCAGATAGATATGATGAGTGGATTATAAAAGCACATAAGACATTGGAGAGACAGTTATAACTAGTGAGGGTAACAGCATACTCCAAGTACTTCCTAGGAATATATCAGTTATTAAATGGGAGACACAACAGTGTAGAAATGAAGTAATTAGTGGTTTTAAAAGACTATATAGAACTAATGATATAACTATTATAAAGGTGTAGCAATGATAAGTAAAGAATTATTAAGTGAGATTTTGGATAGAGAAGTGATTAATGTTGTGGGTATTACTCAAATAGACAGTAGAGGAGTAGTAAGTTCTAAAGCTGTAAAGTTTGAAACAAGGAAAGATATATACAGAAGCATAAACATCTACGAACTTGCACATAAATGTAAAGAATGGGCTTATAATGAACACGGTGAAATTCTGACATCTTTTAAATACAAGGGTGAATGGATTGTTGAGGATGAACGTTATAGATATAGAGCAGACACAGAACCAGAAGCAATATTTAAAGCTTGTGAATGGATATTAAAGGAGATGAAATGATACATGAATGCAATCCAGTATTTAAAGAAATGAAACCTAAGGAAGAAATGATTGAATATGGAATTCAAGTATCTTCCAGAGGTAGATATGCAATCAAAAAGAACAACTTAGTATTAGGTGTTTATTCATCTAAAGCAGAAGCTATTTCTACAATAGATAGTTTAATAGGAGATTAAAATGAAATTTAAAGTAGGACAAATATGGAAAGACAGAGCTGGATATGAATACACAATAAAGAGCATAGATGAAGATAAAAGATTTCCATTAGAAACAGAAGGCGGTTTTCTATACTCAAAAGATGGAAAATGGTGGGATAATGAAGAAGAGAACGAGCTTGACTTAATAGAGCTTTTTAGAGATGCTGAAGAGTTAAATCTAAGCAATCCATCAAGTGAAGATACTTCAGAGCTTGTAGATACTTCAAATGGACTCTCAGCATCATACTATGTATTACCAATAGGTGCAACACAGATTCAAGACTTAATTGAACACAAAGAAATGAACTTTAGTCAAGGAAATATACTTAAAGCTATTTATAGATTAGGTAGTAAAAGTAATATAGATGCTAAATATGATTTAGAAAAGATTGTATATTTTGCAGAAAGAGAATTAAAAAGGATTCAGAAATGAAAGTAAAAGTAAATAAAGATTTAAAAAGAAAGCTACAGATGATTAATGTTTGGAAACGGTTCAAAAAGAATATGATAGAACAAGAACAAAGACATAGTCCTAGTTCAGTAATTAGTGCATTTATTCATAAAGATACAAGAGAAGGCATTCGTTTTTGGAATATGGTGGCAAAAGAAATAGATAGACTTGAATAGTCTATCCTGAAAAAGATAGTTGATGGATGAAATAAATGAATTAATGGAAAGACAAAATAGCTTTGAAGATAGTTTGACTTCACAGGAATATAATATCATTCAGCTATTTGACTTTAAAAATAATCTAAGTTGTAAGATAAGTGGATGGAATCTATTAGCTTTAACTAAAGGCGGATACTCTGTTAAGATAATGGTAGGGTATAACCAACACAAGAAACCTATATTCACAAGTAGTGTATCACTAACTAATTGGGATAAGGTAATAAAGTTTAAAGATAATATAGAAGAAATTAAAAACAAAGCTGTTTTATCTAAGGGTATATCTTCTAGTACAGAATTGGATAATCTCCTATAATAGGGAGTTTGTCTTCGGGTACCGAAGTAGCTACCGAGTAGGATACTTATAGTAGTGTCATTGTAAAATAGTAAAATCGTATAAATAGATTAAATAGATAAAGGGAAAATCAAATGAAAATATATAGAGATTTAGAGAATGAACCAGTGCAAAAAACAGAACATACCAATGTAGTAGAGCTAATGGGTAGCGACAATGCAATTAAGATTTATGAGATTATTGCTGAAAATGAAATGTGGGGATATTAAAATGATTGAACTAATTAAAAATGCATACAACAACAATTTGAATAAAAGTATTTTACACGAGTTGTTAAAAATGATGGCAATAAACTTATCGGTTTTTACAGTAATAGTATCATTAATTCTATTCCTTGCTTGGGAACCAGTGGATATTTTGCTTGTAATTAGGTACATCATCGTATATTTACTATTCTTATGTATACCAATAATATTAGAGTATATGAAACAAAAAAAGGAAAATTAATGGAGTTTACATACACACAAGCAAAAGAGATTATTAAAGAGTTAGGTAAATTTAAAGTATCTCCTTATGACCATTATGGATTAACTATCATTGAGATAGATGATGGAAGTGAATATGCAATAGGAGATGAATCAGAAGCAGATGATGCTTTGGATGAATATCTAGAAGGGTACCTTGAAGAATTAATCTATCCAGAATTACCAGAAAATATGATTAATTACTTTGACGATGAAGCTTGGAAAAGAGATGCAAGATATGATGGAAGAGGTTGCAGCTTATCTTCATATGATGGAAATGAATTAGACATTGCAGACTTAGTAGCGTTTAGGATTAATTAAATGACTAGATTAGAATTAGTAACAAATGAACTAAATAGAATGAATGTATTTGGAAATCATACTAATAAAACAGCAGATAAAATGTCAAAGATACTAGGAGAGGATATCCCTTTTCCAATGTCATTGACTATTGCTAATTATACTATGGCTACATTCACAGGTCACTTCCATTTAAAGATTAAACTAGCAGAGGATAATCTTATCCCTTGTAATGTCATAGCTTTCGTTCTAGCCAAGAGTGGAGCAAAGAAGACATCTAGTATGCTTAAGCTAGAAAAGGCTCTTAAAGGTGGTTATGATGTAATTAATGAATACAGATGGGATAAAGCTAAAAGACTAGCAGAAGATACAGATACAGATGTAACTCCACCATCTCCATTAAGTAATGCAATTGCAACAGAAGCAGGAATGATTCAGAGATTGAATGACTTTGCTAAAGAAGGAGTAGGACTACCTAGTTTATATGTAGATGAAATATCAACAGAACTAGCAAGTAATCCAGATATGATACCTAACATTAAATTAGTTTCACAACTGTTTGATGTAGGAGATATGAAGTCTAAACCATTAAAAGATAGACAAGCACAATCAGATGAAGTACATGGTATGGGAATGAGTGCATTGTTTATTGGAAGCGAACATGGTATACTAGAAGATGAATTAGTATTGAAGAAATTTGAAACAGAGTTTATTAGTAAACTAGCAAGAAGAAGTTTCTTTGTATATCCAGACTTCAAGCAAGAGGAAAAAACAGTAGAGACTATAGATGATTTACTGCAAGAGATTACTATTGAAGAAGAAGTTGCACAAGAACTATTAACAGATGTATCTATACAGAGCACATACATAGCTCGTAAAGCCATTCAAACTGATTATATGAATATTGATATAGATGAAGAAGCAAATCGCTTATACAAGCTCTATAAGGTTTATTGTGAAGAACTAGCTAAAGAGGTAACAGATAATGAAGCAGTACAGCTAGAATTAACTCATAGACATTGGAAAGCATTTAAGCTTGCAGGAGTCTATGCTGTTTTTAATGGTAATGAAAGTGTAACTATTCAAGATTTAAAAGAAGCTATTTATGTAGCAGAATTAAATAAAGAACACTTGAAGAAATTTACTTATATGGCTAATAGACAAAAGTATGAGATTCTACTAGACCATTACATTAATGGTGGTAAGACTTTATCAGCACATGAAATGGTTAAGAAGAAATGGATACAAAAAACAGGAGCTCCTTTAAAGACTATAGTAGAATTAGCTAATTCAAAATTAGGTAATACAGGTATGTTAGAAATAACAGAAGATAATACAGTAGTGTTTAAGAACTTTCAAAAAACAGAAGGTTTAGGTGCATCTTACATTATGGTAAGTGGAGCTAAAGAAGAAAGAGCAATGAGAACAGCTAGTGGATATACATATAAGAAATCATCTTTTGAGAAGATTGGAAACTTGTTATGTAATGATACAGCTTATTGTCCTTTTGAATTCAAAGGAGGAATTCGTGGAAAAGATTATATTGTATCTGGTGCCGATTTCATCGTACTTGATGTTGATGATGATGGGATTACAGATAATGAAGCATCAGACATGTTGTGTGATTTTAACCACATTATTGCTAGGACTAGCTCTAACAGTCCTTACAAGTTTAGAGTTATACTACCTACTGACATTACAGTAGATATAGAAAATGATAAGTGGAAACCATTTATGAAGAAGGTATCAGAATATTTAGGAATTGAAATTGATTTACTTCCTAAAGCACAGATATATTATGGATATAAAGGTAGAGAACTTATTGTAAATGAAGGTATTGATTTACCAGCTTCAGAGCTAGTGAAGAATATAGAGTTACCAGAAAAGAAAGCTAAACCATTAACTAGAAAAGGTGTATCAGAAGTATTAGATAATCCATTCGAAACATTTAAATATGCATATGAGATTGAATCTGGAAAAGGACTACATAATAGTCTTTGGAGAGTAACAGTACATGCTTATGATATTGGTTTAACTTACGATGAAACTGTCACAGTTTTAAATGATATATTAGAGTACATAGATGATGAACCTAGAACAGGATATATGGATAGTTTATATAAAAGAATGAGAAGTTATAATGGATGGGAATAACTGTTCAATATGTACTACTCAATACGATTTAGAAGAACAAAGTATAAATGGTAAGATTTGGTACAGATGTAAAATATGTACTAAACTAGGAAGAATGTTACCAATAGGTAATAGATAAATGGAATGGATAAATGAAACAAATATTAAAGACTTTAGTTCTTACGTTGGGTTTATATATAGAATCAATTATACCGATGGTACAGTGTACTTCGGTAAAAAGAACTTCACAATACAAAGAACATTACCACCTCTTAAAGGGTATAAAAGAAAAAGGAAGATTCTAAAAGAATCTAACTGGAAAAAATATGAAGGTTCTTCTGATTGGGGTAAATATAAAGTAGTACAAAGTAAAACTATACTAAAAGTATTTAAGACTAAAGGAGGATTAACTTATGGAGAAGTGGAGTTGTTGGTTAGGGAAAGAGTTCTATTCAGGCTTGATTGTCTTAATTTTAATATATCTGGTAGATTTTATAAAAGAAACATTGAAACAAAAGAAGTGATATGGAAAAAATATTCAGATACGAGAATGGAAAACTGTACAGGATTTCGACAAATAAGGAAGTAGGGACAACAGTACATGGATATAGGAGAGTAAAAGTAAATTATAAAACTTATGCAGTTCACAGAATTATATGGGAACTACATTATGGAGAAATTCCGAACAAGATGCAAATCGACCATATAGACCATGATAGGTTAAATAACAAACTATCGAACTTACGATTAGTAGAACAAAAAGATAATTTATTGAATAAGAGTTTATACAAGACATCTTCATCAGGAATAAGTGGAATAAACTTTGTTAAAAATCTAAAAAAGTGGAAAGTGATAATGCAAAAAGATAAGAAAAGAATATATCTTGGAGTGTTTGAAGATTTTGAAGAAGCAATAGAAGTTAGGAAAAATTTTATCAAGAAAGGTGAGTTTCATGAAAATCATGGAAATTAACAATAATATCTCTGGTAAATTTTATCCTGCAAATGTCGAAAGAAGGAAAATAAAATGGAGAACTTAACTGAAACAAGTTTAGAAGAATTGTATGATTATGTAAAACTTAGAAATAAGTGGAATAAGAAAACAATGAAATTAACAATGTTTGATATTAATATGTTAATTCAACATATAGAGGATTTAGAAAATGATTGATGATGGAGATATATTACCACTAAGTAATTGTTGTAATGCATTAATATATTGGGAAACTGATATATGTTCAGATTGTAAAGAACATTGTATCTCTAATTGGGATAAATTAGAAGAACAATATGAATGGCAACAAGAAGTAATAAGGGATTTAGAAAATGACTAAATATAAAGTACACTTTTACAATGCAATATTTACATATGTTATTCATGCTCCTAATATAGATATAGCATTAGATAGAGCTAATGAAAAATATGACAATGTAAGTCATGTGGAGGAAGTATGACATGTAATCTAGTAATTGATGCAGATAGTATATTGTACACTAGTTGTTACAGAAATCAAGATATAGATAAACAACATTGGTTTGCAGAACTAGCTTATAAAGACTTCTGTAGTACAGTAAGTAATATAGAGAGTGCTGTTTATAAACAATATGATTTGCAGAAAACAGATAAGCTAATTACAGAATTAGTATTTAGTCCAAAGAAGACATTTCGTAATGAGTTATCAGAATCATATAAGAGCAACAGGAAGCCTACTTTAATTGTAGGTATACCAGAACTCAAACAAATGGTTTCTATTCGTCTAGGGTACACAGAAGTTGTTAATATGGAAGCTGATGATATTGTAATTACTAGAGCTTATGAAAAAGAGAATGTAGTTATTGCTTGTATAGATAAAGATATATTTACACATAGTCCAGTACCTTGTTTTAATTATAAGAAATGGGAATGGACTGATGGATTAGATGAAGAAACAATAAATACTAATTATTGGATTCAAGCTCTAATGGGTGATAGTACAGATGGAATTAAAGGTGCTAAAGGAGTAGGAGCTAAAACAGCAGAGAAGATTGTATATAGTCTAGATGGATTTGACTATAATAAATATGTAGCATATTTTGATTCAGAAGGCGATGCTGTTTTATCTATGAGATTAGTTAGACTAGACCAATATAGTTCAGACAATGGACTAGAATTATGGAACGATTATTAAAAGGAAACAAATGTCAAAACCCGTAGTATTAATTTGTGGAGAATCTGGAACAGGTAAAAGTTCAATGTTTGAAACATTACCACCAGAAAGAACACTAATTTTAAACACAGAATTAAAACCATTACCAATGAGGAACTTTAATCAGTTCAAGAATGTAATGGCAGATACATACAAGAAACTAGATAGTGCAATTAGTCAGTTACAGAAAACAGACAAGTACGATTATGTAGTACTAGATAGCTTTACATCTTTAACAGAGATTGTAAACAAATATGCTAGTACTGCATTTAATGGTTTTGAAGTATGGGCACAATATAATCAAATGATTGTTGATACAATTTGGAAGCTTAAGAAGCTACCACAACAAACATTTATTATTGCACTACCAGAACAGAAAGCAATGGAATTTGGTGAAACAAAAGCATATGCTAGAGTAAAAGGTAAAGAGTTAAAATATGGTTATCTTGAAAAAGAAGTAGCAGTAGTACTATTCACTAAACCAGTATATGATGATGATACTGGAGAAATGGAAGATGTAAATATGTTTTACAAAGCAAATAAAGCAAATACAGCAAAGAGTCCAAGAGGAATGTTTGATGGTGAAGTTAAGAATGATGCTTTATTTATTGCAGAGAAGATAAATGAGTACTATAACTAAAAAACAGGTACAGGAACAATTACTTAGATATTTTGAAGGTGATAAGTCACGATTAAAGAAATTAGCTAAGAGTTGTAATGAGTTGGGATTTCCTATAGGTGAAAATATATCAGCTATACAGAAACATCCAGGGCACTTCAGTCTATTGATAAGCTATTCAGATTTAGGAATATTATCAAAATTAACAGATAGTCTAGAAGTTTTAAAACAAAAGGAAAAATAACATGGAATTGATTTTCAATTTACAAGAAGTAGAAGAAGCAGTAGAAGCAACAGAAGGTGGTTCATTTGGACTAATTGATACAGGAGTATACAAGAACAGTACAATTGTTCGTGCAGTATTAGGTAAAACTAAAAAAGGTAATAACAAATTAGATGTTACTGTTCGTACAGAAGATGGACATGAACTTACAATCTATCAAGCATTTGTAATTGATACTAAGTGGGCTAGTGGAGCAGATAATAAGTATGGATATGGAGCTTGGTTACGATTTGCTAAAGTAACTGGCATTAAATCATTAGCTACATTCCAAGATTCAATTATGAAAGATGATGGAACTCCAGCCAAGAAAAAAGATGGTACTCCATTAGTATTGACTTGTCTTAAAGATTGTCATGGAGCTAAAGCAGATGTAGCTATTCAGAAAGTATTTGGATACTATAACAATGAAGTAACTGAAAAGAATGAAATCTATGATGTATATGCTGTTGGTTCAGAAAAGTCAGATAAAGTAGCACTTCGTTTAAAAGACAAAGAAGATAAAGATTTTAAAGCTTATAAAGCTAGTGGTGGTTCAACTGAACAAGCATCAACTGAAGAAGAAGAGGAGTTAATTTAATGAACAATACAGAAGTAGATAACAGACAAGTACAAGTAGATAGAGGATTAGCAATGGTTCGTCTTTTAAACAATGATGATTTTAAATTAGTATTTGAAAAACATTACTTAGAGGACTGGGCTTTAACACAAGTACATAATGTAAGTGTATACGAGAACTCTTCAAGAGGTCCAGTAATGGAACAGATGTTAGCACGAAGTATCTTTAGTGTATTTTGTTCAGATGTAGTAGCAGAAGGAAACATTGCTAAAGATGATTTAAATTCAGAAGCTGAAGCAGTAGAAGTAGTAGAGGACTAAGTCCTTTGCTATGCTATTTAAAAGAAGAGTTTAGACCTAAGAGAGTTATGGCTAAGAATAAGTTTACTCACTTAGATGTAGACTTTTACATTCTTAAAAAGAATTACTTAGGAAAACCAACGAAGATATTCATTGCTTATAGAATGAATGATTGGGCAGTTGTCACAGTAGGTGATTCACATGATAAAATAAAACAAGTAATAAAGGATAAATATGAATGCATTAGATGAACTAGCAAGATTTCAAACAGATAGAGGATTACACTTAAAAGAATTTAATTTGAAAGCATCAACAATAAATATGCTGGAAGAAATTGCAGAACTACATGGTGATGAAGATAGTTACGAGCAAACAGACCGAGAATTTGCAGAAGAAATATTTGAAGGATATTTTGATGAAGATGATACAGAAACAACAATAGAAGAAAAAGTAGATGCTTTAGCAGACATTACTGTTTTTGCCTTAGGAGACATAATGAAGCTAGGTTATGACCCAGAGAAAGTACTACTTGAAGTAAGTAAAGAAATTAATAGTAGAGTAGGTACTTTTATAGATGGTAAATTTATGAAAGATAAATCAGAAGAAGCAATGAAGAATTGGTATAAAGCTGATTTTACAAATTGTAAACTATAAGGAAACAAATGGAAGTAAATTTAGATGAATTAGTTAAAGACTTAGAGTCAGGAATGAGTGTTAGAGCTATAGCAAGAAAAAACAGTATGGCTGAATCAACATTGAGATATAGACTAGCTAAAGCAGGTCTAGCTAAAGATAGTAGATTTAAAGGAGAACCAGAAAAGATAGTAACTGGAACTTCAACACTAACAGATGAAGCTGGGAATGTTAAATTAACATGGACTAAAACAAAAATAAAAGATACTGATAACTTAGAATCATTTAAACAAGCTGTAACAGACTTTTTAGCTGAAGGTAATATAGTAGGTAAAAATACAATTAAGAAGCCTTTAACAGCAGATGATGATACTCTAAGTGTATATACTATTGGAGATGCTCATGTAGGTATGTTAGCTTGGGACAAAGAAACTGGTGCAGATAATGATTTACAAACTGTACAAGAAGATTTACTAGGAGCTATGGACTTATTAGTAGAGCAATCACATCCTAGTTATGAAGCTTTTATAATTGATGTAGGAGATTGGTTCCATTCAGATAATGCTAACAACAGAACAGCTAATGCAGGTAATGCTTTAGATGTAGATGGTAGATATCCAAAAGTACTACAAGTAGGACTAGAGTTAGTAGTTAAGCTAATTGATAAAGCATTAACTAAACATGCTGTTGTTCGTTGGAGAAGTGCTATAGGTAATCATAATGAGCATTCAGCAATTATGATGACAGCATTCATTAAAGCATGGTATAGAAATGAAGAGAGAGTAATTGTAATGGATACTCCTAATATGTTTATGTATCATAAATTTGGCACTAACTTAATAGGAGTTACACATGGTCATACAGTTAAAGCAGAGAAGCTTGGTGAGATTATGTCAGTGGATTGTAAAGACTTATGGTCAGACACAAACAACCGTTACTGGTATACAGGTCACATTCATCACCAATCAGTCAAAGAGTTTTCAAATTGTGTTGTGGAAACTTTCAGGACTCTTGCAGGTAAAGATGCTTGGCATTCAGCTTCAGGGTATCGTTCAGGACAAGATATGAAATGTATTACATTACATAAAGACTATGGTGAGATTAGTAGGAATACAGTATCACTAGCAATGGTAAGAGGAAAATAGCAATGAATAAAATTAAAATACTACTAAAAGATGATGAAATAATAGAATATGAATTAATAGAAGAATTAAGCTATGGAGCAAAAGTGAAAGTTGATAATAAAATTTCTTTAATAACATGGAATGAAATAAGAGTAATAACTTATGGATAAGAAGAGTCTATATAATCCACAAGGATGTGACAGTTTAGAAGAGACACTTATCGGAGGTAATCCATCAGGACTACTAAACTTTAATAAGACTAGATATGAATGGGCAGGTAAATTATACAAGTCTATGAGAGATTGTTTCTGGACTCCAGAATCAGTTAATACATCTAGTGAATCAAAGAATTACAGTAAACTAGAAGATGAAGAAAGATTTGCTTATGATAGAGTATTTGCTCAGTTATCATTCTTAGACAGTCTAATTGCAGATAGTCTAGCAGATAACCTTAATGGGTATATTACTAACAAAGTAGTTAATGCTTGTATTATTGAACAGTCAGCTCAAGAAGTACTACATAGTAAAAGCTATGCTGTTTTACTTGCTGATACAGTAGAAAACTCAGATGAAGTATTTGAGTTGTATAAACAAGACTTAGCTTTGAATGCAAAGAATGTAGAAGTACATAAGATGTTTAATGATATTACACAAGGTGAAGTAACTCCAGAGAAAATTTATTATGCTTTAATTGCTAATCAACTATTAGAGGGTATCTTCTTTCAAACTGGTTTTGCAACTATATATTATTTAGGCAATACAATGGTAGCATCAGCAGACATGATTAAAGAAATACATTAACAACAACTTAGATGTAAAAGTTGTTACAGTGCTTCATAGGAGTAATCCTATGTCGAAACTACCCTAAAACGGGAAACTCTCAGAAAAGAGACAATCCGTTACTAAAATAACTTATAAGATTATGGTAAAATTCAGATTAATATGATATAATTATATAAAGAAAGGATTAATATGAAAATTTGTAAAGAATGCAATTCAGAGAAAGCATTGGAAGACTTTCCAAAGCAAAAACAAAACAGTGATGGTAGGCTTGGGATATGCAAAGAATGCAGAAACAAAAGAACAAGAATAGCATCATTAAAAAGCTACCATAAGAATAGAGAAAAAAGACTGGAAGCAAATAGAGAAAGAAAACTATTAGAGCCAGAAAAAAGAAAAGAGTATGATAAAAGATATAGAGAAAAACACAAACAAGAGATAATAGACCAGAAGACTAGATATAACTGTAGAACAATATATAAATGTACTATAGGAGAATATCAAGAGCGAATGGATACATCGAATGCTTGTGAGATATGTGGAAAAGAAAACGATTTATGCTATGACCACAATCATGAAACACTAGAGTTTAGAGGTGTGTTATGTAAAGGTTGCAACAGAAGCATAGGACAACTTGGAGACACAAAAGAATCTATAGAAAGAGTTTTAAAATACTTTAATAAGTTATAAATGTCCAACGACTATCCCTGAAATGGGAGTACACTCAAGTGAGTGGAAACGGGTAGAGTCCTAATGAAATTAGGATTTTGATATAGTCTACTCTGCATGGTGATATGCAGAAGTTCATAAGAGAACTGGTAGTGATTAACGACCACTATTGAATGTAAAGGAAAGACGAATTGCATCACTTGGTACTATTTGAGAACATCATTAAAGAGTTTCAAAAAGAAAATCCAGACTTACCTTGGTTTATGATTAGAGCTAAGACTAATGCATTATTCGATAAAGCATATGAATTGGAATCTAGTTGGATGCAATATATATTAGGATTTAAGTTCTCTAAAGAAGTAACTGATGCAACAGTAGCTTACTTTATTAAGAAGAGACAACAAGCAGTTAACATGTATGATGAACATGAAGACAAATATGGTTTTGGATACAGAACACCATTAGTAAATGCTCTATTAAAAAGAGAATCAGCTAATGAAACAAGAACAAACTTCTTTGAAGGCAAAGTATCTAATTATTCTAAACAAGAATTATCATGGGATGAACTGACTGGATTTGAAGGAATTAACTTTGAAGAAGCAATTGTAACTAAACAATTATCTTTTGAAGAAGCAGTAAAGGAAAAATAATGAAAGTAGAATTACTACACAATACTCCATTAGAAATAGCAGACTTAGCTATATCTAAATGTTGGGATAAGAAATCAACTGATGGAATAAACAGAGAAAGAATGCAAAGAGTAGGTGTAAAGTTTAAACATGCATCTACACTAGAACATGTATACTATAACTTTGATATAGATGGAATAAGTAGAGCTTGTCTACAAGAATTAGCTAGACATAGAATGAGTTCATTTTCAGTTAAGTCCAGTAGATATACTCTAAAAGAGTTAAAAGATGCACCTTGTATGTGGTATGATGCACCAAAGGATTGTGACTGGGAGACTGGAAAAAGATTTCTAGTAATGACAGGTGAAAATTTTATTGATAGCCATAACATATTCACATTAGGTTCAATACAAAACAGACTACTACAAGGATTATCTAATGATGTAGTTAAATATCAGCTTCCAGAAGCCTACAAGACATCTTTAGTATGGACTATCAACATTAGGTCTCTTCGTAACTTCTTAGCTCTAAGAAGCTCTAAGAGTGCACTATGGGAGATTAGAGAATTAGCACAAAATATATATAATGAATTACCAGTAGAACATTTATTTTTATTCGAGGATATTATGAATGAAAATGAGTAAAATTAGAACATTATATTTTGATGCTACAGGAATGTATTCATCTGATTCAGATATAATGAATTGGTATATACACAAACAGTAAGGGTAGAACCTACTGTTTTTCGTTGAGCTTATATGAAGTAAGAAACGATTATAAGTTCAGCAAAAAATATAAGGAGAATAAAATGAAATATATAAATGGAAATGCATATTGGGTAAAAGTAAATGGAGAATCATGGTTAGCATATTACTTAAATGAAGACTTTTGGATTACGGAAGATAGGTTTATTGAAGAAAACAATGAAGATGTAGAAGAAATAATTCATATTAAATTTCCAGATGGATGGAAAAAGGAGGTATATTAATGAGAGTAACAATAGAAATGACACAGCATAAACTAGATAATATCATAACAGTAGTTGATATGGAACAGTATGTGAAAGAAGGATTCAAATATCTATATATTAGAAAAAAAGAATATACAGATTTAGAAAAATTATAAGGAAAGCAATGAGTGATATAGTAGTAGCTGATACACAGCAAGAAAAAGAAGAATTAGAATTAATAAGAACTAGATTCGGAGTAGAACCAGAAAGATTCCAAAAAGCAATTAGCTTTGCACAATTAATAGTAGAAGGAGTTAGTAGAAAGAGAGCTTATGAAGAAGCATATCAAGCTACTAAAGACCAAGCTATTAGTAGAGCTAGTTCTACATTTAGAGCTAAGTATGTTCAAGAATTAGTTAGATATTTCAGACCCAATGATGATACATTATATATAGGTGAAATAAAGACTATTATACAAAGAGGTATGGAAATAGTGAGAGATAGAAGAAGTAGTCCTAGAGAGGTTACAGAAGCTATGAAAGCACTACAACCATATATTAAACAACAAGTAGATGCTAAACTACAAGTAGAACATACACATGAAGTTAAACCAGCAGATGCCGTAATGGTTAAGATGCAGAAACAAATAGAACAACTTACAAGTAATGGTAAAATGGTTAGTCAAGATGGTGAAATAATTGATGTAGAAGAGGTAATGTAATGAGACAAAGTTATAAGGATAAAATATGTCCAAGATGCAGAAGAAAAGATGCTGAAAATGGATTAGCAGGACATATAAGATGTAAATCATGCAGAACTGTATGGGTTGAGGACTAAATGGTAGACCAAGCTGGAGAGATAATTGATGTAGAGGAAATCATATGAAAATAAAAATAAACTTAAGTGAAAAAAGAACACAGAAAGTATTAGATTTAATAGAAGAATTAGAAAAAGAAGAAAAACTTTGCGAATGGTTTTGGGATAATCAATAATGAAATTTATAGTAAATTCAATAGCATTAAAAAGTTTAAGAAATGGGTGGAAGCACATTTATTTATACAAGAAAGAAGAGAGACTAAAAAAATGAAAAATGATTCAACCAATAGTAGAGTTTACAGACCAGACTACACTAAACCATACAGACCAAAGAAAGAATCAATAGACTTTATGTCATGGTGTAACTTAAATCTTATAGAAGAAGATAATAAGACTCCTAGAATCCATTATGAGTTCTTAGACTTAGCATTAAGTAGTGAAGATAAAGTACAAGTAATTGTACATCGTGGTGGTGCTAAGACTACTGTTTTAAATACTAAACTTACATTATATGTGGCATCACTTGGATACATGCCTAACTTCTTAAATAAGAATGGAGAACTACAGAAGATACAAAATCTAATGATATTCTCTGCTAGTGAAGACCAAGCAATTGGACTGCTAGAAGAGATTGTATTTATGTGGGAGAACAGTGAAGTTTTACAGCAGACATTAACGCTAGAGAAAGCAACTAAAAAGAATGCTAGATTTAGGAATGAACAAGGTGATGTAATGTATGTACAAGTAAAAGGTTCAGGACAATCACTTCGTGGTACTAAGAGAGCAGGCAAGAGACCTCAACTAATGCTATTTGATGATATCTTACCAGATGATGCTTTATTTAGTAAGACAGAAAGGAGTAAAGTAACTAAATGGTTTATGTCTTCAGTATATCCTTCTGTTGATATGAATTTTAATAAAATGATAGTTGTAGGAACTCCATTTGCAGAAGATGATATTCTATTAAAGATGAAAAGACATTCAGAGTTTATGACTATTGAGTGTCCAGTAGCACAAGTCTTCCCATGTCCTAAAGAGGACATTGTTTCCAGTTGGGAAGATAGATTTACAAAAGACAAAATCTGGAAACTATACGAAGGTGCTAAAGGGCTAGGTGAAGAAGCTTCATTTTATAGAGAGTATATGTTACAAGTAACTTCAGAAGAAACAAGAGTGTTTAAAGACCAATGGTTAAGACACTTTGAATATAATATTGTTAAGGAAAGATTTTCCGAAATGAACTTCTTTACTTCAATGGACCTAGCAGTTAGCATTAAAAACAGTGGTGACTACAGAGTAATAATGACTATAGCAGTAGACAAAGAAAAGAATATTTATCTAGTCAAGACTGATGTAGGTAATTACAATCCTAGTGAGGTAATAGACATACTTTTTAATCATGTACGAATGTACAGACCTCTTGAAGTTAGAGCAGAGAAAGCTAGTTTACAACAAGTTTTAGACCACTTTATACAGCTAGAAATGGCAAGAACTGGTACTTACTTTAACTATAAAGGATTAGAGCTAAATTCAACTACAAATAAAGAACAAAGAATTTCAGCATTACAACCACTGTTTAAAACAGGGAAAATTTGGTTACCTAGTGATAGAGACCAAGAGTCATTAGCTGAATTAGATTATGAATATAAAGGTTTTACAAAAGAAGGAGCAACAACAGAACATGATGATGCATTAGACTGTTTAGCAAACTTCTTAGACCCAGACTTCATAATCTATCCTACGGGACAATCAGCTACAGAATACTCAGGAGGAGATGCAGGGAACTTTGAAGACTTGTATCAAGATACTGATGATTACTACGAAAGGATGTAATTAATGACTTTAAATGAATTCAGGAATGTGTTACTTGGTAAATCAATACAAAGAACACAACTTCCAGTAGATTCAATACTAAAGGAGAAGATATTCTCAGGAATGAAAGAGATAGCTAAGATAACAATTCCGTTGATATTAGTAATCCAAGATAGAACTGGATATGATGTACTAAGAAGAATTGATGATAATATGTACATCAGATTTCCAAAAAGACCATTAGCAGAAGATGATGAATTAGATGTTGATGAAGCATTAGTAGATGCACTAGCATACTATGTAATGGCAGATTTAGAAAGAGCAAATAGACAAATGCATCAAGGTTCATATTTACGAGAGATAGATTATAACAATGATAGATTAACTGAAACATATCTAAGTGATACTACAAATGTAGCTCCTAGGTACTACCAATTTGATAGAACTAAAAGTTTTGATGATACAGTGGTGACACCATGGATTTAATACTAACAGAACTGTTAAATGGTAAGAGTTATGCAATTGGAGATGCTGTTATAGAAATGCAGACAGAGTTCCAGTCAGTTGTACCATATACAACAGTAGAGACTCTAAATGGTTTATTCTTTGTATGGGATGAACTATTCATAAACAAATGTCTAGTAGCATTATCTACTGATTCGATGGAGGATATGACAGAGACTGAAAGGGAAGTATTCAGAGCATTCATACAGTTTGAGGATGCAATGTCACATACAGCAGATGATGAAGTAGTACAAGATGCAATTGGATGTACTATACCAGATGCAAATGGTGTCAGCTATATAGTAACTAGCACTGGAACTACAATTGAACTATGTAGTAATCCAGAACTAACAGTAGCTAAAGAGAATATCTCTAAAGCACTAGACACTGTTTTAATGAAGATATACAATTGTGAAGATTATAATGATGTAGGTATTATTGAAGGTGATGTAACAGACATTGTACCTTGTACTATATAAAGGTATAAGATATGCCTAGAACACAAGATGGACTATCTAAGAATTATCTACCTAGTATAACAAATAAACCAGATAGTAATTCAGACTTTTTAAAGATAGTTGAAATAAGTAAATCAATAGCTTTCTCAGGACTGAAAGGACAGTGGGATGAACATCTAAGAAAAGCAGGAAGTGTAATCACTGTTGATGGTAGAGAACTGTATACTGCTTTAACACTATCTGCACATGTGTCAATGGACTTCTTTAATAAAGGAACTAAAGGTTGGCATACAGCAGAAGCACTGAGAATACTTGGACTAGATAATGATGATTTAACGGATATACAAAGAACTGCATTCACAAAAGATGTAAATGGTTACTTTCAATATTATAATTGGAAAAGAGAAATATCAGCATTGGAGTTTACATATCAAGTAAACAGACTAAATGATATGCTTGTAGATGTAGATACAATAGAGATAGACTATGAACTACAAGCTTATAATCCAGATGTATATACAACAGATGCTGACAGACCTTACAACAGCAAAGCTTCTATATTCAGTGATGTACTTCTTTGGAAGCAAACATTAACAACAGATATGTTTGATGTAGAATTTGGAGCTAGTAATAATCCAGATATTATAAACAAGACTTCTGAACAATTACTTGGAAAAAGTATACGATTATTTACTGGAACAACAGATGTGACTTCATCTTTTACTACAGAATCATTAACAGCTATTAGAGCTATGATTGCATATTCAGGTACAACTTTTATGGATAAGTTATCTGCTTCTAAAACTTCTGAAGGAACATTAACAATACCAGATATACAAACAGTAGAATACATAACAGCTATAGGAACTGAAGTATTTGATGCAAATATTAAATCAGACTTCCTATTAGATGAAGAGGAAATATATTATAGATTCTATACAGAAAACAGTTATGGTAATGAAGTAGATTTAGGAATAGATGATGAAAGAAAACTATTTACTGATATAGCAATAGATTCAAAAGGATACTATGCATCTAGATTTTGGGATTTTACAAAACTAATAATAGATGAAGAACAATACCAGCTACATATAGATAAACAAGATGATTGGATTATGTATGATACTAGAACTGGCTATGGTGCATATATATATGTAGATGAATTCATGAAATTAGATGTGGATGAATTCTCATATATAATGAATAAATATCTTGACTTTAGACTAGATGTAGAAGAAGGTAGTTTTTTTGATAATCTTCTTACATCTGTAGCAAGATTAGTATCCACTGTTTTTAGTGTAGCTTATGATTTATTCTCAACTATACCAACATTTAAACAACAGCTAGACATAATAACAAGTGTAGTGAATTCACTATTCGGAACAGATATGACAAATGAAGAAGTATTTAATGTTGGACTCAATGTAGGCATATTAGTAGCAACAATGGGATTATCTTCAGAAGTACAAGTAGCACAATTCACAGCAATTACACTAGCATCAGTAGGATTAATTACTACACAAGTTGGAGTAATGACAGCTTACTATACTACACTAGCTACATTATCTGCACTAACAATAGGACAGAAAATAATGGATGCTGGAGACAAGTCAGATGAAAAGAAACAAGCTGAATTGGATGAAGCAACTAAAGAAAAAGAAGCTATAGAAGCTAAAGAAAAAGAGAGAGAAGAAGCAGAGAAAGCCAAGAGAGAGCAAGAGATTACCTTTGAAGAAGAGAAGGAAAAATCAGAGTTCACTCTGTTTCTACAAGACCCTGTATATGAATTAAAAAGAGACTTATTAAAAATAAGAACTAATGATGTTGGTATACAGGTTAAACAAATAAAAAGAATAGGAAAGGAGGTAACTGTATAAATGGCAGAAGTATTACCAGAATTAAAGACACAATACAAATCATACTATGAAGATTTATCAATTCAAATGGTAAGTAAAAATTCTATGTTTGTTAAAATGACAGAAGAGTTAAATAAAAGAATGTTAGAATTTGGAATTACACCAGAACAAAAAGCAGAATTAGAATCACAAATGCTAACTACTTTAATACCACAGTTTGAACAAATAGCTGATAATAAAGCTAGAGAACTTATGAAACTAGAAGCAGAGATTCCATTAAAGGAAGCACAGACTTCTGAAGCTGTTAGAAAGATTCAAGCATATGATGATAATATGTTGAATACAGTAGTAGAACAACAAGCAGGATTAGCATCATTTGCTGTTAATGCAAATAGTGATACTGCTCAATCAACAATTGATGAACTTAAAGCTAAAATGGCAGAAGTAGAAAAAAGAGTAATACCAGTAGATGGAGGTTCAGTACCACCAGAACCAGAAACAGTGGTTTCAGTACCTAATGGATTGTCTGTAACAGATGTAACTACTGATTCAATTACTTTAGAATGGCAACCAGTACTAGATGCTACAAGTTATGTATTATATAGAGATGGAGTACAAGTAGCTTCAAGTGGAGCATTAAGCTTTGTAGACTTAGCACTAACAGCTGTTACTAAGTATGCATACAATGTAAAAGCATTCAGAGGTAGTTCTTCATCAGAGTTATCTACAACAGTAATTGGAGTAACAGTATGATAGATGAAGAAATAGATAAAGAAGAAGAATCAAAAGAGGAAAGAGAAAAGAAGATTTTCTCTAACCTTAGGTATGATTA
>Ga0256828_1000163_pt1 | contig 44625 bp, 50 predicted proteins | sample CV88metaG_FD_185993 | JGI IMG/M metagenome (GOLD analysis project Ga0256828, IMG submission 185993) | Hydrothermal vent microbial communities from East Pacific Rise, Pacific Ocean - CV88 | ecosystem: Environmental > Aquatic > Marine > Hydrothermal vents | place: Pacific Ocean: East Pacific Rise...
ATAGTTAGCTTCTGAACTAACATCCATTAATTTAACTACACCAACTGCATCAGATGTAAATAATAGACCTTGAAGTTTCTTATTAGTACCTGCAACATCTACAGCTGTATCTTTACCAAATTGGTTAGACATTGCTACTTTGATACCAGCAATCTCAATGATGTTACCTTTAGCGATTGAACCATTATCACCACCATTGAAATCTCTATTTACAGCTTTAGCAGATTGTACTAAGTTGTAGTAGTTGATTGGGTCAGTAATAAAGATTGGGTCACCTGTTACATCATTAGACTCTAAATGTGCTTTAGCTGCAAAGATAGTATCTAAGATAGCATCACCTTTAGCTTCTGCATCTGCACCATTAGCGATATCATCATTATTGATTTCAAAACCATCTGGTTGAGCGGCAACACCTGTAGCTTGTGTAGCAGCTAATACTGTAGCAAATACTTGCTTATCAATCTTAACAGCTAAAGACTCACCACTTCTCTTAGCAAGTTCACCTCTGATTTCAAAGTGTGCCATTTTCTCTTCATAGTTATCAACGAATGTAGATACATATTGTAAATCTTCAATTAAGATTGTTCTCTCATTATCTACCATATCTGTTGTAGATACATCCTCACCTGGTAGGTGTGTTGCAACTGCTGTATCTGAAATGTTACCAGTAACTACAAATTGAGCTGATTTACCATTAGAGATTGTTCTAACTTTAACTAAGTCAAGACCTAAATTTTTCTTATCAAATGCGTGTAAAACCTCACCTGAGTATACTTTAAGGTTAAGTGCTTTTCTATCACCAGCCCCTTCAATTTGTGTAATTCCTACTGCTGAAATTGCCATTTTGTTTCCTTGTGTTTGTTTAGTTTTGTTTTATAAAACACTCTTCTATTGTATATTAAGGGAAGTAAGAAGAGACAATCTTCCCTCTACGTTTATAACTAGAACCTGCTGTTAGCTATCTTAGTTGCTACCATATTAGTATATGAAGCATCTTTGCCATACATACTATTATTCATAGCTTTATACATATCAGCTTTAGTCTCAAAACTGTTTGTATTACCTGAAGTTCCTTGCTGAGTACCTTTAAGAACTCTCTTAGGAAGTCCCTCACCGTTAGCAGCTTTATACTGAGATGTTAAAGAGTTAATACCAAACATCATAGTTTCAGTATCACCACTAGAAACAGCAGCATTAAATACCTCAATCTGCTCAGGTGTCCAAGTTTCTTTAGCCCATGTTACCATAGTCTCAAAACCTTCTTTACCACCTGTTGCTTCATAAGCTTTAGCTTCTTGTGCTTCAACTATAGCTGCTTGTCCTTGTAGGAAACTCTCAGCTAAGTCTGGAGATACACCTAGAGACTCTAAGCCTTTTAATGTGTCTTCTGTTAGCACACCAGATGTTCTATAGTCTTCTACAAAATCACCTAATGTTGGTTCCTCTGTTTCCACTGCTTCTACTTGAGGTGTTTCAGGCTCATTAGATACTTGCTCTTCTTCTTGAGAGGCTTTAAGCTTCTCGTATTCAGCTTTGTAATCTATCTCAGGAGCTTTAACTTCCTCTACAAACTCAGGAGCTTTCTCAGGGTCTGCTTGACCTTGTGCTTTAGCTTCTTTATTATCTACTAAATCAAGCATCTCTTGTTCATGAGGAGTTACCTCAGGAGTTACTTGTTCTTCTTGTACTGCCTCTTGTTCCATGATTATTTACCTTTAGGTGCTTTAGGTTTAGTTAAATCTCTATAACCTGGGTTAGCTCTTTTACCAGCTTTAAAATCTGCTGCTTCTTTCTTTTTATCTCTTGGTTTGTAACTTGCGTCTACTATCATTTTTGCCATATGTTTATCCTTGTTGTATTTTATTAGGGTCTTGCACGTTTGGTACACCTGCATCTGTTAACCCTTGTTGTTCTTGTTGTACTTCTTCTTGTGAAGCAAACAACGCCTCTACATCTTTAATTGCTAAAGCTGTTCCTAGTCTCTTTAGGTATTCATCCATCTTAATGTATTTAACTACATATTCTGGGTTTACCTCTGCTAATAGACCATTAAGTTGTCTAAGCTTCTCTAGGTCTTGTGTTCTACCTAAGGCTGATAAACCTGTTGTAATAGAGGGTTCTACCATATTACCTAAGTCCATTTTCATATCTTGCATCATAAGATTTACAAGAGGTAATTGAAACTCTTGTGAGATAATACTGTAGATACCACCTAAGGCATCTTCAAGCTCTCTAGCTAAATATTGTATCTCCAGTGCTGTAGTTCTCTCTGAGTCTCTTGTAGTTGTAGATTGTAACAGAAATGCTGCCCCAATTCTTCTAGTAATATCATCAACTATTTTCAATGGTATCTGAAGGTCAGCTTGTTTATCTACTGCTAGTCTTGAAATATCTCGTTCTAAATCTCCAACTATAACACCACCATTTTCAGCTTCTTCAAGTTCATCAGCTTCTATAGGGCTTCCAGGTCTAATACCAAATACAACCTTAGCTGCAATAGCTGAGTATTCAATCATCATCTGTGTAAGACCTTCAAGACTTCTGAAGTCCCCTATATGCATCTCAACAAGACCTCTACCATAGTTTTCACCATTTATCTTAGACCAGCGTAGTACCATAAGAGGCATGTGTTTATCTTTAATAGTTGTTTCAGAACCATCTACGATAATTGTATTCACCTCTTGGTATGTCAACCAGTTAGTTCCTTGTCTAATATATCTAGTATATAATTCTACATCTTGTTTCTTATCTTCATCAGTAAGTTCTAGTTTAGATGCTAAATCATCTGGAAGTGCTGTATAAGCTATCTTCTCTTTAAGAATTATATCTGTAACATTACCAGCATAATCTCTTACTACAACATAGCTATCTATCTTGTATAAGTTCATTTTACCTTCATCATAAAGCAATGCTGCATTACCAGTTACAATAAGATTTACAAAAGCTTGATGAACTATAGGTCTCATACCTGATGCTTCTATTTTACCCATTATTCTTGTTTCAAGTTTAGATAACTGAGCTTCAATCTCAGCGTCCATACCATCCTGTTCTTCTACCTGTGCTTGTTCATCATCAGTTGTTTTCAATCTGAAGAACGCACTGTTAGGAGGTAATAACCCCAGTAGCAGTTTATTACTTAGATTGTTAACTGCTCTAGCTCCTAGAGAGTTGAAAGTATCTGGTAACCTTGTTTGCTCTGTGAAACTTGCTTCAGGTAATACACTAGGTATTGTAAGTTTACTACAATCTCTTGCTTTATTAAGTGTGGTAATTCTATCACCATCCAGCTTATCAAACCTAGCTTTAAGCCCAGACTCTTGTTTTAATTCCTCAGCTATTGGGAATGTTTCTTTTGACATACAACTCCTTTCATTTAGTATATACCAAGTGCTTGGCTAGTAGAAGCTACAGAAGATGAAGCATCAAAAACACTACGCTTCTTTTTCTTCTGTAAACCTGTAGCACCACCTACACCAGTTGTTTGTATCTGCTCAGGAGCTGTTGCTGAACTTAAAGCATCTGGAGCTGACTTACGTCTCTCTTCAAGTACATTATATCTAGCTATCTCCTGACGCTCTTTTATGTAGTTATTCCAGTCAGCTTTAGCTGCTTCGTAGTCTACACCTGATTTTAAACTATATCTTTTAAAGTTAGCATCATAGTTTAAACCTTTACGCTCTAAAGCTGCATCATACTCTGCTTGGTTCCTGAAACCATTACTGGCTTTAACACCATAAGCTCTTTTAGCTACACCAATACGTTTCTCTGTAATTGTTTTACCAGGTGCTTTCTTAACAGGAATTATTTTATTCATAATACTCTTAGCAGGTTTTTCTATTATTTCTTTAGTTATCTTTTTTGATAATTTCTCAGCTGGTTTTTCTATAAACTTTCTTACAGGCTCAGAAATAATATCTATACCTTTATTAATAGGCTTACCTACATCATGTACAATGTCACCTGTGAAATTATATACATCCTCACCTAGGTTTTTAGTGAAATCTGTAAGTGGTTTAAGTGTCTTCCTAGTGTCTTTATAAGCCTTCTTAATAGCAAGTTTAGAAGTACCTACAGGATGTCTAGTAAATCTCTCAGCTTTCTTAACAGGTTTAGATACTTCCTTAATAGTATCCTTTACTGCTTTAACTGTAGTCTTCTTAGTGTCTGTGTAAACCTTCTTACCTGCCTTCTTAGTTGTCTTAATAGGATGTCTAGTAAATCTCTCAGCTTTCTTAAAAGGACTCTTAATATGTTTCGATATACTAAACTTAGGCATATGTAGCTTACTTAGAGGCGACTTAACCTTCTTAAAAGGAGATTTTAGTTTTATACTTAATTTATTCATCTGTTTTTTACTAAGCGTAGCTGAAATCTGCTTCTTAGTATCTTTATAACCTTTAACTGCAGTCTTCTTAGTGTCTTTATAAGCTTTAACTGTAGTCTTCTTAGTATCCTTATAAGCCTTCTTACCTACCTTCTTCGTATCTTTGTAAGACTTCTTACCTGCCTTCTTAGTTGTCTTAATAGGATGCTTTACAGCACCTTTAGTTTTCTTATAGATCTTCTTTAACCAACCCATGGACTATACCATACCATGTGCTTTTCTAGGCGATACATAACCACCTGCTGCTACATTACTACCTGAAACATCTGTTGGGATTACAAGCCTAGATATTCCTTGAGATGCTATACGTTTCTCTTTAGTTGTTCTTTTAACACCTGGTGTAAACAGTGCGTCATCTAGAAACTCTGGCATAGCTTCAGCAGATGTTCGGATTGGTGCATTGTATGTAACTACATCAGGAGCTGCTGCTGCTATATACTTATCGTCTTCTTTACCTTCTATTCTGTAACCACGTAGGTTATCTACTGCACTTGACATCTATCTACCTTTCTCTAATGCTTGTTTTAATTCACGTAGTAATAATACTACACCTGCTCTTTTACCTCGTTCAAAAGGACCCATAGTCTCAGAAGTATCTAGAACATCTGGGTATCTTTTATCTAGTAAGGTTATTAAATCACTACTAGCTGTTGGTATTTTCATTATTGCCATTGTTAATAGCCTCCGTTTATCTATTTATTGTAATTAAATGTAATTTTATCAAGTGGTCTATAGTACGCCCACGAAAGATTACAAAACTCTGTACTTATGTGTATATAATCCAAACAGTGATACACGAATCTGGATAGAGAAGTTTAATGAAGTTAAGGTATTTATTACCATAGTATCCTTAAGTATCTTAAAGAGGCTTATATCGCTTCCTTCTCTTAATATGTCCAGTCTAATTCAATAAAGTACCTGTAAGCCCTATAGCTACGATGTTTTAGAGCTATTTATCTTTTTACTACAATCATTACAAATTAATGTATGCCAGTTACCTGGTTTCTGCTGATTACACATTCTACATAATACGTTCAAAGTATATCCTTTCTATTTAAAATGGTATATAATCCAACTGTTCTTCACCTTGTTTAGGAGGTGCCCATAGTTGTATTCTTAATTTACCTTGTTTGTTTCTCTTCAGTTGGTGCATGTTAGCTAACCTCATTGTTGTATAGGCTTCAAGCTTCTTCATGTTAGCTTTCCTATAGGCTAATAACACCTTAGCCCACAAGGTTCTCTCAGAGTACTCTCCTGGCTCTCCAAGTATTTTCTTAGCCTTTACTGGTCCTATGTTCTTACAGCCCTTGTAGCCATCTGTAGTGTCCCCTGTGAGGGTCTGTAAGAAACTATAGTATATAGCTTCCTCTTGGCTAACTGTTATCCATTTATCTGTACCATAATTGTAATGTCTACCTACACTTTGATACAAAACATCTTTATCAATAGCACACAGTATGTATTTATCAGGAGACTCAGCTTTCTTATAGCAGACTACATCATCTACCTCACAGTCTAAAGGACTCATAGATTTATATGTTTTCTTTATATAAGCTAACATCTCTTTGTATTTATCAGGTTTCCTAGACTCTTTCCTGTTGTGTTTGTATAGGTCTTTAAGATTCTCTGATAGCTTATATCTGAAGTTTGTACCTCTTTCACCTAACCATAGTTCTGCTGTATCACAATCAGTATTGAATAATATACCATCAATTAGACCATCTATAAAGTCTTTAGCGTTACTTAAGTCTACATTATATGTTATGTTTCCATCAGCATCTTCAAACTCTTCTTCAAGGGCAAAACCTACCTTGTAGAGTATACTGTCTCCGTCAATTAAGGCTACGATAAATCACCTCCTAAGTATTTATAGGCTTTAGCTATTCCTTGTAGATTATCACCTAATTGACCTATAGCTCCGTTACATTGTCTACATAAGACTCCTCTAAATTCCATAGTATTATGGTCATGGTCGTAGCATAAATCAGTTGTTTTTGAGCATATCTGACATACATCTGATGTTGCCATACATTTATCATACTCCTCTACAGATATGCCATAGTATATCTTAACTCTTGATTTCTTCCTAGTATCATATGTTCTTGTTTTGTTCTGATGTATTTGATTACATTTTTTACATATAGTATTCCTGCCATGAGGAAGTCTAGAGCTTTTAACAAATAAATTAAGTTCCTCTGCTGTATTAGCCTCAACACTACATTTCCTACACTTCCTTAATGCTGTTTTCATTTTAATCCTTTGTTGTTATTGCTATTAATCTATCTAAGTACCACTTAGCTTTCTTAAGGTCTTCTACACCATGCTTATCTTTGTATCTAGTTATGTATTTAACTATGTTAGCCTCATGGAAACCAAGGCTATTGGCTTCTATGTATTCTATAGGTTGTATAGGTTTAGTTTCATAATGAGTACCACCTATTTGATGTTGAGGTTTTAAAGCTTCGTAACCTTGCATATCGCTCCACTCATCCACTATAGGTCTCCTGCATCTTTAAGAATATCTCTTATAGTTTCTTTAGGGTCTATCCAAGATTCTCCCTTCTGAACCTTACCATCAATCTTTGTAGTTCCTTTAGCTTTGTTAGCATCTATAACAGCTTGTAGACACTCGTTTAGAGTCTCAGGCAGTATGTCAAGACTTACAGTCAGTATGTGATACATGAACCTATCTTGTTGTACATATTCAGATAAATCAGGTGTGTATAGAGAGCCTAGTGTTTTATACATCGTACCTTGAAGAACAAACTGATAATCTGCCCAGGCATCTACCATCTCTACAATAGCATCATCTCTATAGCCTTTTTTAGATGTTTCATACTCAAAGTACATGTTTAAACCATCTTTGAACTCTTGAGCTTCTTCAGCTAACATTCTGTTCTCTAGTTCCATATCTAGACTTGTGTTGTTTCTTTCATAATTCCATTGTGCTACTTGCATGTATTTCCTTTTAATTCGTCCCAAGAGCCTGTAAGCCCACCTTTAGCATAGTCAGTTACTCTGTTCTCAAAGAAGTTTACAAGACTAACACCACCTAAAACCTCATCCATGAATGGTAATGGGTTCTCTTTAACATTGTAGTTAGGTTTCATACCCAACAGCTTTAAGCTCTCATCAGCTCTATACCTAATGTATTCTTTACATACCTCATTATCCATGTGTGGTGGATTAAGATAATCTATTGTAACCTCTTCTTGAGATACAACCTCTCTTATTGCTTGATATATATCATATTTTAAATCATCATCCCAGATGTCTGGGTTCTCTGCTACAAACTCTCTGAACAGTCTACTGTTATTCACCTGATGTTGTGCTTCATCTTTGATACTGTAGTCTACAATCTGACACAATCCTTTGTATTTGTTTTGAAACTGAAACTGTAACAACATAGCGAACTGTGCAAACAGCTCAATACCTTCTAAACAACCTCCATATACTGCTAACATTCTAGCAACATCTCTACGATATTGTTTATCAACCTCTATATCAGATAGACCTACAGATTTGTAGTCTTCATACTTTCTAACCTTAGCTTTATCAAGATAGTCTGTTTTTATTGACATCTCAGGTATATCTAGGAACTCTTTGTATATCTCATCACCAAAGCCTAGTGTTTCTGTGAACAGGCTGTAAGCATCTATATGACAGGCTTCACGTGCTGCAAAGCTTGAAAGCATCATAACTACCTCTGTTGGCTTAAAGATACGTAGAAGCCCTGTATAGCCCTGTGAGGCTGCTATATCATTTGTTGTAAACATCTTCATAACGTTCTCTATGAACTTCTTGTTGGCTTCTGTATCTGCTTCATAGTCTTTAACATCATCTGCTAAAGGTATCTCTGTAGCCAACCAGTGCATAGACTCATGTGTTCTATAGGCTTCAAAAGCCCATGGATAGTTAAAGGGTTTGAACACCTTTGACTCCCCTTTAATTAAATTACTCACTTTTTCTCCTTAGCGTTATAATAGTGTCCTGAGCTTATATGACGTAACCTATGGCAGTTAGGACATAATAGAACACATTTAGATACTTCTACTAACACCTTATCTAAAGATGCTGTAGATAACATTTGAGATATAGGTCTAGACTTATTATTTGGTTTAATATGATGCCAATCAAAGAATCCTGGATTTGGATGTGTAATACCACAATCCTTACAAGCATTACCAACTGCATTAACTATTAATCTCTGTCTTTCTAACCTCTTCCTTCTCTTCCTAGTAGCGGTACAATCCTTACAATGTGATGTTAAACTATTTAACTTTTTATGAAAGTTATCATCCGTTAAAGTTCTTAAGCATTTTGTACACTGTTTCATTGGCAAGAAATACACTCATCAACTGCTATAATTTGTCTCTCACCACTGTTATCACCTCTGACTGCTGCAGTTGACCTACAGTAATACAGTGACTTCAATCCTTGTTTCCAAGCTCTGACATGCATATTGTATACATTAGCTACATGTTCATCAGCTGGTATAAATAGGTTAACACTCTGTGCCTGGTCTATGTAAGGTGCTCTATCACAGGCTAAATCAACTGTTACAAACTGATTGATTTCAATAGCTGTTTTGAACACATCCTTTTCATAGTCCGTTAGGAAGTCTAGGTGTTGTACTGAGCCTCCATGTTTTACTATAGATTTCCATATGTCTTCATAGCTACTCTTAAACACACTACCATCTTGTATTATACTATACAAATAATCAGTTATAATCCTATCAAGATACTTATTCTTTATTGTATAACTACCTATATTAGTTTTATGTAGATAACCATTAGCTAACCTAGGGTCTATACCTTGGCTTGTGGCATTACACAAAGTACTTATAGACGCTGTTGGTGCTATAGATGTAGAATGTGTATTCCTAGACATAGTATCTGTTGCTTCACTGATAGGTGATTGTCCAAATGTTAATGCAGCTTTTAAATCAGCAACTACAGTAGCCTCTTTGATAGCTTTAAAGATTAACATATTCAACCCTTTAGCCATAGGGCTTTCCCAAGGTAGCATGTTATTCTGTAGTAAGCTATGGAACCCCATTACACCTAAGCCGATACTTCTCTCATATATAGCTGACTTCCTAGGAGCTTCAAACCCTGGCATAGACTCTGTTTCATCTATAAACTCCTGTAGTACGTTATCTAAGAACCTTGTACAGTCATAAGCTACCTGTTCTATATCATCTTTGTATTCATCCCAGTACTCTAGGTTTAGACTACCAAGACAACAAACACCTGTGTAACCTGGTTCTGTATGTAGTGTTATCTCAGCACACAGGTTACTCATAGAGACTTCCCATTGCTTTTGTTTGTATTCTTCTGGTACAGCTCTGTTTACATTGTCTTTAAACAACATGTAAGGCTCTCCAGTTTCCATACGAGTTGTTAGGATTCTCTTGAACAGGTCAAAAGCATCTACTGTTTTAACTATTTTACCATCCTTAGGTGATACAAGATTCCAAGAACCTCTAGCTTCAACAGCTTCCATGAAAGCATCAGGAATAACTACACCATGGTGAACATTTATACTTCTTCTGTTTGTATCACCTGTTGGTCTTCTAACGTCGATGAACTCTTCGATTTCAGGGTGGCTAACATCAAGGTATACTGCTTGTGAAGCTCTTCGTAACCCTCCTTGACTAACTGCAAGTGTTGAGCTGTCTGAGACTTTGATAAATGGTATAATCCCTGAACTTTTACCATGTGTTCCAACGACAGCTCCAAGTTCTCTAACTGAGCTCCAAGAAGTTCCAATTCCTCCACCCTCTGCTCCAAGATTGTTATTTTCTGTAAATACATTGAATATTCCTTGTTTATCATCTGGTACTTCGTTAGTATAGCAGCTGATAGGTAGTTTACCTGGACTGCTTATAGGTGTGCTAGGGTGGAACCAGTAGTTGTTTATGTATTGTTTTATACGCTCTGCATGAGCTAAATCATCTGTGTACTTTGACATACGGTTTAACCAGCTGCTGTAGTCCTCACCATGTCTAAAGTATCTTTCTTTATATAGGTCTTGGCTAAATGCCTGTAAGCCTTGCCATCCTCTATCTATTCTCATTGTAATCCTTTATATTAAAAAAGCGTATATTTCTTGTATAACGACTGAAATAGAGTCATACTTATCTTGTATCCTTAACGCCTCTTCTTTTGATAAATAATCAGGTAATTCACCTGTATTTTCAATGTGTTTACTAATTTCAACATCAATATCCTCTGACTCTCGTTTATATTCCTCAAGTAGTGTTTCTAAATATGCAGCTATGTTATCTTTAGTGTGTATCATCTTCAAACCTTTTTAAGTATTCATATGCTTTTAATACAGAACCTGCTGTATCACCTAATAAACCAAGCCCTCTATTACAATTATTACAAAGCAAACCTCTGATTTTATTTGTAGTGTGACAGTGGTCTACACTTAACTCGTGACTAGAGCTTCTAGTCTCAGTACTTCCACATATTCTACAGCAGCCTCTCTGTTCTTTGTTTAATTTAATATACTCCTCAGAAGTTATACCATATTTCTTATATTTAGCTCTTCTACCTCGTAATGTCCTCTTCTCTAAAGAAGTTTCATTCTCCTGGTAATATTTAGCCCTAGCTTTAGAATCACAAGTTTTACATCTGTAACCCTTACCATCTTTACACGCCTTACAATTATAGTAATCTGTTAAAGGCTTCTCTTTTTTACATATTGTACATCTTTTTAATGACATTCGTACCACGAGCTCCCTATCTTTGCTTCACCTTCAAGTCTAATCCTGAAGCCTATCTGTTGTGTTATAGTTAAGAAAGCTTCCTCAGCTATCTTACCTACATCCTCTGCTATCTCTTCTTTACACTCTACCTGAGCCTCATCATGAATATTTAATACAAACTCATAGTCTAAACCTGGTTTGTATTTAGCTTGTAGAGCTCTATCATATTCTATCAACCAATATTTCATTACTAAAGCACCAGCACCTTGAAGTAATACATTTAATGCTGAGTGTTCACTTCGTATTAAATAAGGGTTACCATCAATGGCTTTTAGTGTTCCATTAGCTTTAACAGCTTTAACAACTGCTTCTCCAAGTTTTGCGATAGCTGGTAACTTTCTAAGAAATCTCTTCTTAAGTTTATCGCCTTCTTTGAATCCACCCCCAACAATTTCGCCAAGCTTTGCAGCCCCTGCACCATAGAGGAACCCATAGATAAAAGTCTTAGCGTTGTTTCTTGTTGGTAATCCAGCTGCTTTTTGATTTGCTGTATGTATATCTCCTTCGAGAATTGTTTTTCCATAGGTTCCTCCATCGTACTTTGCCATGAAGTGAGCTAATACACGTAGTTCCAAACCACTTGCATCACACCCAACTATTTTGTATCCTTCTTTAGCTTTGAATAGTTTCCTACATTCAGCACCTTTATAAGCTGTTACACTAGGTACTTGAGCCATATTAGGACGACTGTGTGTACATCGTCTTGTAACAGCACCTAAGGTGTCTACAGAACCATATATTCTATTATCACTTTCTACAAGATTTAACCATGCTTGTTTACCTGTTGCTAGTTGACTTAATAGCTTATTAACCTCTAGATAGTGTAGTAGTGGCTGTGCCCATGGTTTATCCTCAAACATAGCTACAATCTCATCAGCTCCTGTTTTAGGTTGACCATCAGGGTTAGATTTTGTAGGTTTAGTCATTGACCACTTCTGTTTACCATATAACTCTTCAATCCAGTAGACTACATGTTTACCAGATGTAGGTTTGAACTCTGTAGTTACATAACAACCCCATTCTAAAGTATCCTCATGGTATCTACATCCTTTATCCAGCTGTTTTTGGTAGGCTACACTAGGAGTTCCATCTTTCTTCAATGGGTTCTTAAGTTCCTTAACAGGTGTCCATATAGGTAGTGGTGGGAACGCTTCCATGAGCTTCTTAAAAGCTGTTTCTTTAGCTTCTTCAAGTTCTACATGTAGTTTCTGTGCTTCCTTAACATCAAACAGAACACCATAAGCTTCTTGTCTTGCTATAATATGTGCGAAACCCTGTTCCAAGTCTATAGCTTCCTGAGGTGGTAAACCCTTCTCTAAGAACCTTCTGTATATAGCAGCTGTTGCAACACCATCTTGTCTACAGTAGTCAAACATTTCTTGGTTTAATGTATCCCAAGTACCATTATAATCATCTTTCATGGTTTTAGTTCTGTAACCCCAGGCAGCTAAAGAGTGCTTACCTTTAAGTTTAGGAGGCATTGCAAATCTTCTAGCATCTTCTTTCATCATGTCAGGATACATGAGTTTACTACATATTAATGTATCAATACAATTAACTGTTTTTGTTAGATTTATATTATATAGTTTTTGTATAACCATATTGTCAAACTTAATGATGTTGTGTCCTATTATTGTATCAGCCTCACTAAGGTATCTAACTAAAGCTCCAATACCACCGTCTCTACCTACCATATTCTCATCATCACTAAACATATAGGTCTTATCTGTATCTAGGTCGTATATAGTACCACAGTGTATCTTTGTAGTCTGTCTTAGAAGTCCATTTGTTTCTAAATCCCACACTAGCCTTTTCATCATAATCTATATGCCTTATATAAAGCAGCTACTACAGCCTCAACTAAGTCAGAACCAGGCTCACCTGATGTACTCTCATAACATTGTGCTAGTTCAAATACCTCATTTAAATCATCTCTTATATCTTGTGTCATCTTAAAAATCCTCTTCTGTATCTTCATCAACCAACTGGTCAATCTCATCACTCTCTAACAGAGCACCTGTAGCAGTACAATACCTAAAGCCTATAGTTTGCCCTGTAGCTTCACCAGAGAACCTGTCTTTAATTACTCTGATTAGACCCTTCTGTCTTTCCTCAGGTTCTTCAGCTATTGTATTCCTCTCAACACCTAGCATTAAGGCTGACCAACGCATTATGGCTCTTGAGCCTGTGAATTGATTCTGTTCGACCTTACCACCTTGCTCATGGCTGTTACCTTTCTTAGGTGGGTTAAGGTGACTAACTAATAGTATCCAAATGTTCAACTCCTGTGCTAGACTAGCTACCTCAGCCATTAGCTTATCCAGGTTTCTTCTTTCATCATCAGCTGCTGCATTAAGTGCTGTAAGGTTATCAATGTAGAAATGTTCTACACCAAAGCTATGCTTCATGAATCTAATCTTAGAGCTTATTGTTTCCCAATCTATTGCACCAAAGTTATCATAGATATACAATCCGTTTATAGCTCTTATAGTTGCTTCAAGTTTCTTAGGGTCAGTTTCCTGATTAGGTAAATGATAAAAACAACCATCTACTTTACCAGCTACCCTAAGTAATGTCTCTCTTGTAGACTGCTCTAGCATGAATGTACCTACATTGTATCCTTGTTTCAAGTCATAGGCTATACTTTGCATTATTGTATCTGTTTTACCTACTGAAACTCCAGCACCTAATGATACAATCTCACCAAGTCTTCTACCATATGTTATGTTTGTAAGCTTCTCAAAGAACCAAGGTCTACCAACTTCAACAGGTTTCAAGGCTTCTTCCATGATGTCTAGTGGAACACATATACCCTCAGGCTTGTAGGGTTCTGCATTGTAGAAAGCATTTATGATACTAGGCTTACCCTTAGCTACTAACAGTTCGTTAGCATCTTTGTAATCAGGGTGTCTTATAATCCTGATTTTCTCGATAGGTAGTATCATACATACTTGTTCTGTTGCTTTTCTTCCTGGTTCATCATTATCAAACCAGATGTAAATCTCATCGAAACTACTAACCCACTCTAGGTGTTTAGCAATCTCTTTACGAGCACTTTGAGCACCAGCTGATAAACTTACAACTGGATACTTATTGTCAAAGGCTGAGCTGACACTTAAAGCATCAATCTCACCCTCTGTTATTGTTAATTTTTTACCACCTGATGCAAACAGGTGTTGTCCATACATCAAAGCATCTTTAGTATCACCAAGAAACTTAAAGGTTTTATCTTTGAAACGAATTTTCTGAGCTACAGGTTGTTTCTCTTTATCATAGTATGTAGCTACTTGACAGGCTTTACCACCTAGAGAACCTACACCATAGCTGTATTTACTACATGATGCTTCAGGTATTGCCCTAGATTTTATAGGATGAGGTTCGTATTCTATTAAAGCCATGTTGCTAGACTTCTTAGGTCGTTCTCTACGTTCTTCATGTTCTTCACTACAGTACTTTTCGCAAGAGAAACAATAGGAAGAGCCGTTAGTATAGTACGCCCTAGCATCATTAGAGCCACAAGCATCGCAAGGACCATGGTAATCAAATCCACCTTTATCTTGTTCCACACAGTATCTCCTCTAGAGTATCATCTTCTAATGTCTTATTGTATTCTTTAGCTAGTGCTAAACATCTATGTATTTCTTGTAGTTCTACCTTTAGGCTGTAGATTTCCAATTCGTGTTCATTCATAAAATATTCCTTTATATTTCTTTTATTCTTAATTCAATGTGAGGGTTATCTCTGTCAATAGCCCCAACAGTACCTGTAACTTGTACAATATGGTCGAAGTTATCGTCAGGGAGTCTCCCTAGTTCTACTAAAGCATCACAAGAAAACTTAGATACAATCGATAAGAAGTTATCTATATCGAATTTCCTAAGGTTCTCATAGTGCATTACAAAATGAAGCTTAACTCTAGTCATAACTGGTAGGTCAAGTACATCATCTGTAATAATTTCTTTAAACTCTTTCTTCATAGCATTTGTAGTCCTGTAGTGGGTGTTTTTATACCCATTTAGGTTACATGAATAACGCTTATTCTTTAGAGTTATGAAGTATGGGACCTTTATTGTGTGTATGTCCCCTGAAGCCATTAGAAGTCTCCATTCTCCTCATCAATATCTTCCTCATCAGCAAGACCATCAGCATCTGTAGTTTCTGGTATTTCACCATCTTCATCTTCAAGGTCATCATCACCACCAAATGATACTAACTCAATTAGCTGTACCTTTTCAAGGATAAGACTAACACCTATAGTTTTATCAGAAGCCATAGAGTAAGGGTTTGCAAATGCAACACATCTAATGACACTACCATTACCAATGTTTACCATAGGGATAGCTCCCTCAGAAGCTTTAGGACCAACTAAGATAACCTTATTTTGACCTTCTCTTCTATCATCAACGTTGTTCATCTTGAATTTAAATACAATGTTACCAGTTTCTTCGCCATCTTTATCATATTCTTCTTTAAATACTGGTCTTGGTTTGTATTGCTTAGGTTTTGGTTTACCTTTGTTAGCTTGTTCTAGTGCTGTGTCTCTAAGTTCCTCAAGGTTCTCAATGAACGCTGCTACTTTAGAGTCTCCTGGGTCACATACTAAATCAACTGAGTATTGACCTTTTTCATTGTATTCTCTATCTGGTTTATCTAACTTAGCCCATAGAGCAGCTCCCTTTGGTGATGTTACTTTCTTACCTTTGATTTTAAATGGTTTATTAATTGCCATATTGTTTATTCCTTTTATTGTTTTCTATTTCTATTAAAGCTGTTTGCTCACCTAAATCTAACTTAATGTCTTCTACAAGGTCCTGTAGAGTAAGTAAGATACCTCCATAGGCTTTCTGCCTAGCTACAGGAGTTTCCATTGTATCTATAAGCTCTAACCTATCTACAATGAAGCTCCTAATCTCTGTTCTCATTATGTTTCCTTATCAACTGAATATGTAATCACTGTTTCTAACCTTGTTTAAATCTAAATCACCTATTACCAGTTGCTCTGCTTCAAGAGCCTTGAAAGGTGCTGTTTGTTCTACAAAATCATACAAAGGACTTCCTTCAAACAATTCTATATATGCCTCTCTAACTTCTTCAGCTAGTTTGTGTGTATCAGCAGCATGTACACCATAGCTATCATGTATCAATGCAAAACTACTAACACCTCTTGATAGAAGCCTCTCAACTGTTCTAAACATTAGAGTAGCATCGAGACTGTGTATATAGTTAGGTGCAATACCATTAACCATCTTCTTACCATCTAACTGAGTTGTAGGTGTTCTTATGGATAGCTTAGCTAATGCTGTTGTAACTCTAGTTGTTTTGTATTTCACTATTCTATGTACAACAGGGAAACCAAATATAGGTGTCCTATAGAATATATGACTTCCTTTAGATATAACTTCTTTAGTTAAACTCTTTAAGAAGTCTCTACACACTACAGCACCTTTAACAACATCTCCAATACCTCTATAGTTTAGTTTGGATAGTAGTGTAGCAACCTGCCACTTCTCAGCACCTTCTAACCAGAACTGATGTTTTGTACCCTCATAAGGGTCTAATATATCATCTATAACTTGGTCTTTCATACCAAAGGTAGATACATTATATGGGAAAGTCATTGTGTTTCTTTTAGTAATCTTACGGTTAATCTTACCAACCATAGAGTTACCTATGGCTATAAAGTCTATACTATGCTCTCTCTTATCAGCTGTTGTATATGTAAATACACTAGGATAGTCTTGAAGCTCTAGGTACTTATTGACACATGTAGCTACCTCACCATATATATCAGCTATTGACTGATTATTATCTGTATTTACTACATTAACTGCCTTAGCCCCTATTTCATCTAACATCAACCCTGAGTATATTTGTATCCCTGAGCATGTAGCATCAAGAGCTATCGGTATATGAGACTTAAAATCCCTAGGATTGTTAATCCAAGCTGCATACTCAAAACACCAAGCAAGATAAATATAAGGCTCATCGGCATCCGTCCACTGGGTGTTAGCCAACGGGTCTTTGGCAATTTCGCATATTTCTTGTTCCATTTCATCTATTTTTTCCACTCTTTCATGATATAATAATTTATCGTATCCATATACATTAGCCCCATGTACCTTAAACCACGCTACTGCTTCTTCTGTGTCTAAAGGTTTACCTTCTGCGAACATAAGTAAAGACTTTACTGTTTTAGCACCTTGTGGGTTTAGATGAGGCTGTATAGGATACAATCTGCCTCTGAAGTCTACTTGATAACTGAAGTATAGTTCTTTGTATTTACGATACTTCTTGGCTGTAGACATAGCTAGTTTTACAACTAAGCCTTTAGATTTTAAAGTATTGAACTTATCCTCTAAAGCCATTATCTTATCTCTGTATTCTACATAAGGCTCTTTATTGTGTTCATCGTATTCAACGACTGGTACAATATCATAAGGGTTAGGAAGGTCATCATCAGGAACATCACCAACTAATGTATAGTCTTTAGTGTAGTCCATGAGATGTTTATCATACACTGTTTCCAGAACCTCTAGAACCCTTGTGTTCACTTTCCAGGGTACTCTCTGAACAGCATTTACAATATTCATGAACCTCTTAGCAAACTTAGGGTGTGAGTCAAAGTACCCTTTAACCATCTTACGATTTGTACGGTCATTGTGCATTTTAACTAAGTCTACATCAAGGAAATCACAATAATAGCCTCCAGTACCACTGAACTCTGTCCACTCCTGTGGTTTAACTACAAAAATAGGATAACTATAGGTGAACAAAGGAGATAAATCTCTCATCTGCTCTATAATAGCTACTGTAGTATCTGTTAGTTTCAATAAGGTTCTCTTCTTGTTGCCTTTAGTACGAATAACAGATGTTTGTATTAACCCTATGTCAGATTTAATAACAGCATCAATTAGATTTATACCTAAGGTTAGACCTTGGATGTTATCAGGATTACCTAATTCCATCTTCTTACGACCTAACATCATTTTCTTTGTAGTCCTACGTCTAACAGATAGCTTTTTGTATTTCTTATCTATGTATTTATCGAGACTAGGTGCTTTACCTTTAAATAATTCAAGCTTGTACTCTTGTTTTATAGATGATAATATACTTCTGGCTACTGTAAGCAGTGGTACATTATAAACAGGATATTTACCACCCCAGGATTTCAATGTGTTGTTCATGATAGCACTAAGAACCATATAAGCTAAGGTATCTTCATTACCTAAGTAATCCATGATAGGCTCTCTTGTTGCAAATGAAGCACCTCTAAGGCTCTTAGACGTTAGATACTCTCTGATTTTACTAGCTACAGGAGGTATTGTTCTCTTTATAAGTATAATACCTTCATTAGTTTCACTACCTCTAGAGGCTTCTACATTATCATCAAATAAGTTTCTAGCTTTAATAATAGATATATCATAGGCTTCTTTCTCTAGCTGTTTCTGTAGTTCAATCATATTTTTCCTTTGTTGTATCTAATTATGTCCAGTCTTAAGCTAACTTTTATAATCTATGTTATTTGCAGGTTCTAAATGCTGTTTTAATTGCATATTACCATTATCCATTATCAGGGTTGATATAAACTTACCTAACTGAGTTGAAGCTATTGTAAAACCAGCTTCAGCATCTTCTTTAGCATCTAAATCACCCTCAGGTACTCTACAAACAGCTATAGTTTGATGTACTAGGTTACTGATTAATGTGTTTACTACATTTGTTTTCTCTGCAATATCTAGTTGTATTTCATCTTTAGTCATATTGTTGCCCTCTCCCTAGTGGAAATTCACTTATATAATTAACTACATACATATCTAAGTCCCAAGGTTGTCCTATCTCTGTAACAGCATTATCCTCACCTATAGCTATAAGACCTTTAGAGCCATCATCACAATCACTTATAAAAGAATTAATAGCGTCTACATCTTCATAACCCTCATACCATTTTAACCATTCACCATAAACATAGTAATAATCCTCATCAGCAACAGTTTCCATGTAATCTAATATATCATTATCTTTTAATAGAGTACTTAAAGCCTCCTCGTGTTCCCTATCTACTTTTATATATACGTGACTTCTGTATCCCATTTTATTTTTCCTTGTTGTTATTGTTTGATACAAACTCTTTGAAGAGAAACCTGTGGTCTTCTGGAAGTGCATAGTACACTGCATAGGCAATGTTTCTTATCTCCCACAAGGCAGCTGATGATGTTCTAAGTGCTAAGAAGTTCTGTAAGCTTCTAGCATTTATAGTCCATACTAAGCTTGTTTTGTAAGCTTCTGGTATACAATATTTAGCTTTGTCGTTGGAAACACCTAATGATATAAGTTTTCGTAGTTCCTCAAGGTTAAATACACTTGCTTCATCAACTAAACCCTCGTCAGTAAATACTAAATACTTCTTAGCTCTCTCATAACCACCTTCTACAACCTCATATTCATCGTAAATATAATCAGCAAAAGGTGCTTCATCTTTAAGCTCCTTCAGCGTATATCTTGAACTCTTAACACTAAGGGACGCCATTCTATGCCTAGACCACTCCTGTAGACATGCTCTTGACATCTCGATTTCAAAGGTATAGTTTAGGTGTTCAATGGTACTAGCATGTTTGTTTTTGTTAGCTACACGCTCTATACGCTCTGTGTTAATTGTCCCAGGAGCACTAGGTTTGTCCCAGCACTTAGAGATTGCTACATCGGCTAAATACAATGGCGTGTGGTATAATAGTTTAACACTCATTGATTTTACCTAGCCCCTGAGCTTTTAACCATTCATTTGCACAAGCTGTTTTAGTTGTGTTAAAGTATTTAGGGTTACTTATTGTAAGAGCTACAATACCCTCACCATTGGTTAAATCATAATGATAACCATTCTCATTATTGGCAATACACGCTATATTTAATGCTTTGATTTCATTATCTTGTACAATATAAACAGTTGTACCTACACCTATAGGTAGTTTAGGGTTCTCTTGAGTAACTATCTCTACAGCTTCTAGTATTCTATTCTTTAGAAACCTTCTATATGCCTTTCTCTCATGACACCAACCTATAACAGCATCAGCGTCTACATCTGTAACTGTTACACCTCTGAGTGTTATGTTGTACTCACTATCACAGTATCTTATTGCTATAACTTGGTCTACTTGTATGTCTTCTACTCTCATTTAATCTTCCTTATCTTTATCTTCTCTAATTCCAACATACACAGGCTGTATATATGTTGTATCTATTCTCTCATAACTTATCTCTATTATTTTACCTATGAAGTAATCCTTAGGCTTGTTACGCAACTCATCAGTTAGTCCTGAACCTACATACACTATTCTACCTTCACTGTCTTTAAGGGCTAAGCTTCCTATAAGTCCTTCGTATTTACCTGTTCCAGGTGATATCTGTATACACAGCAAGTCAGCTGTTGGTCTTCCTTTAAGTTTTATAGCGTGGTGTACACGTTTACCAGGTTCATAGATACTATCTGGTCGTATTAACATACCACCTTCCCATCCTAGATATACCCAAGTTTCTACAATATGTAAAGCATCTGTCATTGATATACTTACACTATCCACTACATCAAGCCCAGCAGGTAGCTCTAACCCTTGTAGAAAACTATATCTATTTATGTATGTAGTCTCAAAAGAAGGGATACAATCAAATATCATAATCTTAGATAGTCTCTCATCTTGATAATCATTATCAATACCTTTAGACCAGTTGGTTCTAAAGGTAGTAAGCTTAGCACTCTTAGACCTAGAGCCTAGTTTACCGTCTGAGTCATACAAATACTCACCTATAAGCACAAAGTCCTCTTGTAGATGGCTTAAAGGCTCTCTAATGACCTCTATGTTGAACTGCTTACCTTGACTTGTATAGAATTTAACTTCAGTTCCAATCTTCTCAATGAATACTTGATGTCCGTCGTACTTCTTTGACAGTCTCCAAGTACCTGTAGTGCTTTTAATCTTATCCTTACCATAGGTTTTAGCCTTTTGTTGTTTAAACATCATAACCATCCTTCATTTACTTTATCCATTTCTTCTTGCATATCTCTAGCGTCATTTATAGCGTCCATTATAGCATCTTCCCTAAGCTCCTCAATGAACAACTCTCTGTGAGACTCTCTAACTTCTGCTTTCTCTATATCTTCTATGTACAACCTCTTGTTCTTGTAGTTTTCCTCCAGTGGGAATACAGTCTCTGCTGAATACCCTGTCTGGTTGAACCTGTTGTGGTCATTCCAAGGTAATGTGTCTACATTCATAGTATTGCTCCATTACAAATATCGCTTATTTCATCTTTAGATAACTTACAATGAGTTTCAAGATACTCAGCCATAGCTTTGTTCTCTCTACAAATCATATCGTAATCTTCTTGACTAATAGTAGGATAATTTAATTCACCTAAATCAGCAGAAGTTAAATATTCTAATCTTTTATAAATATCATCAACAACACATATTGCCAATTCATTATCTTTAGGACATATAGATACAATCTTCTTTATCTTGTTGTCGGAGGTATCTATTACAAATCTGCCTAGCCATTTAGCTCTATCATATGGAGGATAAATAGTTACATCTGAAACAGTAACCTTATACCCAGCTACCAAACTATCAATCTGTTTTTTACTTAAATTCATCTGTTATTCCTTTAATGTTTCTTAAAATATACTCCGTTTTTACACGCACCTTCAGCTTGATAACACCAAGTACATATCTCAGGACTACACTTAACATCACTGAAGGTAGCTGGACACTTGAAGGTTAAGCCTCCATCATCTCTAGCACCATAGTTTATCTTACCATCCATAAGACTATCTGTTATGAATACATTAGGCAGTGCCATAAACTTCTTAAAGGCTAGTGGGAAGTCGTTAAGTCGCTTTGTGAAGCTGTAGAATATCCAATCAGGACAGTTCTTCGCTATCCACCTCCACTTCTTGATGTAGTCTTTAGAGTAAAACTCACCAGCTTCGTGTATTCTTACAACTCGTTGCTTAATACCTTTCTTAGCTAACTTTATATCCCAAGCATATAACTCTCCAGTCATTAATTCAATAAAATCATCCCCTTGAGTAACCTCATAGGTTCTGTTTCTAGCTTCAAGTACCTTAGGAAACCTTACCTGAGGCTTTAAAGCATAACACCCTGGGCACTGTCTACCACATATCTCCATAGAGACTGGGATTGAGAAGATAAGTTGCTGTTTTAGCTTTGCATTTTCATATTTAAGTAGTGCCATATTAATAACCTCTTACAATCTCTATTATTTTATCCATAATCTCTCGGATTACAACTTGATTTATCTCTTGTTCTTTAGCTTCATCTTTACCATAGCTTAAAGGTACCTCTGATACATAACAAGAACCTCTATGATAAAATCCAGCTAACTCTTTAAATAACTCAAATCTTCTAAAGAGCTCACATAGCTGCCAAGCTTCTTTATCTGTAAATGTAGTTTTACTAAGGATAGGTTCTTTACCGTTCCATTTAATACACCACTCCATAAAGTTTCCAGCGTGTTGGTGGCTATTAACATCTCTACTTGTTGAAGGAGAGTTGTTATTAGTATAAGTTTCTATGTAAACAAAGCCCCAATAGTGACCACAATCCCAAGATGGAGCTTCTAACCAGTATCTAATACCATCTTTATCTTCTCCAAGTAAGAATACATCTTTCTTAAAAGCGTGGCTCTTACTCTTCTCTATTGTACCATAACTTATTGCCATTATAAACTCCTTCTAAATGCTATAGCTTGTGATAACATCTTGTTTCTAAACTTCTTGTAGTCTCTAACCCAGTTATAGATTGTAACATCACAATAGCCAGTTGATTTAACTACATCCTTAACAGTTAATACACTATCACATATTAATCGAGCATAATGTACTCTATCAACTAAGTAACTGTTCTGTGTCTTCTTCTTAGCTCTAAAGACTGTGTAAGGTGCTACAGCTTTCGTTAGTGTTCTTCTATTTATCTGTAGTAAGCTACAAATTGTTGTAGGTGATACATTAAAAACTAATCTCATTTTATGAATAGTTGCTACTATTGTGTATTGTGTTTGTTCTATCTGTTGTGTATCACAGAATACATCAAGCTTTCTTAGCTTGTTTAGGTCTGTTCTTAGTTTCTCTAGTTGTTTCTTTATTTTCTTCATTGTTATTATTCCTTGTATTATTATTTATAGTTATTAGTTTAAAGAATACTATAGTATCTTAAAGAGTCTTATAGTATATCTCACACTGCCTTATCTTAATATGTCTGGTCTTCAGCAGACTTTAAGTTTACATCAATAGTTTTCTATCTAGCCAAGTGATGATTACATTTAATGTATCTGTAATCTTGAACCACAGTGTCTTAGTGTTTACTATATGACTATATCCTTTCTTTTGTGTAGATACATCATCTAACACTTGCCATAGGTTCGGATTACTGAATTTATAGTTTCTTTTTCTTCTAGGATTACTTCTGATTTGTAGTCCAGTATAGTAGTCTTTATATACTTTATACCCTTCATTATTCACTAAGACATAGCCCTTGTTTAAAAGGTTAATACATTCCTCACTTGTAGTCAGTGGACTCTCTTTAGGCACTAACCACCTGATGTTTCTTAATTCATTCTTCATTGTTATTCCTTGTTAGTGTTTATCGTCCATTTAAGAGCCTGTAAGGCACTTTAGGAGCTTAAACCTATGTTTATACTAATTACACTTAAAACAGCCCTGATGGCTATTTAGTAATATAATTAAATATTATAACTGATTAGGTACATTGTAGTACCTTATGGGCTTTCAGTTATGCCCCTTCACTTTCATTCTAACCCTTTGATTTATAGTGGTTATTATCTGTGTCAAAACTAATGACCGTATAGTGCCCACCGTAAGTGCGATACATTAAATCATATTATAGTTATGTTTTTCTTCTATATTAAGTGAAGTTATAGCAGTCCACAAGCTTAATAAAAAGCAGATACAAGATGTTTTATGTATCTACAAGCCTAGTTTTATAGTTTCAAGGCAATCAACTATGTAAAATTATAGCGAGTTTATTCTTTAGTTTCGCTTAAATCTTTAGAAAGTTTAGCAATTAAAGCTTTTTGAGCTTCAAGGCTTAGGCTTTTAAACATTGTTTCTATCTTAACACCTTTAGTTTCTTCATCATCTTCAAGTTTATATTCTTTGTACAACTCAGATAGCTTACTAGAATACAATTCATTATACTTGTTTTTATCTGTTCGGCTAGTGTTGAAACTCTTCGCCTTACCTTTTAGACCATTTAGCAAGTTTTTGATAGTAGCTACATCAGCTGGATAGTTCTCAAGTAGATGTTCCATAAGCTTTAGTGCTTTTTCTACATTATACCAATGAAGTAGGTTAGTATCTATTGCTAGTTTACTATTACAGGCTATCGTTGCATACTTTACAATGCTAGTTAGTTTATTCTTATAGTAGCTTGTATAATTTCCTTCTGTAACTTGTTCAGTTATAAGGTTCTTTAGGGCTGATACACCAGTGTCAAGAGTTGATACACTCTTTAAATAGCTTAGACTATCTACAAATAAAGCTTTTGAGCTGTTATCTGCTGTTTCAAGTGCTGTCAGTGTTTCTTTAATTGTTGTTGTTATTGTTGTTAGGTTGTTGTTTTTCATAATGTTGTTCCTTTTGTTATTCTTTGTTATTTATGTTGATAAACTTTAAAGTGAGTGTTTATCCAAACTCATAATGTATTATATCGAGTTATTCTTAATGTAAACTTAATATTAATACTTTTCTATAAATTCTTTGTATGTTATAGTGTGGTTACATAAAGATATATGATTTGTCCCTACTAATACATAAATATTTGACCATAATACAACCGATTTTGTAGGATATAAACCTGCTATAACTTTTGTTATCTCTTCTTTATCTGTTGTAATATAAGATAAATCAATTTTAAAAGGTTCAAACTGTCTATTTATTAAGATAGCTTTATGGTAGCTATAAGTATTAGTAAACTCTATTTGACTAAATATTTCCCATTGAGATGTTTTATTATCATAAAAGAATAAAGTCATATTAATAAACTTATAGTTTACCCCGTCGTGTTGTTGGTTACTACTAGAACCATTACTAAAGTTAAAACCCGTTTCAAGTGTTGCTTGTGTATCTGTCATCATTTGTTATCCTTTGTGTTTTAAGCCCTTTAGTGGACTTGAGCTGACATTATACACATATAAACTTAATGTATTCTTAATGTAGATACAATATACAAAAGAATTGTTAAATTTGCTAGAGTGGCTATAAGATACCTAGGTGTATAAAGGATTATGTGTGTGAATACAATAAGATACCTTAAGATTTCCTGAAGCCCTTTAGTGGCTAATGAGTTCTTTAGGATTATGTGTAGAATAGTAACAATAGTAAGATAGTGTGTAGATTTGTAGCACCTGAAGATGCTTAAAGAAACTTAACGAAGCTTTAAGGATACATTAAGATAGTATGTGATATGTGGATACAATAGGTCATCATCAGTTGGTATTGATAATGGTTATCATTATAAGGTGCAATAAGACACTTTGAGTGCCTATGGGGGACTTTGGGAAACCTCTGGAGTGATGATACCCCTTGGAATTTCTGTAGTATTTTTTGAGATGCTTAAAGAACATCTGAGATGTGTGGCTATAAAGAAAACTCTCTAGGAATCCTAACAGCGATACAAGATACTTGTAGAACACTTAAGAATCCAAACAGAGATACTATAGTCTTTATGTTGTTTTTCATTTAGTTTTGTTCTTCTGCATCCCTAGAAACGATATACAATACAAGAGGTCACGAGGTGCATCAAGCCTTACTACCCCAGGACCTGCAAAAGTCTTACTCTGGAATTGTAACATCGTATTGTATATCACCCAGCAAGAGCTTAAAGCAACCCTCGGAGGCAAGAGGGCTACTTTAAATTCTGTATGAGTCAATGTTTCTAGCGAAGCAGCATCATATAGAACGATAGTAAACTTTATGTTTGTTATCATTTTAGTATGTTCTTCTTCTAATATGTCCACTCTAATGGTGTTTTTAGTCTCTAGAGCCCACTGTATAGGCTCTAAGAGGGTATTTATCTATTTACCTGAAGGATTTAAGATGCTTAGTAGATTTCCTACTATTATTACCATATCTACCTGCATTAAGAGGGTTAGTTCTATAGCTCTTAGTGAACTCCTTGAGCTGTTTATCAAGCTGTTTGGACCTGTAGGATGCTAAGGCATTATCTAAGTTCTGTTCAAGGACATCACGTTCCAACCAATAACTAACTGCTAAAGCTAATACATCTAGTCTATCATCATGTCTAAGTGACTGTCTATCTCTTGTTATGTGACTAAGCTGAAACATAAGACCATACATCATGTTGTTAGGGTCCTTAAGACAGTAGTTTATATCAGATGCTGTAGAGCTATAATTAAATACTAACCTATGCTGATTCATTATAGGCTCTAGTGTATCTATTATCCTAACCTCTTTTTGTGTATTAACCCTAACCTCTTCTATATTACAAGGGTAGATACTATTAACGATAGGTGCTAGTAATGCTCTATACATACCATCACCAAAGTTCTGTTCTACATATATATCATGTACCTTAAACTCTTTAGCTTTCTTAGCTAGAAACATTAAATTCTTATCATTGTATCCACCCCTAAAACCACCAAAGTCTAGAACATATAATCTACCAAGTAAATGTGCTACAACACACCAACCTGTTTCATCTGTACCAGTACCACTAGGGTCAACTGCTAATACAATACCCTCATACTTCTTAGTATCTGATGCTTGTGTGTTTGGTCTATGAAGTTTATCACCTCTGAAACCTACATTAGGTATTTCTTGTATCTCATGTGAGCCTTGTGAACTCCAAGTTATAGAGCTAGGACCTTCAGTTGCATCAAGGTCAGTTACAATCAAATCTTTAAGTTTAAGAGGATACTTCTCAGCGTCACTAAGTGTTGTATCTAACATGAACTGTAGTTTGAATCCTGACCTACCATAACGATTCTCTCTCATGATTAAATCTTCTTCAGTAAACCTAGGCTCTGTAGTTGTTCCTATAATCTCAGGATTTCTTTCCATAGCTTCAACCATATAAGGTGCTAAACAACCTTCATATATTGAAGTCTCCTCAGGGTATCTTGCTGGGAATATACGTGTTACATAACCATCTTCTCTAAACCCATTGTATATAGACTCAGCACTCTGTGGTGTACCAAGTACAAGTATCTGAGCACCTTCAGTAGTCTGTAGGATAGCCTCAAACTCTGCTGTTTGTGTTCTTAACTGTTCTCTTCTCATTTCTGTAGCAGAGTTCTGTTGACCCTCAACATCATCTGAGATAAGTAGCGACGCTCTATTACCTTGTAGCTGACTTGTGATACCTAAAGCTCTTAGTGAAGGTTGTACTGATACCTCACAACCGTTTACATCAAAGGCTGTATTTGATGTTCTGTGTCCTTTACTCATATCAGGTTTTAAGTGCTCAAGTATAGGCATAGTCTCTATAAGCTTTCTAATGAATATAGCAATATTATCTGAGTGTCCTCCAGACTGTGATACGATTAGTATCTTCTCGTTAGGGTCTCTTAATAATCTCCAAGCCGCAAATGCACCAGTCTCCCAAGTTTTACCGGCTCCCCTTAAGGCTTGTAGTACAGAACGGCTGTGTCCTTCTTGAAGAAAGTCTGCAATCTCATACTGAAGTCTTGAAGGTTCTGGTAATCTTAAATGCTCCCAACATAACTTCAGGAATACCTTAAAGTCTGCTAAAGCCATAAGTTCTACTCTAGTATTATCCATGTGTAGCCTTATTAATATATTTAACTATATATTTTAATGCGTCCTCTTTAGCTACTTTAAACCATTCATTCTTATTCATAAGCTTTCTATATTCTATAAAGTGTTTGTGTATTTCGTGTTCTATTTTCATATCATCAACACTTATAGAAAAGTATAATTCATAATCTCTTAAAGGAGCCCCTGTATTATAATCAGCTAATCTCTTTATAGGGTCCCCAGCTCTTCCAATTTTAACCCATTCTTCCCAAGCTGGATTTATTATAATATAAATATAGCCAGGCTGTGGTTTGTTATAATACATTCTTGTTATCTTAGCTCTCTCTAACCCACATGCTTTACATATAAGATGCCCTTTGTAAAATTCATTATTCTTTTTATTAATACCACAATCTGTGCATATTTTCATATTAATCCTCCTAAGATTATTGTATAGTGTTTTAAAGCCTTCTAGCAGCCCTAGGAAGCCTTTAAGTAAGTTACCCTACCCAAAGGTCGTCTAGAGCCTAAAGAAGGCTCACGCCTCTCCTATGCACCCATAGCTAACATATCATCAACTGATAGTTTTTTATCTGTAGTGCTAGGCATCTTTAGGTGCTCTTTTATCATAGAACCTAAAGAATTTTCACTCTCATCAGTCATTAAGTCAGCTGTTATATCGTTGTCCTTTAAGAACTTAATAGCTGCTGAGAGTATCTTAGGGTCATCAAGACCCTTAGCTAACTCTTGGGCTACTAAATCATGTAGAGTATTTAAACTCTCTAAACTTGCTTTTGCCATGTCGGCTCTCCTATTTATTCTGTAATAGTTCAGTTATTTTATCAACTGCTATAATACCTAAAGCATAATGCTTACCAGGGTTGTCAAATACAGCATCCTCTGCATCACCATTAACAACTCTATGTACACCTCTAGCTGTTTTATCTAAAGCACCTCCAAAAGGACCAGCTATAGCACTTGTAGCACTAGGTACATAATCACCTCTAGAAGTTATTGTAGCACCTGTTAAGCCTCCTGCTTTATCATATATAACAGAAGGTAGTGACCCTATAGGCGTATTAGCAATACCATACAAGATATGATGTCTTAAACCTTCTTCTGTATTGAAATCATGTTTCCTACCCTTAGCTTCGTCTTTTATAATAGAAACCATAGTAAAGAAACCTACTGTAGTCATAAGAGATACAGCTCTAGAAGCATCAGCTTCATCTAGGTTCTTAATCAGTAGTTTCTCATAAGAAGCTATAGGAAATCTCGTGAATTGCATCATTATTTTACCTACAAAATCACCTTTAGATACTAAACCTGGCAGTGCTTCTGCACCAGCATCAAGTATTGTAGATGTTATATGGTTATCTAGAGCAAATGATACCCTATCCGACAGTTGTTTATCCCAAGAACGTATATTATAATCAGATACATTACCCCATGAACCTTCCTTGATTGTACCGTCTTTAACCAGCTTATTTATCTGTTTTAAGTCAGCTGTATCTAAACCCATACGAGCTAATGCTTTAGCTTCTGATGTAGATAATTTACCTTTCTTAGCTAATGTTATAATCCAATCCATACCTGTCTCAGCAGCCATTAGTTTACCTACTTCTGTAATAGGACCTAAACCAGCTTTATGTATATAATGGTTTACTTTATCTAATGTACCTTCTAGCACACCAGTAACTCCTGTACGGCTTGATTGTAATACATCCTCTGTATCATACCTGTTTAGATTTCTTGCAGATAATACATCACCTACTTTAACTAATCTATATAAGTCTTCATGTTTCTTAGAAATCTTACCTGACGATAATAAACCTGTAACTGTCTTTAAAGCAGGTACAAAACTAGAAAGAGTCTTTACTACACCTACTCCATTTATAACTTGAGCTAATTCAGCAAAACCTGATAATACAAAGTTAGGGCTATATAATGCTCTAGAACTCTTAGCTGCTATACGTACTGTAGTATCTACTAAACCTTTAGGGTCTGTTTGAAGTCCTCTAGAGTCTAACATAGTTTCTACAAGAATATCTAAATCTTCTAACTCTTCCTTAGATAGTTCTTTATCTTTGAATAACTTAGTTCGCATCTTAGAATATTCAGCGAAGTTAGATATACCTAAGCCTCGTTGTAGTCCTATTTTACCTGCCATATTGTAGTTATACTTACTAGCCATAGACTCTAAATCACCATCTAACCATTTAGCCATATCTGCATCATAGTACTGTAACGTTCTTTTATTACTAGCTTTCATGTGTTTTATATCTGTGTGTTTTTGAATTGCTTTAAGCTCTTCAGCTTGTAATTGCTTTTCATATACCTTCTTAGCTTGTTTAGTTAAAGTAGAAAATTTCTTATCTCTGTTTGTAGGGTGTTTAGCCATAGCTGCAGCTAAATCTACAATAAACTCCTCAGGGTTCTCTTTCATCTTCTTGATTAAGTAGTTTCTATTAAGATAACCATCTTTATTAAGATTAGTAAACCCTTTGATTTTAGCATCCCCTGCTTGTGCTCCTATAGTCTTATAGTAGTTGTTTTCAATCTCGGCTGCTTGTTGTATAAACTTATTCTTATGTTTAAAGTTTGTTTTAACAGTTATAGAGGCTATAGTCTCCTCTGAAACATCATCTAAGTTCTTATATGCTTTTTCATGTGCTTTCTTTGAGGCTTTACGATAATGATTTAAATATTCATCTTGAAATGCTTTATAATTCCCTGAGTAACCATTTCTCTTAGCTTCTTTAAAAACTAAATCTAGGTTACGCTGTCTTAGATGTTCTTCTTTCTTAACCTGTTGTTTATACCAGTTTCCATTAAGACCTGTTGGTATAAGGTCTCCAACTTTATTAGTTAATGCTTTAACTGGTGAAAATAACTTACCAGCTAACTCCACTGCTTTAGCATTTGTAGAAGATAACATCTTAGATACAGGAGTTATGTATTTTAATACACTATTCTTTTTAAGAACAGCATCACTAGCATTACCTATAGTATGTTTCTCACTATCCATAGCATCCTTTACAATTCTATCTGTAAATGTAGTGCCATCTTCAGACACCTTAGTAGCGTTCTTAGATAAATATCCTCCTAGTATAGCACCTCCAGCACCACCAAACATCATAGCATAACCTGTCTGTAACGCTTTATCGCTACCGTGCTGTGCTTGTAACATCCTATCACTTACAGCAGCGTCTGTAGCTCCTATAAGCCCAGCTGTAGTAACCTGAGCAGCTCTAGATGCTTTAAACATCTTAGCTCCAAGTTGGAAAGGTTTAGCTATAACACCTCCAGCTATTAAATCTACATCAAGCAGACCTGCTCCTAGCTTCCAAGGAAGTGCTACATCCTCATTGATTTCAGCTGCTTTCTTTAATTCTTCTCTTCTGTTTATATGTTTTTTAAACTCATATAATGTATCTACAAAAGGGAAGTCTTCCCAGTCTTGAGCTGTAAAGTCTTTAGTAGCTTCTTGAACATAAGGGTCTGAGTAACTAAACTTATAGCCACTCTTCTTCTCGTTATCTATTTCATCATCATCTATTGTTAATCTTTTAGTATTGTTATTAATAGCATAAGCACCTAGAATATTGTATTCATACATAACTGATTTATATTTCTTAAATAACCCTACATCTTCTTTAGGTGCTTCTGGTTTATCTAACTCCGTTGAGATAATACTCTTTCCTAATTGCATGTTTCCTCCTAAACACTATTTAGTGTTCTTAATATCCTTTGTGTATATACCTTCTGCATATCTATAAGGATTTCTCTCATCTAGCTCATTACCTAAACCAGACCACAATTTGCTCCATAAGCCTTTATGATGCTCATTATCCCATGAAGCTGAAGCTGTTCTTATGTCTTGTATATCTTTAATACGTCTCTTAAAATCAGCTACAGATACAGCACCTATTCGTATACCATGCTCATCATCTATAGTTACATTACCTCTTATTACATTTATAGCACATCCATCAGGAATATCTCCTAATGCTATATCTACAATCTCTTGGTTACTATTGAAAGTCTCTAAGAATTTATGTGAAACTTTATGTTCACCTTCTCCAAACTCATCAACACCAAAAGACTTCTCTAGAATATCCATATCGACATGACCTGTTGTAAGTAACTGTAGGTTAACCTCTTCTCTGAAAGCATTAACATCATTATACTGTATTGTTTCTTCAAAATCTTTAACTTCTTGAGGTATATTACCTCTAGCTATAGTAAGTGTCTTACCAGCATCTTCTCTAGCTTGTAGTATATCTTTATACTCTTGTTTGGAAGTAGCTCTATTCAATAACTGTAATTTAACTTTATCATCTGTAGATAGAGAACTCTTTAATATACTACTATCTATCTCTGATGTATACTTTAATAATGTAGCTGCTTGTTCTCCCCAAGCCTCTTCATCTTCTATTGTCAATAAGCTATTAAATCTCTGTAGTAAATCAGTTTTAAACTTAGGCTTTAAGTACTCTGGATTACTATTGATTAATACCTCTAGACTAGCTATCTCTCCGTTAGCCATAGCTTCATTCCACTTAGAGTCTAAACTCTTCTTCATAGAGTCTTTAAATATATCAGGTACATTACTTAAGTTCATAGGTCTTCCTGTGCTCTGTTCTTCATCTTCTATAAACTTATTAATTAAGAATTTAACTACATACTTATTCTTCTCATCAGCAATCTTATCATCTGAGTACCCTAGTGCCTTCATAGAAGATACAAACTTACTATCATCTAACCCTTGGATACCTGAAGTAACAACATCTTGTATATTATTAGCCATTATTGTAGTTGTATCTATAGCTGTTAGTGTTGATGGTATCTCTGTTGTATACGCCTTTACTTCTTTAATATAGTTCTTAGCTTCTTTATCTTGAGCAGCTTTAACTTTATTCCTATGAAGTACATCTTTCTTTTCTATAGCACCAAGTAATCTATTTAATTCACTCTTATATTTCATGAAACTAGGTGATGCTACAAGAACATCAGACTCTAAATCTTTTGTATTATCAATAGCTTTTATTACGTCTGAAGCTTCATCAAGTCTATCATGAACACCTTGGTACTTATAGTAATCTGGTGTATCTATAATATGTTTAGCAGCTGTTTCGTAATCACCTTCATTAAAAGCTTTAACCCATGTGTAGTCTTTCTTAACATCTCCACGATACATAGCTGCAACTAGAACAGCTTGTACACTTTCAGGGTAACCATCAAAGTTCTTAAAGTGTTTCTTAGCTTTAGCTGTAAAAGCATCTACAACATCTGGGAAAGGTTTATCGGCATATTCACCTGTTTGTCCTACACCAGTTGTTTGGATTCCTTTAGCATCAGTATATACATTAGGATTGTAACCTTCCTTCATAACTATATACTTCTCAATGTATGTTAGTTCTTTATTATATTTATTACTTACCATAGCTACAGCATCTACTGCGTGATACGAACCATCTGAACCTACTTGAGGGTTACTAACTGGCTGAGTATTCTCCATGCTTGGTATTGTAGGCTCACCTGAGCTCATAGCTTTTAACTCATTTAGTCTTTTAGTTAATACTTCTTTATTATCACTAAATGCACTTAAATTATCTGTAATTACTTTAAGTATGTCGTCTACAGGAGAATCATTGTTAGCTAAACCTTCTTGTATATTTTCTGTATTCTTTAAAATCTCTACCAGAGGTACATTAGTGTTGTTGAAGTCCTCTGTAATTGTAGCTTGTAGTAACCTGTTTAATCTAACAGCATTTGCTTTCTTATAGTCTTTAACTGCTCCTGTACCCCATGTTTTTAAATCTGGAGATAATACAGTATCTAAGCCATTTAATACATCCTTCTTCTCACTATCAGATAACTTATATTTAGCTATTGTTTGTAGTTGCCCAGCCTCAAAGTCTTGTAGCATTTTAATCTTATTAGCGTTAGAGAATACACTAGGGTCGTAGTCTTCTACAGATGTATCTGCTTCTGCTACCATTAGTCCATTTTTAAACTTAGTATAACTTGCTTTGATTTCATTTTTAGCTGATAGTATTCTATCCTTAGAGTCTACCTCAGCTTGTCTAGCTTCCTGTGCATCCATTTTATGTGCCTGTAGTGCTCTGTTAGAAGCCATACCTGCTATAGATACTACAGAAGACATGATACTATCAAAAGCGTTCCATGAGGGTCTAGACATACCTTCATGTGCTACAGATGTATCATGTCTCTTAGGTGCTCTTATTCTCTCAGAGTAGTTTAAACTCTCTGCATCTTTATTCTCTTTAGTATATATTAATAAATCATTTGCCATTAAATTACCTCCTACCTTGTAATACAGCAGTTCCTATAGCTCCTGAAGGAACATTAGCAGCCTGAGTGCTTCTATAATTATTGAAACTATTTGTTAAAGACATACCCATTTGTATTCCTTGTAAACCACCTGCAACCACACCTGCAGTTCCTCTTGATGAACTATCTACATAACCTCTAACTTCATTATTATTAGCTGCTGTGATAGCATTATCTAAATCAATATCTAAATCTAATTGTTGTGTTTCTAAATCCATAGCTAGAGTTTCAAGTTTAGCACTTATCTCTTTATTTTGAGTTACAGCTTTTTGAGTTATAGAGCCTTTAGCCATATCCCCTTTGATATCAGCAGCATTTTTCAACCTAGCAGCTAGTCTACCTGTTATATGTCTAGAAGCTAATGTATTATCTGTTTTACTCCTAGCCTCTAAAAGACTCATATCTAAGCTTGTAAGCTCTACAGATGTAGCCATGTTTATTTGCTGTCTAGAGTCATCTATTTTACTACCAGAGATATTAAATCTTCTTAGTAGCTCTGCTTTTCTAGCAGTTGCATCTTCTTCAGCTCGTCTCCTAGCTTCTTCAGCAGCTGCTTTATTAGCTGCGTTCGCTTTAGAGGCTCTTTTATCTGCTTCCTTATTTTGCTTATCTGCTTCAACCATACTGTATATTGCTAAACCAGCTGTTAATAATCCTAACATTAAATCTCCTTATATGTTTATTGTTGTTTTAAATACCCTAGAAGGCTCAAAGAGCCCTCAGAGGTACCTATAGCTGCCTAGTGAACTTAAAAGCTTCTACATCAAAGTTAGGGCATGTCTTATGACTTACTGCATAATGTCCTATAACCTTTCTTGTATCCACTTCAAACTCTCTTATTAATTTCTCTAAGCTATTGAATTGCATAGGTGTGAAATTATCCTTACCTATCAAACAGATACCAACATAATGATTGTATCCTTTAGCATGAGCACCTTTTTTACCTAATGGTCGTCCTTCCTGAACTACACCATTTTCTAATATAACATAGTGATACCCTATACCTGACCAGCCACGTTCCTTATGCCAACGGTCAATGGTAGAAGCATCATCACCTCTACCTTGAGGACTGTCAGAACAGTGTATTACTATGCCAGGGACTTTCCCAGCGACTCTAGAGCTGTTTTAAACACATCCTGAGTTGTAGGATTCTGTTTGGATTCTGCTATACCATTAATCATAGTTTTAGCTAAATCTTTGTTTATACCACCCTTTGTAGAGTCTAATAGTTTGTTAACGCCTATAGCCACTAACTGCTCAGCAGCTTTACTAGATGCTATCTTTAATAATAGTTTTATAATGAATGTAATCATAATACACTATCCTCCTAATAATATTTTTAAATTGTCTAATCCGATATACCCTAATAGCATACCAACACCAGATACAACATAAACCAGTTTACTTAATTTAGCAACCTCTAGCTCTATTGTATCATACTTTTTCATCTCTGCAACATCATGTTCCTTAAAGAACTTAGTTAAGTCTTCCATCTTCTCTAACAAAGTTTTATCCCTTTCTGCTGATACAGCCTGATGTGTTTCAATCATACGTACCCTATCGAACAGTTCGTTAAGGTCTTTCTTCATATCATGTATCACGATACTATCTTCTTCCATTTAACACCTTTTGTAGAAATACCACCCAAAGGCTCTTACACCTAGGTACATTATAGCTGCAACAGGTTTACTGTGTTTAGCTACACACCTATAGAGTAGTATATCTGCTTGTCTTCTTGTAATTCTTTTATTTTCATATCTTCTATCATGTCTAGCACAGCAAGAGCTCCAAGAGCCCTCTGGAAACATAGTACAGTTGTTAGTTGACACCTATAATTCTTCCCTTCTCTAGAAGACCTTTAGCTCTAGCTTCTATCATATCGTCTATAGATACTTCAAGAACACCGTTAGCTGTTTTCCATAGGTACTTATCTAGCCCTTGGTCTGTCATGATAGCTATAGCATCACTAAGGTCTGCTCTACTCTCAGGGTCTGCATAAAATACATTACCTGATTCTGTAGTAACTGTAATCCTAGTGATAGCTTCTTTAGCATCAGCCTTAGCTAATTCGTACAGATATGGTTCTATATATTCCTCTATTCTCTCAGTAGTATCTGGTTGTTCAAACACTCTAACAGGTTCAGTAACCTCAGGCTCTATAAGTGTACCATCTTCATCGTAAATAGCTTCTGTAATCAACTTAGTTTCATTTAAGTACTCTTCAAAAGTTATAAAATCTTCATCATCTGAGTAATCTATAGTAACTTCAGGATATACAAAATCATCTTCTCGCTCTATAGGCTCACCATTTTCATCTGTGTTAAATTCATTGATTTCATCATCAGTCATCTGTCTAGTAGCAGGATACAAGATGTCATATTCATTGTGTATCCCCTGAAGCCAACTAGCTTTATCTTGAGCTTCAAAGTACTCTTTTAAAAGTACTTTAGCTCCTTTGATTTTACCTAATTTTAAAACTCTATTTATTTTATCTAACATTAGTTATCTCCTTTGAATATACCAGTTCTTTTGAAACCAGTGTATGTTCTTACAGTTGCACCATTGTCATCTGTTAAAGTTCCATTAGTTAACTGCGTGAAGTCGTTACCTGAGTCACCGTAGTCTAAAGCATCAGCATCATAGATTAGCTCTTGACCGTTTACCTGAATAAGATACTCATTGTTGTTATCTATTGCTAGGCTTGTGAAAGCTTTAGCAGTTGGTGATGGCTCAGCGTCTAGGTTTACTTGGTTGTGCGTTGGTGTAGAATCTGTATATCCAATTAATTTCCAGCTAACGGAAAAGTCATAATCGGTAGGATAAGCACCATCTGCTGCAGTTCCAATTTTTTCAAATATCATCCCATCATACTTATTAAAACCTTTAATTTTATACTTTTTACCATCAATTCTATCAGTCAGAACATTTGGGTAAATTATCGCATCATAAGTAATCTCAGCATCTTCAAGACCCTTAGCAACCAACGACTTACTACCATTTCCAACACTAACCTTACCAGTGATAGCATTAACAACACCACCTGCTCTATACCAAGAGTGTGAGTTACTAGCTATTGCTTTAGAACCTACAAGCTCTATTGGTTTAGATGTAGATGTTACTAGGGGTGTGTTTAGGCTTGTGTAATGTACTATTCCTACAAAGTTAGACGGGAAAGTATTGTTATCATACCTATTGTTAGCTATATAATCAAAATAATTGTGCCAAGAAGTCGAAGCGTTTAATATATCCCCACTTGTAATTGTATATACATAGTTATCTGGAAGCCAAGAGACCTTATTACTCATCATTATATTAGGATTTATTACACCATCAGGAATATAATCACTACCATCTTGACCAACTAACAACGGATTAAACGGTAAACTTAAGCCACTATCTAATCTATTATACCAGCTGTTAGGATACCTACCGATTACATATTCCCACTTAGCGACATCTGTATAATCTTCTACCGTTAGGTCTACATTATCTCTGTCATCTGTATCTAGATATCTATACATTTTACTATCAGCTATGTTCCAAGATAAAGCATTAAGTCTAAGCTCTGTACCTGTGTCTGTAGAGTCACTTTGTAACGCTCCTGTAGTATCTGTTGATATGTATTTACTTGGGTTTCCAATAACATCTAGCGTAAGGTTTGTACCTTGTGTTAGTGTAGTGTTGTCTGGTATAGTAATACTTAACCATTCTATTGTATCTCCAGATGCATAAGTATCTGCTCCATCATAAACAACTATTAATGTCCCATCCGAACTAGACTTATATACACTCTTTGTTTTTAGTCTTTCAACTACTCCATTTCTACTTAGTTGTATTACTGCGTTAGCATTAATTGTAGTATCTGTTGTAAGTGAAGTTTTGTAGTTTATTTTAAATAGACTAGACGCTAACACATAATGAATTGTCGTAGGTATTCCGTATTGCTCTACACACTCAACACCAGCACTCTCAGCCATTGCATCAACACCTATAAGCTCATTCTCACCATGAGTCAAAATATCAGAAGCACTAGGTGTAATTGCATAGCTAGGTTTAAATACAAGACCACCGATAGAGTCAAAGTATAATTTATCGTAGAAAGCACCATCTGGTCTTCCGTTATAAGATAATCCTGAAGCTATTTCACCAGCTCCACCGTTGTTCAATACACAGTCATATGTAGCCAGTATTTCATTTGTTGTATACCATGTCTGCCAAGTAGAAGAACTATCTCTAAATTTACCACAAGCTTTAGAGTTAAACACAGGATGATAAGCACCAGCATTAAGCCGACTACTAAGTCCCACAATAATACTCTCAACACCATCAACACTATATAAACCATTGCCTAGTTTACTCCATGAATATGCACTTGCAATTTCATCGTTTGAAGTTCCTGGTGCAAATGTATGTAGACCTTTCATAGTCTTGTATACAGCTTTACCATTTTCTACAGCTATAGTTATAACATCTTGTCTAGTTATAGAATCTAATTTTTGAAATTTAGAACTTGTTAATAGTTCTCCAGATGTTGTAGGTTCTATAGCTTGATATGTTTGTTCTATAGGTGTTACTGAGATGTTGTCGAAATACACAATATCATCTGTAGCATCTCCATCAGTACCCTCACATCTAACACCTACACTATCATACATTCCACTAACTGCTAATACTGTTAGTGTTATTTTTTCCCATTTATCATCTTCTGTAATGGTTGCAGATTCAGTTCCAAGTATAAGTTTTGCTGCTTTGGCTTTGGCATTTGAGCTTGGACTATAAGCGTAACATTCTACTTTGTACATAGTTCCTATAGCTAATTTAGATAATATTTCTTGCTTAAAAGTATTAGCATAAGTATCATTATTAGTTAACTTTACAACATTATCTCGTCCAGCAAATGTACCTCTGTCTATTGTAACACTATCCTCAGCAGTCCATCCATCAGTATTTGTATCAAAAGTACCATTAGTAACTAACTCCTGACCATTACCACAGTGTACTATATCACCAAGCTCATGTGCAATCTGTGTAGTAACACCATGAAGACTATAATCTAATAATGTATCTGTAGAACTTGGTGAAAATGGAGCTTCAGGAAGTTCTAGTGTCTGTAACTTTCTAACCGTATATATAACCCCTATATCTCTATCATAAGTATCAGCTACTCTGATAAAAGCGTCAGATATTTCTGTAACTGTAGTTATCATATCTACTATGTTCTCTGCATATACATGTACTATATCGTTCACTGAAAATAAAGTAGGGTCTATAACATATACTGCTGTAGCACTATAGTCATTACTAAGTGCCGCAAAGTTACTTTCAGTAGATTGTTCATACAGCCCATCACTGAACCTTACTTTATCACCAGTAACATCAGTAACTGTACCATCAGCGTTCTCTATAAATCTATCAGCTTTCTTTACGTTTTTAGTGTATCCATAGGCTGTCATTAGTGCATCATTTTTATGCTTATTGTGCTCAGTTAATGTTGGAACCATCTCTCCGCCAGGAGTTACACCATTATGTACAGCTAGTCTATTTTCATCAGTTACTACTGTAATTTCTCCAGCAGAGCCTGTAAAAACCTCATGCTGTGCTTTGGTACCTCTTCTTAATTGTAATCTTTTTGCCATGTTTATAAACTCCCAAAGTCTAAATTATAATCCGTACCTTCGTACAACTCTTTTATCTCCTGAGCACTCTGGTCAGCAGTAGCTCCTGTTTCTATAGTATCTAACTTATCTGTAGAGTCCTTGATGTAGTTAGCGTTCTCTAGAGCGTGTTCTATGTTAGAATACGAAGCATTTAAATCTGCTGCTACATCATCTATAGCTTGTTTATCATTAGCAACAGTTAGAATAGCTGAAGCTCCTATGTTCTCTGTAGTTATAGGGTCTGCTATACTTCCATTGTCTTCAATGTAGCTAGTATTTGCTGCTAAGTCCTCAGCTATTATATTAACATAGCTTGTGTTATCTGCTACCTTTGTAATATCACTTGAGTTACTTGCTGTAGATACAACATCACTAGAGATAGCTACAACATCGTTAATAGCTGTTTGCATACCTATGATTGTGTTAATATCTGTATCTGCTTTAGCTACAGTTGTAATATCGCTAGATATAGAAGCTGCATGAACCACATCAGCTATGTTACCAGATAATGTATTAATGTTAGCTTCATTAGCTTCAACTCTGTTTATATTGTATTCATTATCAGCTACTCTAGTGATGTTTGAACTATTAGCTACAGCACTATTGATGTTAGCTTCATTAGCTACAGCACTGTTTATATTAGCTTCATTAGCTACAGCACTGTTAATGTTCCCAGAGTTAGCTACAGCACTATTAATGTTAGCTTCATTATTTACTACACTATTTATGTTACTCTCGTTTGATACAACACTGTTGATGTTGCTTTCATTAGCTACAACACTATTTATGTTGCCCTCATTGGCTCCAGCTTTAACTACATTAACAATGTTAGTAGATACATCAGTTATACTACTCATGTTATCAACTGTTGTGTTTATATTAGCTTCATTAGCAACAGCATTATTAATGTTAGCTTCATTAGCTACAGCTTTGTTTATATTAGCCTCATTATTCGCTACTGCTAATAAGTTGTCTATGTTACTAGCTATATCACTGTATACACTAGGAGCTGTTGTAAGTCCCTCACCATCTGTAGATGTTGTAATCTTAACAACGTATCCTGCTGCTGGAGCTTCGTGGAACACAATACTATTATTTATAACATCCCACAGATTGTCTGTAATTTCGTGGTCACTATCATCATAATAAAAATCTACCCTACAATGACTCTGTGAGAGTATTGTAGAAGCAGCAGTGTATATCTTGTTTGTACCATCTGCGTTAAAACTTTCGGTTGTAATCGCCATGCTTTAGTCTCCTTAAACTATATCCTTACCTTTATCCCTGTATGTACCACTCATTGTGATAGCACTAACTGTAAAGGGTTTATCTCCGTTGTTATTGATACTTAACGTTGTTTTGTTTGTATCACTCAACACATTTACTTGTCTTCTGTTTGTAAGGTCTTTATCTATTGTAAGACCTCTATCTTCTTTAAAGATACTTAGCGTAGCATTACCTTCTAAACTAACACCTATAGTCCTTAACTGTAGTCTACCTCTATTGGTTTGTATTTGAGCATTAGTCTTCTTAGGTCTCCAACGTGTAAGCTCAATAGTAGATGTATACTCAGTTGTACCTATGTCCTTATGACTATATGAAGCATCAAACACCTTAGTACCTAATGGTATCTTGTACAGATAATTTGATACACCATCTAAAGATACGAAATACAAATAGTCATCTATAACTGTTACATGGTCTATATCAGATGTAAGGAAGTTAGAGAAATCCCAAGTATACCAAGAACTCTGTACAAGCTGGTCGCCAGATATAACCTCCCTATACATGTAGAGCTTCTTACTGTTACCTGTACGTACTATAAGTGTACCATCCTCAACATAATTTACTATCTGTTTTACTGTACCTTGTATATAAGTAGGCACTTGTATAGTCAAGTCAAGGGCTTTATTCTCAGAGGTTAATCTAGCAACCCTGTATCTATAGAGTCTAGCTGTATCACCAGTGTTACCTGAGAATACAATACTATCACCATCATACACCGTACCACCTTCATTATTATAACTATAGTTAGATAATTTATTAACTATAACAGTTGAAGGTGAGATACCATCTTCTGTATTAAGTAAATACTGTCCTTCAGAGGTCATTATTAATAAACCACTTTGAAATATAGATACATTCAAAATATCCAACACTGACTCTGAGGCTATCTTAATCTCTATAGTATCTCCATCTAATACATTAGTTATTGTAGTTGCGTAGAAATTCCAAAGAACATCAACTTCACTGAATGTTAGAGCATCATCTGATACAATACAAACTCTTCCATTTATGTAGAATAATTGTTGTATCTTACTATCTACAAAATTAGGATGTTTATTGTTATCACTATTACCGACTAAAGGTGGTTTAAGCTGGTCTGTGTCTTTCAACAGGTCAGCACTGAAGTTACCATCAGGTAATCTCCTTATAACTATAGGCATATTATCTAGCATAGGTAAAAACCTTACACCATCAATATATTTAGCATAGCTAGTGTATTCTTGCCATGTGTCTTTCCACCTTATTGCATAGTAATCAGTAGCTATATCCCCATCAGTGCTATTTATTTTTACCACTGTACCTTCCCAAGGGAAACTAGCTGGTAAATCTTGAAGCTTAGCTACATCATATTTCCAACCAAAGGATGCTAAAGAACCCCAAGAGTCCCAGAAGTTGAAAATAAAATCTTCATAACTATCTTTCCATATCTTTATTATAGAGCCTCTAGCTTCTGTATTGAAACCATTATCATTTCTAACAGGTGTAACCATAGAACCTACAAAATCAGCTAACTGGTTTGTAAAGTTATCAGCTACTTTATCTGTAGCAACCTCAGCAACTACAGTGAACTCTTGTTCACCTATATTCAGTAGATACGATGTAGGGTCTTCAGGGTTAGCTGTGTTAACTGTAACAGTATATTTACCTACATCATCTCTAGTCCATGTTAGAGCACCATCACCATTAGCTGTATCATTAATACCATCTATAGAAGTCCAAGTGAACCCATTGATGTCTATCAAGTCACCAGAGCCTACTGTAGAGCCTTTACGTATCTCAACTTTAAAGAAGTCATCTTGAGCATCAGCTTTTGTAGATACAATATTACAAACCTCAGATTTATACATTATTTTATTAGCTAGTATCCTTGCAGCATACTCAGATTTATCGCTATCTGCCTCATATTGTACACCATCAAGCTCTGTAACATACCTATATTGATGTTCTACATCATTAGAGCTTCTAGATAACCAGTAGTAGGCTATATTTTCAGCATGTTCCTCACCATCTGTTAGAGGTGCTTTATACATAGGGTCTATGTCTGCTATATTTGAAGCAGCTACATAGTTACTTACTACAGTCTTCTCACTATTAACTATATATGTTGTGTCTCCTATAGTAATACCAGATAAAGCTGTTTGGTCTGTATGTGTTAAGTATGGAACTACACTCGCATCAGTATCTATAGTTTTAGTTCCTTCACCTATTGTAGTGGCTTCTATAGTACCATCTTTAGCTATAGCTATTATATGAGACTTACCATCACTTCTAGTATAGTCATATATAAAACTAGCTTCATCTAGTAGACTAATATCAGTAGTCTCTACATTAGGTCTCCTAGTAGTCCCAAGTACAAGACTTGGATTACAATTTATCATCTCAGTTACTTGGTTATCTTTTCTTAAACTATCTGTCTGACTTGAAACACCACCATAGACACCTGGTAGAGTTTTAACTACCAAAGACATTATATTAACCCTGTAGGGTTCTGTGTTCTATTTAGTAATCTACTACCAGACATTAAATTAACTTTCTTATGTTTAAACTGTGCTTTCTGTAAGGCTATCTGTGCTCTCTCTGCGTTCCCTTGGAGAACTCTAAGTTCTTGTGTATCACCTAGGACATTATTATAATAAGCAGAGGCAGCTTCTCTAACTACAGCATCAGCTACTACAAAAGGTAAATCATCAAAAGCTACATTGAAAACTACATCAAGCTCTTGTGTTTTATCGAACTTATAGCTTCTAGTAGCTGTATTATAAAGCTTATGGTCTTTTACAATAAATTCAGGACTATAAACAGCTAATACATTATCACTTATAGGTATGTAGCCATCTGTGTTTGGAACCATTGGATAATTCTTCTCTGTATTAAACCAGTATCCCTCTTGTTGTATACTATCGCTCATTCTTAATAGTGTGTCTCTAGCTATACCTACATCACTTGTAGACTCAGCATCTATTGCTTGTGTATTATCTGTAATAGGTATTTCACCTATAGCCCCAAGTAATACATTAACTCCTTCATAAATATCCATATTGTTTCCTTTATTTAACTTTAATTTAGCTATAAAACTAAATAGAAAAAACTAGGCAGTCCGAAGACCACCTTAGTTAATTAGAGAGGCTTACGCATCTCCACCTGTGATTGCTACAGAAGCACCTGGGTTTAATATACCCATACCTAGTGCATATGTAGAAGTCATTAATGTACCTAATTTCTCAGGGATATAGTTAGCTTCTGAACTAACATCCATTAATTTAACTACACCAACTGCATCAGATGTAAATAATAGACCTTGAAGTTTCTTATTAGTACCTGCAACATCTACAGCTGTATCTTTACCAAATTGGTTA
>Ga0256828_1000164_pt1 | contig 44610 bp, 48 predicted proteins | sample CV88metaG_FD_185993 | JGI IMG/M metagenome (GOLD analysis project Ga0256828, IMG submission 185993) | Hydrothermal vent microbial communities from East Pacific Rise, Pacific Ocean - CV88 | ecosystem: Environmental > Aquatic > Marine > Hydrothermal vents | place: Pacific Ocean: East Pacific Rise...
TTCATTTATTATTTCTTCTTTCATTTTATACTCTTTTATCTATAATTTTAAAATTTGTTTTTTTATTATTTAATTTTGTTTTAAATAATATTTCATTTTTATGTATTAATTTTTCTTCTTTTTTTTGATGTTGATTTATATTATATTTATTTTCTTTAAATACTTCTAAGGTTTCTTTTTCTAAATTTATTATTGGATAACATATATTTATCATTCCTGATTTATTTCCTATGATTATTTCTAATACACACATTATTACTATTTCATTTTCATTTGTTATTTGATGCTCATTTGGATTATTAAATATTTTAAAAAAATCAAATATTTCTTTATTGTTTTCAAATATATTCCAAGATTTATTCAGTTGTTTTATTATTTTTTTTGAAATATGTTTAAATAATTTTTTTTCTATATTTGTTAAAATATTTTTCTCTTCTATTTCTTTTCCACCCAAAATTCTTTCAATTATTTCAGAAGAGATATTTGTATTGAAATCTATTGCTGCTTCACCTTTTTTCATATTTAATATTACATATGTTGTTGGATTTGGAATCGACATCATAAATTCATTATATGTTAATTGGTCTACTGAATGTAATTGAACATCTATATTTGTTTTAGTCAATTTAAATAATGTTTTTTTTAATTTTCTTGCGAAATAATCATGTATTCTTCTTATTGACCTAAGTTGAAATCTTGAAATTCTATTTGGTCTTTTGAAATCATATAGGGAAATTTGTGGTTGAGATTTTATATAAAATTCATTTTCTTTTGATGTTTCTTCACAATCATCTTCAATTACATCTAATAACTTATCAATCTCCTCCTGTTATAATATATCTGCCATTTAATAACCTTTTATTTTTTTTAAATTATATCATTTTAATATTTATTTTTCAAAATATTATAATCAATATTTAAGTTATTTAATGATATAATATTTTATATAAAATAAAAAAGGTAAGAACAATGAAAAAAATCCAAATTCAAAAACATTTAACAAAAACACATCAACATTGGTATGGGACTAATTTAGATTCTCAAATGTTTTTTCCAGAAACTTGGTATTCAATTGATAAAAAAATTTTAAATAAGTATTTTGAAATTGGTAGAAATGGTGGAAGTTATTCTCTGAATTTTTCTTCTAAAAATTTAGATACTATTTTATTTCTTCTTAATTTAAATAATAATGATATTGAATTTGTTATTGAAGATGATAGTAAAATCATTCCTAAAAAATATGTTATTGATAAAGACAAATATTTCAATATGAAAGTAAGTAATAAAATAGATTCTTTCACAGAATATTTAATTCCTTATATATCTTAAAGGCTATAGTTGATGATTGAATTATTCGGTAATATTATTGGGTTTTTTGGTGCTTTTTTAATTGTTGCTACTTTTTTTGCTGAACAAAAACATTTTATTTCTTCTAAAAGTTTTTTATTTTCTTCTCTTAATGCATTAGGTAGTTTATTAATTATTGCTGGAATGTATATTTCTAACACTATCAATTATCCTTCTTTAATTTTAGAATTAGCTTGGTTAATTACTGCTTTAACTACTTTATATTCTCTATATCAGAAAAAATAAATTTTTATTATTAAGTTTTTCTTTTTTTTGATATAATTCTTTAATATAAAAAGAATTAAAGGAATATTAATGAAACAATATTTAGATTTATGTCAAAGAATTATTGATGAAGGTGTTATGATTCATAATGATAGGACTGGTAAAAATGTTTTAACTGTTATTAATGCTGATTTAGAATATAATGTTGGAAAAGGTGAATTTCCAATGGTTACTACTCGTAAGAGTTTTTATAAATCTGCAATAGCTGAATTTTTAGGTTATATTAGAGGTTATGATAATGCTGCTGATTTTAGAAAATTAGGCACTAAAACTTGGGATGCTAATGCTAATGAAAATCAAGCTTGGTTAAATAACCCTGCTCGTAAAGGTATTGATGATATGGGACGAGTTTATGGTGTTCAAGGTCGTTCTTGGCTTTCTCCTGATGGTAGAACTATTGACCAACTTAAAAAAGTAGTTGATAACTTAACTAATGGTATTGATGATAGAGCTGAAATTATTACTTTTTATAATCCTGGTGAATTTCATTTAGGTTGTTTAAGACCTTGTATGCATACACATACTTTTTCATTATTAGGTGACACTTTATATTTAACAAGTTATCAAAGGTCTTGTGATGTTCCGTTGGGTTTAAATTTTAATATGATACAGGTTTATACTTTTTTAGCTTTAATGGCACAAATTACTGGTCATAAACCAGGTATTGCTTATCATAAAATTGTAAATGCTCATATTTATGAAGACCAAATTGATTTAATGAAAAATGTGCAATTAAAAAGGGAACCATTTCCTTCTCCAAAATTAATTATTAACCCTGATATTAAAAGTTTAGAAGATTTAGAAAAATGGGTTACTATGGATGATTTTGTTGTTGAAGGATATCAACATCATGACCCTATAAAATATCCATTTTCAGTTTAATGTTGATTTAGAAGGTATTGTTGGTGTTAAAATTTATTAATTTTATTGTAAAACTATTTTATAAAGAAGATTTTTTTCTTAATAGTAGTGCAATTTTCAAAATAAACAATTCTACTCAATTAGAATTAAAAGAAAATAATTATATTAAATTAACTAAGGAAGAACAAATTCAATATCATGTTGAATTAATGAAACAAAAACATAAGGATAAGGATAAAAAATGATTTCTAAGGAAAAAGCTAAAAAAATGGCTCAGTCAAGGGATTGTAGTTGTATCAAAGGTAAAGATAGAGACAATAATTATAATGAATGTATTGATAAAATTTATAAATCTTTTAAAGAAGATATTAAAATATTTCAAGAAATTCACCGAGAACTTATGAATGAAAAACAGGCTGAAATTAATTTTCTTAAAAGAAAATTAATTGAAAATTTATGTTGAGGATTTTTATATGAAAAACACTACACCTTTATCTATTATTGTTGCTATTTCAAAAGATGGTTATATAGGTATAAATAATGATTTACCTTGGGGAAAACTTCCTGCAGATTTAAATTTTTTTAAAAAAATTACATCTGGTCATCCAATTATAATGGGTAGAAATACTTTTGAAAGTATTGGTCGTCCTTTACCTAATCGTACTAATATAATTATATCTTCTGATAAAAATTATAAAGTAGAAGGATGTATTGTTTTTAATAATATAAATGATGCAATGGAATATGCTAATTTGGAAAATCCATCTGAAATATTTTTTATTGGTGGTGGAAAAATTTATTCGCAAGTTCTTGATATTGTTGATATTATTTATTTAACTATTATTGATTTTTCTATTGAAGATAATTTTTCAGATATTTCTAATACTGTTAAATTTCCTGAAATCAATAAAAATAATTTTTTAATTAAACATTTAGAAAAAATTAATATTAATGCATCAAACAAATATTCTTGTGATTTTTATAAATATATAAAAAAATAATTTTATATATTTAATAGTTTTTCAAATTCTATTTTATTCATTTTAATTGATAAGTCTTGTTTTTGATGATTTGTTAAAATTAAAAATATTTTTGTAAATATTTCTTGTAATTTTTTTATTTCTTTTGATTTTGACAATTCATCAATACATAATTTATTATTTTCTTTTTTATCTTCTATTAAAAATAATGGTATGTTGAAAAATGTTTCTGGTATTGTTAATACAATAGCTATATAATCATTGATTTTATTTTCACATTTTTCACTTTCTTCCATTTTTATTAATTTTAACTGACTTGTTTTTGATAATTTTTCTAAATTAAATATATTTTTAATAATTTTAATTTGAAAACTATTTTTTAATGAGAAAACTCCATTTTTAAGTATTATATATTCTTTACTTTTTTCTGATAATTGAAATTTAATTAAATATTCTTTATCATTATTATCTAATAATTTTATATATAATATATTTTCGTTAATATAATATTTTATATTATTTATTTGTTTTTCTATTTTATTTCTTAAAACTTCTTTGTATATCATTTATATCTCTTCATTTGTATAAATATATGTTGGTGGTGTTTCTATTATTTTATCATTCTCTGAAATATCTTCCATATATTTTAATTTATTTGTTTCTACTATAATTACTTTTTTATAATTTTTGAAATATTTTTTAATTTCTTTATGAACTTTCTCAAAAATATCATCATATATTTCTATTTGTAGAAATCGAGGCGGATTAGTTTTTAAAGTTTCTTTTGCTCCTTCTATTACTTCTTTCTCAGCTCCTTCAACATCTATTTTTATAAATGTAGGAAAAATATTATTTTTCTTACAAAATATATCTAATGTTGTTGTTTTTATTTTTTCTTCTTTTATATTTTCACCGAACACTTTTGGAAAAATACTTACCATTTCTTTTTTAATAGTATTTCCTTGAATATGTTTAGTAGATAATTTTATGTTAAGTTCAGTTTCTTTATCATATAATGCTAAATTAAAAACTTTTATTTTTTCTTCTTCTATTTTTGCTAATTTTTCAAATACATAAGATACAGGTTCAAAACTATATACTTGTTTTGCTCCACTTTCTATATATTTTAAGGATGTATATCCTATATTAGCTCCTATATCAAAAACGACATCTTCATTTTTTAAAAAATTATCCATTATTAATTCATCAATTGTTTTTTTGTTATTTAATATATTAAAATAATAATTTCTTTGATGTATATCATTAATATTTAATTCTAAATTTGTTTTTGCTATTTTTACTTTTGCTATTATGTTTTTATTAAAATTTAATAATATTGGATTTTTAATTTCAAGTTCATTTTTAAATATTCTATTTGATAAAGGTAAATATACTTTTTGATTATTATCTATATTTTTTGCTATTTTTTCTATTGCTTCTTTTATGCTATTTAGATTTACATCTTCTAATATATTTAATTCATAATTCCACCATTGTAAATTTAATAATTTATCAATTATTTTTTTATTAAATCTTTTAATTGTTTCGTTATTTACAAATATAGAATATGGTTCTATATCTTCATACACTTTCGTATATGATTCTATGATAACTCCATCTCCTATTACTACTCCTTCTTTAATTGATACTCCTTCTCCTATCCAAACATCATTACCTATTATTATTTTACTTGTTTCTTCTGATTTATATTCTTTTATTATTTTTTTGATATTATTATTTAATTTTTTAAAATCTTTTTTAAATTCTGTTCTTAAAATTTTAGATTTTGTTAATGATGTATATTTATTATTTTTTTTTATAATTGATACATTATTATTTATAGTAGTATATCTTCCTATTGATAGGACATCTTGTAAATCTACATTTCTTCCGATATAAGTATAAGCTCCTATATATTTTACATCTATATAAGAATTATTTTTAATAATTACATTAGGTTCAATATAAATTTCTTTTTCTGTATTAAATTCAACATTTTTTGAAATTGATATATTACGTTCTTTTAATTTTTCTTTTAACATTTATTATCCCATTTGTTTTTTACAAAAAAATCTATTTTTTCTTTGATTTTAGGCATAGCAGTTTCTATATTTTCATAATATATTTCAGAAAATTGTTTTTCATTTATATATTTTTCTTTATTTAAATTACATAAAATTTTATAACAATTATAAAATTCTATTTGTTTTGAAATAGGTATTACATTTCCTTGTGTTCCGATTACAATGATAATTGAATTTCTATTGCTTAAATATTCTAAAGCTCTTTTATAATATGTATACATAGGTGCTTGTCCTTTAAAGAACACAACTTTAGGCTTTACATTTTTTGTATCTTTACAATTAGAGCAACCTTCTTCTATTTTGTATTCATTATATCCTATTTCCCAATTATGATTACATTTTTTACATTCCATTTTGGTCAGTTCTCCATGTAAATGTAATACAGGTGTATTTAATCTTTCAAAAAAATCAGAGATATTCATAGTTATATTATAAACATTATCTTCACCATATTTTTCTATTATTTTTTTTATTATTAAATGTGCTTTATTAGGGGTTTTATCTTTTAACTCTTTTCTTCTTTGATTATAAAATTCATGTACTTGTTTATAATTCTTTTTCCAGGTTGTTTCATCACATATTTCGCTTATTTTATAATTGTTCCATAATCCGTCTGTCCCTCTAAATGTTTTAATTCCAGATGGAGCATCTAAACCTGCTCCACTAAAAATTATTATTTTGGGTTTATTAGTTAAATTAGTTGGTATATACATTTTTTCTCTTTTTTTTAATATTTTATCATATTTTTTTTAATTTTAACTTAAAGTTAAGCTTCTTTATTGTATAATTTTTTTAACAAAAAATGAAAAAGGTTTATTTATGAAAAAAAGAGATTTAAATATTTTAATGAGTATGAAAGGTGAAATTAATCTTAACACTCGTTGCTCTACACCTAATAAAAAAGCTTATAAACGAAAGTTTAAACATAAACACAAGATGTTTGATTAAAATAGGGGAGAATTAATATGTATAAAAGTCGTTGCTTAAAAAAATTAAATTTAAATAATATTTCTGTTGATGGTTTAAAAGTTATTATTTCAAAAAATTTAAAAGATGATTATTTTGTATTAAAAGAAGCTTTTAAACAAAGAAATATTTCTTTGGATGAAAAATATAAAATAAAATCTGAAATTGAAAAAATTCAATTTTTATTTAAACATTTGAAATTTCTTAATAAAAAAAGAAAGTTACTTAAATTGTATGCAAAATCAGATATTTCAAAATATTTTGTTTATAAAAATGAACTTTTTAAAGATGTTTCAAAAAAGGGATTTTATTCTCCTGTTCATTTTTTTAATAAAAATTTTATTTTAAATAAAAATAATTTATTAGAAACTCATAATTTTGAAATAAATAATCCTAAAATGTATGATGATTTTTGGAAAAAATATCCTGATGGTATTATTATTGCAATTTAAAATTTAAATTGCAGAAGAAACTATCATAGTATAATTTCTTCCTTCTAATTTAGCTTGTTTTTCGATTTTTACATCATCTTTAATCTGATTAAAGATTTTCTCTAAAACTTGTTTTGCTAATTCTGGATTTGCTATTTCTCTTCCTTTTAACATTACTGTTAATTTTACATGTTTATTTTTTTTCAAAAATTGTTTAATTTGTTTAATTTTAAAATTTATATCATTTTCTGCAATTTTTATTGAAAATTTTATTTCTTTTAAATCAATTTTATTTTGATTCTTTTTTTGTTCTTTTTTTCTTTTTTCTTCTTGATATTTAAATTTTCCATAATCCATTATTTTTGCTACTGGTGGATTAGCATTTGGTGCAATTAATACTAAATCAAGACCTTCTTCTCTTGCTCTTTCTAATGCTTCTTGCGTTGATATAATACCAATCGTTCCTTCTTCTGTATTACATCTTACTTCTTTGGCTTTAATATCTTCATTTTTTAAAACTTGTTTTTGTTTTGACAATTTTACTCTCTTTTTATTTTTTAATTTTTTTGATTATATATTATTTTTTCTTAATTTTTTCTTAAATAATATAATTTTCTTTAAGTGTTTTTAAAACTTCAATGGAATTTATATTTTTAATTTCTTCTATTGTTTCGTCTAATAAAATTTGTTTTTTTCTCATTAAATCTATTAACCATTCGTATTCTTTTGAAGTTTGAAGTTTTTTTCGTATCATTTTATTATTTTCTTCTATTTGTTGTTGTTTCAATTTTAAACCTTTTGATTTTATCATTCTTTAAATTAATTATAACTTTTTTTCTTATAATTCTTTTATAAAAAATTAAATAGGTTTAAATATGTCTAATAATAATGAAATAATAAAAAAAATACTTAAAGATACAGAGGGTTTATTTTTAAGTTTAAGTAAAGAGAAAGATACTTTTTCTATTGTTCACAAACTCGAAAAACTTAATATTGGTTTTGAATATTTTAAAAAATCTGATAATATATCTTTTGATATTGATATGGATTTTTTCCTTAAAAAAATAGCTATTACTTTTAATGAAATTTTACATGATGGAGATTCATATCCTGTTAATACATTATTATTACTTATAGCATTTGACAAAACTGATTTAATAGATAAATCACTTTTTAATAAAGATAATTTTATAAATTTATTATCTAATATTAATTTTAATAATAGCGATTTTTCACACAATATTTATAAAATAAAACAGTTTTATTTTGAAGTGTTATCAAAAAATAGAGCTGTTTCTAAAAAACATACTATATTTAATAAATTTTTAACTGTGTCTGCTTATACTGACTTTGAACAAAATACCTCTGATACTATTGATGATTTGGATAACCCATTTATGATGTCCAATGAATATATGGTACATTCTAATAATAATAATGTTGTTTTATATAAATTATTACAAAAAATAGATGACACTAAAATTAAAAATATTTTGTTAAAATTAATTCATAAAAAAAGTTTAGATAATGAAGAAACACTTGAAGTTACTACTTTTTTTGATGATTTAGATTATGCTAAATTATTTGATGATTTAGATATTAGTAATAGTCATATAAGACAAGTTTTAATAAATTCTGGTGTAGCAATAAATTCTAATATTTTTTCTTCTGGTATTCTTGTTAATCTAACTGATGGAATTTCTGCTGAATTTTTTAATCAATCTTTAAAATTATCTGATGAAGATTTTAATGTTTTTATAACTTCTCTTATTGCTAATAAATTTGATAATTTAAATAATATTTTTTCTTTTGAAAATAAAGAATTTTATGAAAGATTTATTAAATTATTATCTAAAAAAGGTAATAATTATGTTCAATTTGCTAATAAAAGAGATAGAAGATATATTTCTTATAAATATTTGTTATCTGAATTGTCTGAAAAAAATTCTTTTATTAAAAATATATATATTGATAATATTATTAATGAAATTAAAGATTTTGATTTACAAAATAATAGTATTTATACTTTTAATGATTTAGTTAATAAATTTTATGACATCATTGCTTCTAATAATGATAAAAAGGATTTCTCTCCATATATTGATTCTATTATATATTTTTTTAAGAAAATCAATATTTCATTAGATGATGAAACTTTTATTAATTGGCTTCAGGATATAAATAGACTTTATGATGAATTTGATATTAAATCTTTTGATAATATAGAAATTTTTAATAATATTTTTATGAGAGCGTTAAATCTATTATTATCTGGAAATATAAAATTTTCATATTCATCTATTGATTTTATTCAAAATTATATTAATGTGTTTGTTTCTAATTCTGATGATGTTATAGAATATAAGAAAAAATTACAAACTATTGCTGACGAACAAAAAGAGCAGGAAAATAGTTTTTATAATTTTAAATTAATTAATGAGAATGATAGACAACATGTTTTTTTATCTAATGATAATGTTTCTGATAAAAAAATTATAGAATATTTAACTATTAAATATGATAATAGTTCTTCTTTAAAACTTGATATTGATGAGTTTTTATTTATTTTTAATAATATTGAAAGTCCTTCTAATTTATTTCAAATAATGAATTCAGAAGGAACAGAATTACCTTCTTATTTTTATTTTAATGAATTTAAATCTATTGATGATTTTGAACAGTTATTAAACTTTATTCCACAAGCAGATAGTCATTTATCAACTTTAATTTTCGATGCTATTAATGGATATTATTTGGATTTTTCTTCTGATTTTATTGGTGAATTTTTAGAAAATCCTAATAGTTTTATAGATAATATTAAAAATTCTCTTATTCCTTCTAATGTTCAAGAACATATTTTTAATACATTGGAGAATAATGTTTTAAATTTTATATCTTCTTCTGTTTTAAAAGAAGCATCTTTAGAGAAATTAGTTTATTCTGACACTCATTTATATAGTAATAATAGTTCTAAACTATATCGAAATTATGATTTAAATAGTAAAGATATTATAGTATCTAATCCTTCTGTTGTTAATGGAGAAACTGTTCGTTTAGATAAAAACTTTTATATTTTAAAAAATGAGAATTTTTCTATTAATGATAAATTTAAAAATATTTTAAAAGAAACATCTTTTGAAAATTTATTTGAAAACAGACTTCTTGTTTTATCTATTTTAGAATTTGCTTTTAATTCTGATGAAATTTTTGATATTTTTGATAGTCAAATTAACGATACCAATACTTTTAATTTTTATTTAAATAAGACTTATTCTCTTAATAACTCTTATAATTATGACAAAATTAATTCTTCTCTTTTTTTAGATTATTTGAAAGATAGAAAATCCATTGATGATATTATTGATAATTTAATTGAAAATTTACCTGAGAAATCTTTTGCTGATACTTTTCATCAAGCTCAATTTTATATCACATTATATAATAATAATGGAGATACTATTGATAATGATTTTTTAGAAAAATATTATAATACATTACTTAAATCCTTATTAAATATAATTGATGATAGATATGAAAATGACAAAGTTTCTTATAATTTGAAAATTTCAGATATTGAGATAAGTAAGTTTTTAAAATCTTTTTTATCATTTTATGAAGATACTCAATTAGAATTACCTTCATATGTTTTGAAAATAGAACATCCTGTTTTAAAAACATATATTAATGATTTAATGATTGATACGAATATTGGTATTAATGAAAATGAAGAAAATATATTAAAAGAAAATTTAATTAATGAGCTTAAAAATACTTTTTTAAATTTTGATTCTATCACTGATTATGATTTAGTTTCTATTATTAGAAAATTATATGATAGTGAATATTTTTCTATTTCTGACATTATTGATTTAATTATTGATAATAATCTAATTACTGACAAAGTAGATAATATATTATTTTTTGAAAATAATTTTGCTTCTATTTTTTCAGAAATGCATAATTTAAGAGGTGAAGATTTTGATAAATTAAATGATTTACCTTTTAAAAAAAGACATTATATACAATTAAAGAAACAAGGTTTAGAAAATAAAACTTTTGATAATTTGAACCTTTATAAAAGTTCTTTAGAGACAAAAGCACAAGATTTAATGAAAAATCATTATGGAACAAATAATTATAATAACAAGGATTATTATAATAATATAACTCAAATTAATGAAAGACAAACTCCTTTTGCTTTAAAAGTATGGAGAAGTTCTAATATTTATGTTTCTACAAATCTTTATGACAATTTAGTTTCTACTTTTTCCATTTCTGATGAAACACTTGGTGAAAAATCTGATTATGTGAATATAAATAGAATTAATAAAGCTGTACAAGATTATTTAGAATTAAAACCAAAGGATGTAGCAGACACTTCTTATAAAATAATTTCTAATTTTAAATTTGTAGATAACGGAGGTGATTCTTTATTTGATATTTTAAAGTTTTTAGAATCTCTTTTATTTGTGATTAAATCTGAGAAAGAAAAAGGTGTTCAAAAAATTATTTTTTTAGCCAATGAAATTATCCCAGATTATTATAAATCATTATTGGAAGAACATGGTATTTCTTTATTATTTGATAAAAAAATGCAACTTATTGATTTAGAAGATGTATATAATGAACCTGTCAAGAAAATACAAAATGCAAAAGAAAAACTTTTTGAATTTTCATTTGCAGATGACTTATATTTACAAGTTTCTCCTATTGAAGCTCTTATATTAAAAATAGAAGAAGATATATCTAATATTGATGAACAGATTTCTTCTGAGGATAAAAATATTGATTATAAACAGCATAATATATATATTATTAAGAAACGTTCTAATAATTCTCTTTTAGAAAAAGAAAAACAATTAGAATATTTCCGTCATCTTGTTAAAGAAAAATTTTTAGAAATATCTAAATATAATTTAGATGAGATGAATATTATTCCTGATGAGGTTAAATCTCTTATTAAAGATATTTATTTTAGTGCGTTTAGTAGTATATCTGGTTATAATTATTCTTCTTATGAAAAATCTTTATATAAACTTGATGAAGAAGATAAAGAAATTCTATTGAAAATAATTAAAAATTTCCCAGATTATTTTTCTGAAGTTGGTCATTTATCTAAAATTTTTGCTGCTTCTTTTGATATGGATGAAGTATCTGATTTTAATGTTGATTTTTCTTTTATTTCTGAGAATTCTCATGATTTTAATGAAATCTATAATCGTAGTTTAAGTAGTAATGAATTTTATAAATATTTTTTAGATAATTTTATTAAAGAAGAATATAGAATTATTTTTAATAGAATTAATACAATAAATGACTATGATGTTAAAAATATAATTATGCATAAAATCTCTAATTTTATGTCTATTCAAGAAGAATTCATATCTCCTAAACTTATTTCTGTAAAAGACAATCTTTCTTCTAATTTAATTGATTTTTTTATTTTTATGAATGAAAACAAAACTTTATATGCTTCATCAACTGATTTTGGTGACTTTGTTGCTAAAAATTTTGATTTTGAAATTTTTGAACAAGATTTAGAAGATATATTATTATTTATTATTAAAGACAATAATTTTGAAGATACATCTAAATCTATTATGATAGAGATGGTTTCTAAACTTTTTTGTAGAACAATTGGTATTGATGAAACTAATTTTGATATAGTTCTTAATAAATTTATAGAAATTAATAATAATTTCTTTAGAGAAAATGATTTTGTTAATCAATCTAAAACTTTTAATATATTAATAGAATTAAAAGAGTATTTAGATGATGATAATTCATCAAATCTTTTATTATCTTCTCATCAGATAAATTCACTTATGTATTTAGATAATCATATTAAAGAAAATATTGATAAATTAAAAGATTCTGATAATAATGATGATAATAAAGTTATTTTAAGTAATGATTATTCTAAATCTTCTTATATTGATTTTATTGATTTTGATTTTTTTGACGAAACTCCATTTATTGCGTTTGTACATAAATCTGATGAGATTGATGAATTATATCAAGAATTAGTTACACCTGATTTAATGAAAATTTATGGTGATAAAACTAATAATGAAATTGATGAATTAAATATTGAAATTTCATTATTAATTAAACAAAAGAAAAGATATTTAGAACTTATTGAAGCTTTAAAAGCTACAAAGTCTATTAAAAAGCAGAATATTATAAATAAAGAATTAAATGATTTAAATATTGATAAAATTAATGAGGCTATTCGTTCTGTAGAAGACAAATTTTCAAAAGTTTGGAAATCGTGGTACAAAGATATAAATGTTAAATTATCTCTTTTTAATATGTCTGTCTTTTCTGAATTTTCAAAAAATGCTTTTAAATCTTTTCATTTATATAATAAACATGAAAATGCTACTATTGATTTACCTTCTGAAATAAATAATGATAATTTTGATTTTGATTTATTTCAAAAACTTAATGATATATATCAGAAAAAACCTTCTGAAATTTCTTATGATGATTTTTTATTATTAGTTGGGGAAAATCCTTCTATTACATTTATTATGTCTATTTTTAATGGTGTTGATATAAAAAACAAAAATTTATTAGTACAGTTTGAATTTATAATTCAAAATCCTTCTATTGAAAATTTTGAATTTTTAAAAAACTTTGATTTTAAGAAATATTTAAAATTTAAAACTAAGATATTTAAACTTTTTGGTGAAAAATTTCATTCAGATTCTTCTATTGAACAAGAGATATTAGAAAAAATATTATTTTTAACTGATTATGATTTTAATCAAGTAAAAGTTTTTAAAGATTTTTTAGATTTTTATCCTGAATGGACATTTGATGATTTTCACTATTTAAATTTTGATTTAATTAATAAAATTGGTGGAGTAAAAGAATATTTTAAATTTGCTCGTAAAATAATCCCAGTTTTAAAAAATGATGAAGAGATTCCTGATAGTGAAGAAACAAATATTTTAAAGAATATTTTAAATAATATTGATTATGTCAAAGATGTTTTGGGAACTTTAAGCACCAATGGAACTGTTTTATATTCTACTGCTAAAATTAAAAGTATGAATATGAATTTAAATAATCCTTCTATGTCAAGAGATTTATTACATGCTGTTTCATCAGCTGGTAGCAATAATTCTCAATTATCTATCTCAAATACTGCTGAACAAAGATTTAATATGATAGATGATAATTTAAAAACATTTAATATAAAACAAACAAAAACCTTAAACATTGACACTAATTCAATTGAGGATGTTGATGAAACTATTGATAATCCTAATAATTATTCTTTTGATAATTTTTTTCATTTTAAAAGACTTTATAAAAATAATGAGGGACATTTTGTTTTACAAGAAGATATATCTCCATTTGACACAAGAACTTATTCTCAAGGATACTCTATGCATTCTTGTTTAACACCTGATGGATTAGCTAAAAGTATTTTAACTGACATGAGTAGTAATCCCCAAAAATGGGATACTTTATTGATTTCTGTTGAAAAATCTCAAATACCTGATTCCATTATTGAATTATATAATAATAAAATTAATTTATACAATGAAAGATTATTGGAAGGTTATTATGACGAAAAATTGGATAAGGAAATTAAATCATTTGCTCAAAAATATTTTTTTGAGGTTGGTGCTTCTGCAAGTTGGAAGAAAAATTTACAACGAACTTATGATAATATGGAAACATATTCTAAAACATATGTTACTGATGAGAATGGACATACTGTTCGTATAAATGAAAGTAAAGATTATATTATAGAAGGTATTGCAGTTTCTTCTGAACAAGATATTTTATATAGTGAATTAAAAATATTAGAAGATATTCTAAATCATTGGAACAAATATCAAAATTTTAATGATTTTACTATTCCAAAAAGACAATTTTATACTACTATTGGTTCAGGTTATTCAGATATTGATTTAGATACATTTAAAAAAAGAATTCCTAATAAGAGGCTTTTAGAGGAAAATCTTGATGTTTATACTGATGCTCGTCAGTCTCAACAATATTTAGTTTCTAAACATTCTAAATTTTCATTAGAAAATCATATGGCTATTTTTGATTATTTTACAAAAATTATGAATGATATTGTTGAAACAAAAGATACTTCTAATATTAAACAAAAAATCAAAAATATTAAAGATAATATCTTAAAGAATATTTCATATGAAAATTTAGAAAATAAAAAACAAAGTAAAAGTATCAAAAAAGGAATTTAAAATAAAATTTAAATTTTTTTGTATTTTTATTTTATTTTAAGAATTCTTTTGTTATAATTCTTTCACTTAAAAGCAATAAAATGTTTTTAAGAGTTCTTTTTGTCTCGTTAGCTCAGTTGGTAGAGCACGTCACTTTTAATGATGTGGTCATTGGTTCGAGTCCAATACGGGACACCATTTGTGATTTATTAGTTTAGCGGTTAGAACAGTCGGATTTTATCTGGAAGGCGGTGAGTTCGAATCTCCCATAAATCAACTTTCTTTACATAGCTGACAATATGGAAAAGAAGTAATTTGGTATTTGAGTATATATTATTGTCAGGTATTATATATAATATAATACCAAATTATGCCTCGGTGGTGGAATTGGTAGACACAAGGGACTTAAAATCCCTCGCTTGTAATGAGCGTCCCAGTTCAAGTCTGGGTCGAGGCACCATTTAATATTTAATGAAGAAGTAAAAAATTAGAAAAAGGTTCGAATCCTTGGGAAATCCAATTAATTTTGGATTGCCTTGGTTGACTACCTGTTGGATAAAATAGTCATTACTTCTTCACAAAGTGTTAAATTTTCAGGAAGACTGAATTTATTCAGTAGGAATGCCCTTGGGATAAGGGAAATGGTTGTGGTTGCCTAAAAATCTTAAATTCTGGAAGAGGATTTGTTACCCTCTTCTGTATATAGTTTAAGTGCCTTTTCTTTTAACGAGAAAGAGCATCGTTAATCCTTCAAAGGGTTCTGTGCTCTACTCACTTTATGGGTCAGTAACTCAGCTGGTTAGAGTCCTCCGCTCATAACGGAGTGGTCGCAGGTTCGAGTCCTGCCTGACCCACCATTTTTTATTCCAGATTAGCTCAGTGGTAGAGTAGGTGACTGTTAATCACTTGGTCATTGGTTCGAATCCAATATCTGGAGCCATTTTTTTTATTTCCACTTTTTTAATCTTTCTAAAATTACAATTTTATATTATAATAATACTTCATATATATATATTAGGATTTTAAGATGAAGTATATTGATTTATTTTCTGGTGCTGGTGGATTTTCACTTGGTTTTAAAAGTGAAAATTTTGAATTATCTTTTGCAGTTGAAAAATCTCCTATGGCTTCTCAAACTTTTTATCATAATTTTATTTCTAATGTTATTGATAATGAAGATTTTTATAATCAACATTTATCATTAGATTTAAAAGAACAATTGCATAATAAATTATATGTTGGAGAAATTGGAAATTTATTAACTCCATCTTTAAAATCTTTTATAAAACAAAAATATTCTGATGTTGATTTGATTATTGGTGGTCCTCCTTGCCAAGGTTTTTCTATGGCTGGAAAAAGAGACCCTAATGATATACGGAACTTGTTACCATTACAATTTTTAGAATTTGTATCTTTAATTAATCCAAAAGTTGTTATAATGGAAAATGTAGTTGGTATTAATCAATGTTTTTTAAATGGTGATTGTGATGAAGCTCCTTTAACACAAATTAAAAAAATTTTAGAAAATAATTTTAATGAAAGAGAAGGCAATAGTTATATAGTTCAAAAATTAGAATTAAATGCATTACATTATTGTGTTCCTCAAAATAGAAAACGTATTTTCTTAATTGCTATTAGAGCAGATATTGCTCAAGATAAAAACATTACTGTTACTGATGATATTTGGAAATCAGAATTCTATTTTAAAGAAAATTCTATTGTTGATTTAGCACCTGTCCCTATTTGTTCAAATAATAATTTTTTTAATATCAATGATGCTATAAGTGATTTATTTAACAATAAAAATTCTAAAAATGAATTGTTTTTAAATAAAATAAATTCTAATTTTTCTAATAATATTATTAATGAATCTTTTTCTATTAAAAATAATAATCAGAGAAATCATTCTGAAAAAGTAACTAATAGATATCGTTTATATCATATTTTTTTTAAATATAATATTTCTAAAAAAATATTTAATATCGCTTCCAAGTATAATAAGAATAAAGACAAACAATTATTAAATGAAATTTATAATCTTATTAAAGATATTAAATATCCTTTATATGATAATGAAGACAAATTAATTGCTAATTCTTCTGATGAATTATGTACTTTAATTTTAGAATTGGCAACATTAAAACATTCACAACGTGTTTTGGATATTTCAAAACCTTCTCCAACTGTTTTAAGTATTCCTGACGATGTTATTCATCCTTTATATCCTCGTACATTAACTGTTAGAGAACAAGCTCGTTTTCAATCTTTTCCTGATAATTTTGAATTTAAATCAAAAGAAACTACAGGTGGTAAAGCACGAAAATTCGAAGTCCCTCAATATACTCAAGTTGGTAATGCTGTTCCACCTTTATTAGCAAAAGCAATTGCTTCTCATTTAAAAAGTATTATTTTTGATTAGTATAATTTTTGGATATATTTTTTCTCATTAATTTTATTTCTTTTTCTATATTTTCATATATTAAATATAATACATCATTATTTTGATTTTTATATATATCTTCTATTTTTTTGTTATATACAATTCATATTCCTTTTTTATTAAGTATAATTCATTAACGTTAAGTTAATATAAAAAGTATAATATATTCAAAATTATTTAAGTTTATTTTTTGATTTATTATTCCTATATTTTGAAAAATTAACTCAACTATTACTTTTTTATTTCCTATATTTATATTTAATATTTCGAAATTTAATATTTTGTATTTATTATTCATACTTTCTTCTTATTCTTTTATTAAAAAACTTGCTTTATATAATATAAAGTTTAATATATTATAATTTTAAATATAAATAATATAAGGAATAATTTATGAAAGAATATAAAATAAATAAAAATAATTTTATTTCAGATGAAGCATATAATAAATTTATGTTTTTTTTTAATAATTTAGATGATAAAAAAAAAGAAGGTTTTTTGAGATTTATTAATTCTTCTGTTGATTTTCACCCTGATTTATCAATGTCAGAGGAAAGGGAACTTCAATCCAAACAATTAATGATTTCTAATATAAAACAGTCTATTGGTCTTATAAAAGACACTTCTTTTAAAAATTATAATTCTATCATTAAAACCAGTTTTTCTTCTTCTTCTTTATATTCTACACAGGCTGAATTTGATAATGCTTTAGAAAAAGAGTTTTTTCATCAGGCAAGGGATTTCTCATATGATATAGAAAAATTTCAAACTTCTACTCTTGGTTTTAATAGTGATGACTATATTTCTAAACAAAAAGAAAATTTAAAAGATAAATTTAATAAATTTTTAAATAAAAGTTCTATTAATATCGTTGAGCAAGATATTTCTTTTAATTCTGATAAAAATATTCCAGAATTAATAGATGGTAATAAAATTTCTATTTCAGGTACAGAAATATATTCTTTTTGGAAAAAATTAGTTCAAGAAGATTATAAATATATATCTTATATATTAGAAAATAAAAATAGATTTGCATCTATTGCTTTTGATATTTTAAATATTGAAGCTGACATAGAGGATTTTAAATCTGATGAAAAACTTTATAAAGGTTTAAAAAAATTAATTGACAATTATGTTATTTCTGATATATTAAATTTAAATTATGGCCCTCATTCTGTTAGTATTCAACATGAGGACCAAGATAGAATTGAAAATTTTATTTCTGATTTAGAATATTTTGTTGATTTTGTTGATAATCATTTAAATCCTTTATTAAAAGAATTTGAATTAAATAACAAAAAAGAGAAAAAAAATCATAATAATATTTAAATAATTTAATATAATTTATATATTCTAAATTATATAGAGAGATTAAAGTATGAAAAAAGATTTAACTATTGATGAAATCAAAGTTGCTTATTTATTTAATGGGGAAGCTTGTAGTGATGAAAAAGCTTTATCTATCCTAAAAACAATTGATAAGAAGTATTTTTTAAATAAAATTAATTCTACTTCTGATATTCATTCTCAATCTATTATTTTATCTGAATTAATTGCTGATTTTTTAAAAAAAGAAAATTTATAATTTAAATTTCTTTTTTTAATTCATTTATAAATGGTATCCAAATATTTTCCCAAAACATATCTACTGTACTTTTAATTTTTATATCTTCTGGAATTATTTCAAAATCATAAAATATTTTTTCTAAATATTCATTTTCCATCATTTCTTTGAAATAAATATCTTCACTTGTCCCATAATTTATAATCTTTTTTGCTTCTTTTTTTGCTATTATTGCTTCTTCTTTTGTTATTTCTTTTTCTTTTAATTTATATTCTATTTCTTTATAAATTCTTTCTAATCTTTTTTCCCAATCTGCTTCATATATATTTTCTCCTGCAAATTTCAACATTGTATAATGTTTTGAAATATTACATAAAAAAGATTTAGGATTTTCTCCTGTACTTCCCCAATAATAAGCATAACTTCCATAATCACTATTTATCATAACATTTACAGATTTCTCACCATATTCAAGATTTATTTTTGCCCATAAACTTTGTTCTCCTCTAAGAGTGTATGTTTCTGTTAATTTTTTTGTTATTTCTATCATTTTTTGTTTCCTTCTTATCTAAGATGCTTTTTAAAAATAAACTTTTAAATTTTTTATAATCATAATTAATTGATATTTTAATATTTGATTTTTTATTTATTTCTGATTTATATGTTGTTCTTTTATTTTTATTTTTTATTTGTTTTAATTCAACTTCTTTAAATTCTATTATTGATTTAAAAAATATTGCAAAGTATGCTAATACATCGTGCATTGCTTTTTTTCTATTTTTCTCTTTTTGGATTTTAAAATATTTATATAATAAATCAGCTATTTCTGTTTCTAACATTGATATATCTTCGAATGTTATTATAGCACTATGACATATATTTTTTGATATAAAATATAGATTTGCTTTTTTTGAATTTAATATTTTGTATGTTGCATTTTCATCTAAATTTAAATTCCAAGAAGGAACTGCTTCTCTTTTTTCAAATTTTTTTAAAGCTATTTCTTTAGGAATAATATTATTCCCTACATATCCACCCTGTATATAAGCTGTTATTTCTTCTTCCTTTTCTAATATTTTTGATAAATTATATAATGACCCTCCATTAAAATATATATATTCTTTTAAATTATTTGATTGTTTTAAAAATTCTTCTAATTTTATATAATCTATTATTATTTTTTCTTCTATTAAAGATAAAAATACCTTATTTACATCTTCTTCATCTTTATATTCAGTTATTTCCCCAGATATTATTATTTTTGGTTTGTTTTCTGAATTATATTTTTTTATGATTAATGAATTTAATAGTTTTAATTCATTTATTGAAGGATTATTAATTGAAATTATTTTAATACTTTTTTTATGATTATTTAAAGCAATTAATAATGTGATAATATCATCAATATCTTTTCTTAATTCTAAATCAAGCCATATATTCATGTTTTATCCTTTTTATTTATTATATTTAAAATATCCTTTAAAATATATTAAATTATTTTTTTTATTTTTATAGTATAATTTATAGAAAGGAAAAAATATGTCTATACCTTCTGATATGAAAGATGTTTTTATATTTAATTTAGAAAATTTAGAAAAAGTTGATACTAATAGTATTTCTTCTGAAGATTTAATTACCTTACATAATTTAAAAAATAAATATAAAATACTTATTAATATTTGTGAAATTGATTATAGAAAGAATATGCTCTATAAAAAACAAGAAAAAGAAAAAATTCCATCTGGAAAACATTATTATAATACTCTTATTGCATTCGAATATAAAAAAACTCATAATTTATTAAAAAATTTAGAGGAAATTGATATAAATTTAAATAATTCTAATAATGATTTTATTGAAAATTTATATAAAAATGGTTTGAAAAAAACTGTTGATATTAATACTTTTTTAGATTTAATTGATGTAACTACTGATTTTGATACACTTGAACAAAATGTTTTTAAAAAAACTTTAATATTTTTTCAAGATAAATATGGAGTTGATTCATCAGAAGTAGAAGGTTTATTATTTATTAAAAAGAGTTTTTATCCTGAAGATGAAACTTCTAAATTGCCTACTATATCTGAATTCGAACATTTTAATGATATTCCTCCATTAATGGCTGATACTTATTTTGTTATAAGAGAAATATATAGGAGAAAATCATGGGCAGTTTTGACTCATGAATTATTAACTGATATTATTAATGATATTAAAAAGAAAAATGTTAAACAAATTATTGATATTGGTTCAGGTAGTGGGGCTTTGATTTTTTGGATTAGAAGATATTTAAAAGAAAATGGAATGGATGATATTAAAGTTGTTGGTATTGATGATAATTCTTGGGGAATGGGAACAAAACCTATGGTTAATGATATTGTTAATGGAGATATTACTGCTGTAAAAGATATTATTGATAATAAACTTAAAGAGTTTTCACCAGAAGAATTATATTTTACAGCATCTTGGTTGACTCATAAAAGTGAATTTGGATTTGAATTTTTAAAGTATATTCCTGTTAATAGTAATTTATTACATATTGGGGAAGGAACTTATGGTGCAACAGGAACTCCTGCATTAAGAGCTGGTTTAGAATTTTCTTCTGAATTAGATGAAACTTCTAATTTTAGATATTCTCCATTTCAAGACATTAACGATTTTCCTTCAAGTTATATTAAACAGAGAGATATTAATGAACAGACAAGTGATATTTTAATTTCACTTGGCGATGATTATAGTAATGATTCTAATGAAAATTTCAAAATGTTATTTTTAAAATTTTTAAAAAATATTGATTTAAGTAATGTTAATGATGATAATGAAGTTATATCTGAAGAATTTGAAGATATAATTATAGATATCATTAATGACATTGAATATGTTAAACCTGACTTAATTGATTTTAAAGATATTCAATTATATTTACATAGTATATTTATGGAATTGTCAGAAAAAGCAACTGGAAGTATAAAAACTGATATTGAAAATTTTTCAAATAATCTATTTCATATTGATAATATTAATGATTTAATAGCTCTTTATAAAAATGATTTAACATTTTTAAATAATTTTTTCATTAAAAATTCTAAAATTAAAACAAGTGTTAGAAGAAAAAGTTTTAATAAATCTTAGCAGAATGTTGAGTTGCTAAACCATCGTCCTTTAGGAAGGAGAGGCTTTAAAATAATTATTTCCATTTTTTAACTATAAATTGACCACATGCTGCTTTTACTTCATTCCCAGCAGAAATTTGTACTTTCAAATTAGGAATATGTTGATATATTTGTTTTATAATATTTTCAAAATAATCACTTTCTTGAAATTTTGATTTATCACAATAGTTATATCTTAATATTCTTATTTCATATTTTTCTAAATTATTTTCTTTTATAAAATTTATAAATTGTTTTATATCTTCTTCTGATGAATTTAAATTTTCAATAAACATATGATGTATTATTAAATTGTGTTTATTATTTTTACTGTATTCTATTAATTCTTTAATTGCTTCATTTGTATTTATAACAAATGGTATTATTGTTTGTTTTTGTTCTTCAATAGCTGAACCCAATGAATAAAACAATCTAAATCTGCTACGTTTAAAATTATATTTTTCTGTTGATGTATATTCTTTGTTTTCATTATCTTTTATAAAAGATTTAGGATTTATATCGTATTTTTGTAATTCTTTTTCTAATTTATAAAAATCTTCTTTCCAATTTTTATTTGTTTTTGGAAATATTGTTGATAAATCTACTCCATCTAAGCCTTTTGCATATTTATTTTCTATAATCCAATCTAATAATTCAATTGTTACTTTTAAAACTATATCCGATTGATTAAAGGCATCTCCCATTCCCATCCAACTTAATTTTACATATTTATCTTTTAATTCTGGTTTATGTTTTATTTCTTCTTTTAATGCTTCTTTTATATTATTTAATATTTTTTGATATTCAAGTTTTTTATATTCTGAATTTTTCATGGTTAAATAACAAAATTGACATTTAAATTGACATCCTGTACTTATTGATATAAATATACTATACTTATTTCTATCTTCTTCTTCTATTTTTATTTTTTCTTTTTCTTGTTTGTTTATTATTGATTTAACTGTTTTTATAGCTGTTTCACTTCCATCTTCATGTATAAATTTTGAAACTAAATTATCTTTTGTTCTATATATTTCCATTTTTTATTCCTTGTTCTAATAAATTTGAATTATAATATTTTGAATTATTTGTTACTTCTTTTTCAATCCAATTTGGAATATTAATTTTTTCTCTTTCATCTTTTAATTCTATTTCTGCTATTATCAATCCTTCATTATCTCCTTTAAATACATCTATTTCCCATTTATGATTTGGATTTGTTTCTTCTATTAATATATATCTTGTTTTTTCTATCTTTTTTTTACAAAATTTATTGAGCATTTCTTTTGCTTCATTATATGGTATTATATATTCAAATTCGTCCCTTATACTTCCTTTATTTTTCCCTTTAATTGTTATATATCCAATCTTTGTTTCTTCTGTTTCTGTTGTTCTTACTCTAACTACTGTTTTTTCTTCTGTCTTTGCTATGTATCCCTGTTTTATATTTATTGCATTTAATTTTTCAAAATTTATTTTTTCTTTTTTAATTAAAAATTTTCTTTCTATTTCTTTTCCCATTTGCTTTTCCTTTTAAGTTATTTATAAGTCTTTTTATATTATTATTTTTTTAATTTAATATAAAGGTTATTATAATGCTTGAATTTTTTGTTTTAAACCATTTTTTTCAATTTTTTACTTTTTTACTTTTTTTGGTTTTTATAGTTTTTCATTTTATTATAAAAAGTTTATTATTAAAATACCCTGATATGATTATAGATGGATTATCTATTTTTAAGATAATTACCTATTTTTTTAAAAAATCATCTAATACTTTAAAGACTTCACATGATAAAATTGATTTAATAAATGAAAAATATGATGAATATAATAACAAATATGATAAAATTATTTTTAAATTATTCTATCCAATTCCTGAAAGCCTCTTACTTTCATCTATTTTTTCTTATTTTATTTATTTTTTAACCAATATTAATAGCAGTATCTTTTTAAATTTATCTATTTTGTTTATTAGTTACTTTATTCTTAAAAATATTAAAATTATCAATTAAAAATAAATATAAATAAGTTTTTTATAAGTATTTTTATGATATAATTTATATAACAAACAAGAAAAGGTTATATAAATGATTTTAATTCCAACTTATAAAGAAGCATTAAATTTAACTATCTCAAATCCAGAATTATATAAAGTTTCAAAAATTGAAGTTTCTAAAGGTTTTTTATTACATACTTTTGATTATTTACCTGGTTCTGATAAAAAAAATGTTGCTGGTTTGGGTCTTGAAATGAGAGGTTTATCATTTCTTGAAAATCAAAATAATAATACTATTTCTCGTTATTTATCTTTAAGAAAATTTTATAATTTAAATGAAAGAGAAGATACTTCTTTAAAAAATTTAAAAGATAAAAAAATAAATAGTATTACTTTGAAAGAAGATGGTTCTTTAATATCATTTTTAAATATTAATGGGAAAGCTATTGCTAAAACACGTAATGGCATGAAGTCAGTTTCTACTATTTTATCTAATAAATTTGTTGAAGAAAATCACTTAAATGATAGTATCATAAAAATGATTAATAAAGGTTATTATCCATTTTTTGAAATTACTGGTTTAGATAATATTGTTGTTATTATTTATCCAAAAACTTCTTTAACTCTTTTACAAATTCGTGATAAAAATGGAAATTATCTTGATAGAAAAGAAATTTTTAAACTTTGTGAAGAAGTTGGTTTTCCTAAAAAATTTATTGTTAAAGAATTTCCTTTAACTTCTTTAGAAGATTTACATAAACTTTCTAAAACTGTTACTAACATTGAGGGCTGGGTTGTTATGTTTGATAGTCAAAATATGGTCAAAATAAAAACTCGTTGGTATCTCGATGAAAAAGAAAAATTATATTCTGATAATTTTAAATGGAAAAATTTATTAGAGGCAATTATTTATAATAAATTAGATGAAGATGACTTGGAATCTTTGCCTTCTTATAAAAAAACTTTTATAAAAAGTATGCAATCTAAAATTCTTATAAAATTTGAAAATTATTTAGAAAAATTTATAGAAGATTTTAAAGAAATTAAAAAAAATTGTTATTTATCTAATAACGAAAATCAAGCAATTCGTTTGGCTATGCACATGTTAGGTTGTGATACTCTTTTAATTAAAGAATTTGTAAAAAAAGAATTTTTATCTATGTATAAAAAGGAAAGTGATTGTCGTAAATTATTTATGAAAACAAAAGATTAATTTCTTTTGTTTTAAAATGAAATTACTCCAAAACATCTATCTACTTCTTTCTCACTTTTTGCTCTTTCTATACATTTTTTATGTCGTAGAACATTTGAAGTTTGTACCATTGAATTTTTATTTGAATGTTTTTTAAAGTCTCTTAATTTTTGTTTTTTATAATTTTCTAATTTTTGGGCTTCTTTTCTTTCTTTTTCTTTTTCTAATTTTTTTTGTTTAAGTTCTTCGTAAGAAGATGCAGAAGTCACTGTTATTACTCCTATAAATATTAGTAATATTATTTTTTTCATAAGTTCTCCTAATTTATATTTTTTCTTATTATAATTTTTTATTTCATTTTCAATTATAATTTATATAAAAATATAATATTAAAAAATTTTTCAGAAGAATTTTACTTTAGATGATGAATTAAATATTGATATATTTGATAATGATATTTCTTTTTCTTTTCTTGATGATTATTCTTCATTAAGTTTATTTGATTAATAATTTAAATAAAGGATTATATGTGAATATTTATTTTGATGATTATATTAAAAATATTAAACATTCTGGTGATATTTTTAAATATTTAGATGAGTTAATAGATACAACTCATACAAGTGAAGCTTTAATTTCAATGCAAGATGAATTGGATTATATAAATCAGGCTACTGATGACTATATTGTTAATAAAAGTAAGTTGGAAGAAACAAAAAAATTATTAAAAGATTTTTTTGAAAAACTCAAAGAAGAAGCGAAAGATGGTGATAATAAGGCAAAAGTTAAAAAAGCATTACAAGATTTTTATGATAAATATGAAGAATTAAAGTCTAAAATTGATGATAATGATACTTTAAATGAAGAATTTCTTAAAGAAATTGATTTTTTAAAGACATTAGATGATACTTTATCTGATGGAGCTATTAATGGAACTTTAAATTTTTTAGATGATACTTTATATAAAAATGTTTTAACATCTGTTTCTAATTTAGATTTACAAGATATTCATATTAAGTTTTTAAAAGACAAAATGTCTCAAATAATTAATATTGAAAATCTTTTAGATGATTCTTCTATTGATAAAAATAATTCTATATCTGAATTTCAAAGACAAGATAATCTTGAACGAGCAAATATTTTTAAAAAACATTTAATATCTACTTTTCAAAATGAATTAGAAGAAATTAAAAAAGGTCTTATTGATAAATTAGAAAATGAAAATTTAAATTCTGAAGAAATTACATTAATTAAATTTTTAATTGATGAAAATAATTTAAAAATTGAAAAATTTCAATCTCCTGAATTATCTTCTATTGAAGATAAATACAATTTTATTAGATTAGAAACAAAATTTGATAGTAAAAGAATTATGTTTGATTTACAAAAAATTGATAGCACAAAAAAATCATTAAGTCCAATTTTAAGTTTAAATGGAATCAAAACTATTACTTTTGACCAAGATTATTCTCCTATACTTGAATTATTAGCTTCTATGACTATTGATTTAGCTGTTCAAAAAAAATATGATGTTGAGAGTGATTTGACTTTTTTAATTGATAATGTTTTTGAAAAAAATATAGATATTAAAAAAAGAATTTCTAATTTATATGGTGAATTAAAAACAACCTCTGGTAATATGGATAAAGATTTTGCTTTATTATTACTTATTGATGATTTAAATGTTAGCAAAACTCGTAATGACATTTCATTAGAAACAGGTAATAAGATAAAAGATTTTTTTATTAATGGTAAAAAAGCTCTTGGAAAAGTTGTTAATAATTTTTTTGAAATTATTGGCAAAGATATACCAAATGAATTATCATCTACATTTGATGAATTAGATAAGAAGAAAGGAATACATGATAATACAAAAAAATTAATTAATGAATTTAAAGATATGATGAAATTAAATTCTGATTTTAATTCTACTATTGAACGAAATAATTATGTTGGACAAATAATTATTATGTTGAAAAAATATGGTTTTAAAGATGATATTAAGGAATATTTTTCTGCTATACAACGTAGAGGTAGAATTACTCGTCCTATTTATTCGGAAATTATTAAATTAAATAATGAAATAAATGGTATTTCTAATTTTTTTATTAGTGAAGATGATAATTCAATTCAATTTTCTAATAAAAATGAATTTAAACAATATTTAAAAGATAATAATTTAAGTTTAGAAATTAAAAATATTAAAGGAGAGATAAATCTTAAAATAATATCTGGGGTCAATCATAATTCTGATAATTTTGACAAACAATATGGTGATGGGCTTAATATTGTATTAGATAATTTATTTCAACATTCAGAAGAAAAATCAAAAATTTTATTAAACAGAAATGGTAGTATTGATACTTTTATTACTGAAAGTATGAGTGTAAAATATATTCATGATTTAAAAGAAAAAATAGATGATTTAAAAAGTGAATTAGTTCAAATCTTATCAGAAGATGAAAATTCTATTAATATTTCTCATACTGAACTTATTAAAGAAATTGATAATGATTTAAATGGAATTTTAAATGGGGATGGAGTTTCTGATTTGAAAATTTTAGAACAATTAAATTTAAAACATCCTGATTTAAAAGACCGTTTAAACAAATATATTGAAAAGGCGAAAGATATTACAATAGAATCTTCTTCACCTGAATCATTAGATATTGAAATTGAACGTCGTAAAAAGAAGAGAACTAATATTTCTGAGCTTTCTGAACATTCTGATAATAGTATTTCTCGATTAACTGGTTCTGATTTTTTTGAACATTTGAAGGATAAATTTTCTGTATTTTCTGATAAAAATAGTGATTTTGATGCTTTTTCTGATAAAAACTATGAAAATTTAGAATTAATTAAAAATAACAAAGATATTGGTATTACTAAACATATGAAAAGTGCTAAAAGCACTCGTCAAGAACTGACTGTTTTTTCTAAAATTTCTACTTGGTTTCAACAATTAAGAAAAGATTCTTATCATAGATATTTTAATAAAAATGGAGATTTAATAAAATCTGATAAAATTGAAATTAAACATATTGATGAAGTTAAACATGAATTTCAAGAATTATTAGGTTATTTTTTTAAATCTGAAGCTTCTTTTGAAGATATTGAAAAAGGTAATATGATTGATTATAATAATTGGCAAGATATTTTATCTAATACTTTAACAATGATTGAAGTTGAAGATATAAATGGTGATAAACCTATTGAGAAAGAATTATTGAGAACTTATAATAAAAATCAATTTTTATCTACTTTAATTCAAAATACTTTTAATGATTCTATTAGTAATAAATTAAATTTAGGAAATTCTGATATTTTTGAAATATTTCATAAACATATAAATATAATGGAAGATGTATTAGAGGAAAAAATATTTTCTAAAGAAAATTTTGATAAAAATAGAGCGAATTCTATTATAGAAGAATATTTTACGAAAATGTTAAAAGATTTGGGAGCTGTTTCTATTATTTATGATATTTCTTCTAATAGTGAAAAGTCTAATTTAGAAATGAAACCTAATATATCTAAGTGGTTAGAAGATTATGTTGAATTTGAATTTGATAAGCGCAAAGACAAAAATGATTATTCTGAAATATATATCAAACAAATTGGTCAAAACATTTCTGATATAAAAGAACATTTAGAACAGAATCTTGTATCTATAATGGATGATATAGATTATACTATGCATGTTGATAATTCTAAAATAAGAACTTCTTTTAAAGAACAAGAACATTTTGAAAAAGAAGAGTTAGTTAGTATGAAATTAAAAGAGTTTAATTATTTAAAGAATATTTATTATGAACTTAAAAATTTTTATGATAATTTTTCACATTCTTATATTGATAATGATTTATCTTCTGATATTGATGTTACATTTAAGACTAAACTTGGTTATTTAAATAGAGATTTATCTACTTTTGATACTGATTATAAAAAATTCCCTGATTATATTTCTTTTGATACTGATACTGAAGAAGATATGTTTGTTAAAAGTTGGTTAAATAGAATTAATAAAAATACTTTACAAGAGATTCAAAATTCTTCAAAATTATATACTGGTTTTAATTCTATGAATGAAGCTTTTTCTAATTTTGATAACTTAGATGATGCTTATGAGTTTGCTAAAAACACTGGCTTTAATGAAAAATTATTTGAGAGATATAAACATTTATTGACTTTTACTGATGATGTTAGAATGTCATTATTATTATCTTTTATTTCTAAAAGATTACAAAAACAATCAGGTAATAAAGATGAAATTCGTTTAAATACTTTTTTTCAAGAGAAGTTTTTAAGTTTTATATTTACTTCTGAATTAAAAGATTCTCATTTGAAAGAGTTTTTAAATGTTAGAATTATCGAAGAATTAAAAGAATATAATAAAAATTGTGTTCCTGATGAGAGAGTTGAACAATCTTTTCTTAATTATTATATTTCTGATTTACAAGATGATGTGCAACCTTTAATAGAAAATTTTGTTTCTGAAACAAAAAAACAAGTTTTTGATAAAAAATCATCTTCTAACATGAAATATAAGAAACCTGTTGATATTAATATTAAATTTTAATTAAACTTAAAGTTTTCTTAAATAATAAAATTAAAAAATATTTTAATTGATTAAAAATTTTTTTAAAGTTATAATTTATATGTTATTAAAAATAATACTTAAAATTAAAAAGGATTTTAGATGAAAACTTTAACAAAAACAACTTTACTTGGTGCTATGGCTTTACTTATTTCAAGTCAATTATCTGCGGCTGATGCTTCTATTGATGAAGGTAAAACTTTATATAAAAAATGTGCTGCTTGTCATGGACAAAATGGTGAAAGAAAAGCTATGGGAAAATCTAATATTATTAATGAATTAGATGAAGCTACTGTTGAACAACGATTAGCTGGTTATAAAGATGGTTCTTATGGTGGCTCTATGAAAGGTATTATGAAAGGTCAAGTCGCTAACTATAATGATACTCAAATCAAAAGTTTAGCAATGTATATCAGTTCTATAAAAAAAGATTAATCTTTTTAACCTCTTTTAAAAGAGGTTTTTTTGAAATCATTTATTATTTTGGCATTGTTGATATTAATTTTTGTATTAATAATGGTGGAACTCCTTCTCCAATAACTTGTCTTATTAAATTTTCTGTTGCCCATTCAGGTGGAGTCCAATCATCTGGTAATCCAGTTAGTATAAATATTTCTTTTAATGTTAATACTCTTGCATCTGAATATGTTCCATCTTCTTTTAATTTACCTGGATGAACATTATTTTGAGATGATATGGAACCATTTGCCATTGTTATTGTTGGTGCTGGTTTATCCCATTCTATTCTTTTATATGTCGTAGAATATCCTTTTATTCTTTCTCCATTTTCTTTAACTGGATAATATTTTTTATTATTTAATGCTGTTTTTCCTGTTGGAGTATTTTTCATAAATAATATATGCCTGTCATTATGTTTTTTTGCATAATGCCATTTTATTTCTGACTTTTCTCCACTTTCTAAACTTGGTAAATACCCTATTGCTTCTTTTACTGTTATTTTTTTTTCTTTTTTTGGAAATTCCCATTTTTTAATTTTTGATATTAAAAATATTGCTCTTTTTCTTGTTTGTGGTGTGCCATAGTCTGCTGTATCTATTATTTTATAATTTATTATATATCCTAATGGTTCTAATTCTTCTTTTATATAATCTATAATTAAAATTTTCTTCATGTTTTTTTCAACATATGTTTTTAAAATTCCTTTTACATTTTCTATTATTATATTTTTAGGTTGAATTAGTTTTATTGTTTCTACTACTTTTTTTATTAATGAGTTTCTTGGGTCATCTGGTATTAATTTTCCTGCTAAACTCATCCCTTGACAGGGTGGAGTAGCTATTAAAAAATCACATTTTTTTTTCTTTGCTTCTTTTATAATTTTATTAAAAGTTTCTTTTTCAGTTATATCTCCGTTTATCATATTTGTATTTGGATACATCTCTTTATAAAATTTAGCTCTTTTTTCTAATAGTTCATTTGCTACTTTTATTTCTATATTTGTTTCTTTTAAATATGTTTCTGCTATTCCAACATTTGAAAACAATGATATTCCATTAATACTCATATTTTTCTCTTTTTATTTTTATTATATAAATTTTTTTTAAGTTTTCTTTTGTTATACTTTTAAATTATTTTATATTGGATTATTAATGAATTATTTTCAATACACTTGTACTATCAATGATTCTGTTAATATAAATCATTTGTTAAATCAATATAATGATTTATATTTTAAAGATACTATATATAAACATTTGCTTTGTTCTGTTGATAATATTCAGTATTATCTTGAAAAAGACACGTCAGAACATTTTTATATTTTAAAAAATAATATAAAAACTGAAGTTGATGAACACTCTTATAATTCTTTTAATGGAATGCTTTTCCCAGTTGAATATTCTTATTCTTATTTTATAATTCAAAAGAAAATAAATAGTTTTTTTGAAATTGAAAATCAATCATTTTCTTTAACAAAAGATGTTTATTATTTTTTATATAATATATATAAAAATAAATTAGTTAAATCTTTTTTTTGTAATCATTTTTATATAAATTTTGAAGATGAAGATTTGGATATTTTTATATCTTTTGAAAATTCATCTAAATCTTATTCTTTTAATATTATTTCTGATGAAAAAATTTCTATTGAAAAATTTAATAGTTATTTAAGTAAATTTAGTTTATAATTTGGTTATATAATATTTAAAGGATATTTATTTTGAATACTTTTTCTAACTCTATTTATGAATTTTTAGAGATTTCTCCTCAAAATGAACTTGAGCTTGATTATTTAATAAAATTAAGTAAAAGACTTGGCTGTTTTGAAGAAGCTCAAAATCATATTTTTGAGTTCAACCCTCGTTTTGATGAAAATGGTCGTTCTCAATCTTTTGCTGCTTTTTATAAAGAAGCTTTACTAAGTGAAATTTTATGGTCTGTTTTGTATAAAATTGGAAAATATATTACTATCGGTGATTTAAGAGATTTTAACAATCCTTCTGAATTTAGAAATATTGATGAAGTATCAGAAGAAATGTGGGAAGATTTCGCAATGTTTTTTTACGATGAATTTTTAGATAATAGAGAAGATAGTAAATTAATTCATTTTTTCTTAACTACTGATTTGAGATTTTATACTTCTGAAATGATTGTATATAAAATGTGGGAAGAATTTTCAGAAGATTTTCTTTCTTATAATGATTAAAAAGGTTTAATTTAATGTTTAAAATTTTTATTTATTTTTTGGAATTTTTATTTAGAATAATTCCTCTAATTATATTATTTGGTATTTTTTATTTTATTTTTTCATTTTTCTTTGAAATTTTATTGTTCTTATTAATTATTATTGGTTTTTCATATTTTAGTTTTAACAGGGCATTCAAAGTCTCAAAAAGTAAAGAATTAGAAACTCTTTTATTACCTATTATTGAAAAATTAAAAATGTCTAATGACAATAGTTTATTAATTTCTATTGAAAAAGAATTTAAAGAAATTTGTAATCATTTTTTTCCATTTAATTTTTTATCTCGATGGATATTAAAAATAATATTAAATAATGCTTTAAAAGAAACTTTATTATTGAATGAAAATTTATATTCCGAACATAAAATAGATGAGGCTTTAGATATTTTTGATATAACATCTGTCGAATACGATACTATGTCTATTTCTGATATAAAGTCAAAATATAAACAATTATCTAAAATTTTTCATCCTGATAAACCTACTGGTAGTAATGAAAAAATGTCTAAATTAAACGAAGCAAAAGATATTTTATTATCTTGTAAATAATTATTAAAAATCACCAATAATTGGTGATTTAATTTATTTTTTTCTTCCTTTTAATAATAATTTGTTTTGAATTGAAAATGAATCCCAAGATTCTATTTTTTTATTTGTTTTCCTATCAAACATTTTATTTTTTAAATTTTTAACTAAATATTTACAATCAGCTAATTTTTTAATATTCTTTGCTTTTTCTAAACATTCTGTTATTTTAATTGATTTTTGAATATATATTTTTTTTAAGTTTTGAAATTCTTTATCATTATCTTTTGCATTTGCTATCGTTGTAATTATCAACATTAATATTATAATTAGATATTTATTCATTTTTTTCCTTTAATTTTTAATTTAAATGAGATTGTTAATTTTTTTACAATCCATTATATAATAATATTATAAAGACTTATTTGTTATTAATTTAAATTTAATATTAAATATGTTATTATTCCATTAATTAAAATATTAGGATAATTATTATGAATTATTTAAATGGAAAGCTTATTAGAGATAAATATATTGATATAATTGATAAAAAGGATTTAACTTTTTGTGAAAATGATGATACTTTAAAATTTTTATATTTATATAATAAAATTAATGAAGAATTAGGTGAATTAAAAGATACTGTTTTTAATGATGTTTATGAATTTGCTGATGTTATTGAATCTCTATATGCTATGGCAAAATTTCAAGGTATTTCTATTGAAGATATAAATCTTGCCAGAGAAAAAAAGAATTTAGATAAAGGTTCATTTAATTCTTTTCTTATTTTGAAAAATGTTTGATATATCTTCTTTTAAAATTGAATTAGAAAAATTTAAAATGATTTGTTCTACTTCAAATTCTTTTACTTCTATTGAAGTTAAAAGATTTAATAAATCTATTAGATTAATTTGGAGACGATTACTTAATTTTCCTACTGAACCAAGGAAAATTGATAATTTAATTAAAGATATTATATTCTTCTCGGAAATTTTAATTAAAAATGGAAACTTTCATAGCACACCTTTTTTGAAAAATAGAGAAGAAAAATTTTTTCTACAAATTAGTAATTTTAATTTGTCATTTAAGTAGATTTTAATTCAACTTATTGTATAATTTATTTAACAAAAAAAGAAAAGGATTATAAAATGTTAAATAAAATATACAAAACTAATGGTAAAAGACCTCTTTCACACATGAAACTTGACATCCTTTGGGAAAAACAAGGTTATAACGAAGGATATGATATTAGTCGTATTCAAGGACAAATGTGTGATTGTAAAAATGGAGGACATTTTGAATTACTTCCTTCCAATCATCCTGCTGTAATTGAAGGTGGAAAACTTTATATGGTTTGTAGAAAATGTGGTTGTTCTTCTCATCTTTAAGTTTTTTTTAATTTTATTTTTGATAAAATATTAATTAAGGTTTTGTTAATATCCTTAAAATATTAGCTGGTGTCGGACAAAAAAATTAATATAAAGGAATAAATTAATGAAAAGATTTATTACATTTGGTAGTATAGAACAATATAGTTCTATTGTTAAAAAAGTTAAACACACAGCACAATATGAAGGAATTGATGAAAATGGAAACCTTATCTATAATCGTCATAAAAAATATCCTATTATTGAAGCTATTGGAAGTGAAAAAATTCATGGAACTAATGCTGCAGTTTGTTATAGTATCCCTGATGGTTTTTGGGTTCAATCAAGAAAAAATATTATTACTCCTGAAAAAGATAATGCAGGTTGTGCTTTTCAAGCCTATAATCTTAAATCCGAATGGTTAAAAATTATTGAAGATTTAGCTGTTGAATATAATATTGACTTGAGTAAAGAGATTATTTCAGTTTACTTTGAATGGGCTGGTGGGAATATTCAAAAAAACTCTGCTTGTTCAGGTTTAGAAAAAAGAGCAATTATTTTTCAACATTTTAAAGTTTCTCCTATCGAACCTCAACATAATGCTTCTGGTGAAGAAATTTCTGCTCGATGGCTTGAAACTGCTGTTGATAACAGTACAGGTGATTTATTGGATGAAGAAGCTTTTAGATGGGTTGATAATATTAATAAAGATATTTATAATATTATGAATTTTCCTACTGTTACTGTTAAAATTGACTTTAATAATCCTAATGATTCTATCAATATTATGAAAGAATTAGTTCATCAAATTGAAAAAGAATCTCTTGTTGGTAAATTAATGGGACAAGAATGTAATATTGGTGAAGGATATGTGTTTACTTTTGAGTATAAAAATAGCATGTATCGTTTTAAAGTAAAAGGCGAAAAACATGCCAAAGGTTCTGGTAAAATAAAAACTCTCAAACCAGTAGATAAAGCTTTAGAAAACAAAAAAAGAAAATTTGTTAATGAAATTGCTTGTCAGGAATTTAGATTAGACCAAATGTTTACTGAAATTCAAAATAGTAAATATAATGGTGATATTATGCAAATGTCTCGTCAAGATATTGAGGATTACCTTAGACTTGTTTTTAATGATGTTATTAAGGAACATTCTAATGAAATGGCTTCCGAAGGTTTAGAACCAAAAATGGTTAATGGAATGATTAGTAAAGTAGCAAGTTCTTATTTTATTGATAGATTTGAAAAAGAACAAATGTAAGTTAAAAAAAATGTCAAATATCTCTTTTAAAGAACCTACATTATTAACCCCTTTATGCGAAGAACCTCCTTATATGAAAAATTTAGCTGAGGTTATTAAAGGGATTGATAATTTTGGAGATATTAGAGATACATCTCCTACTTTTTTAGATAATTTTGATGATTTTGATTTAATATATGAGGAAATTAAAATGGGTGTTAAATGTTGTTGTAGAAAAGATTGTGAAAATATTATGTGTGATATTTATTCTTCTGAAATAGGATATCTATGTTATAGTTGTTATTCTGAATTAAAAAAGACAAACCCACAATCATTAGAGGATGTTAAAAATTTTGTAGAAACTTCTGTTAATATTAACAAATATATTGATGAAAATGGAAAATTTCAATTAGATATGATATTTTCTTAAATTCCTTTTTATTTAAAAATTAATTTTTTATAATCTTCCTTGCCAATACAAGGAATTTTATGAAGATTATTTTTTACTTTTTACTTCTTTTTTAAATGCTGATTTTTATGGTTTTATTTTAAACAAAAAAAATAATCAGCCTATTATTAATGCTTCAATTAGTGATTCTACTCATACTGTTTTTTCTAATAAACAAGGTTTATTTTATTTAAAAAGTAATGAACAAATTGCTCATATTAAATCTTATGGATTTAAATCTTTTAAAATCAAAAACAATACTAATTACATGTATAATATTTATTCTATTGAACCCATTAAAATTAAATCTTTATATCTTACTTTTTGGGGGGCAAGTCCCAAGTCTAAAACTTTTAAAAAAATACTTAATATTTTAAAAAAGAAAAATTTAAATTCTATTGTTATAGATGTAAAAACGGAATATGGTTATACTTCTTATAAGACTTCTTTTAAACAGGGTAATTCTTATGGTATATGGTATAAGAGACCTATTAAAGATATTAAAAAATTTATTCAATTTATGAAAGATAACAATATATATACTATTGCTCGTATTGTTGTATTTAAGGATAATATTCAGGCTTCTCATAATTTTTCATATTCAATAAAGAATAAACATAATAAAAGTTGGTCGAATAGAGATAAGATGAAATGGGTAGACCCATTTTCTAATAAAGCACAAGAGTATACTTTGAATATTGCAGAAGATGCTGCTATAGCTGGTTTTGATGAAATAAATTATGATTATATTCGTTTTCCTGCTAAAAGAGGTCTAAAATATTTGAAACAATCTACTCGTTTTAATAGAGTTCAAGCAATTTCTTCTTTTTTATTAAAATCAAAAAAACGATTACTTAAATATGGTGTTTATACTTCTGTTAATACTTATGGAATTATTTTTAGAAATAAAAAGGATGATTCTCAAATTGGAAAAGAAATAGAAGAATTAAAAAAATATGTCAAAATCTTTAACACAAGAAGTAAAAGAAAGTAAAAATAAATCAAATGTGCAGCATTTTTAGTATCATAAACAAAATGTTCTTCTAATACACTTCTTTTTTCATTTCTATTTGTTTTCCATTCCCATAATTTTTTAATTTCATCTTGATGTGCTTTAAATTCATTTTTTTTAACTACTATTGTAAATAAAAAATATCCTATTTCTTTTGGGTCTTGTTTTTTTATCTCTAAACCTGTTTTAGATATAATTCCACCTTTGAATTTTTCATAATTTTCTGGTGGAGTAAAAATATTATATACACTTTCTCCTATTGTTCTAAATGCACATTTATACATTAAAAAATCTTTAACTGTTGGTTCTTTTATTTCAATACCTTTATTGTTTTCAATAGTCCCTACTGTTAATATTGATTCTTGTTTTGTATCTAATGGAATATTTTTTCCATTAACATGTTTAGCATTTATATAATCTATCATTAATGCTCTATGATATTTTTGTATATTTTTAATATTTTGGCAAAATTCTTTTTTAAAATCTTCCCATTCATAATTGTATTTTTTATTTTTTATTTTATTATATTCTTCTTGTGAAATCCCTGTTATATATGTAGCTAAATCTCCTGAAAAATTGTCTGAAATCCATTGAAAATTAATTTTTTTATTTTCATATGCTTTTTTTACTGCTTCTGTCACCTCTGTTATTTGTGGATATTTCCCAATCATTTTATAATGATTTTTCATTTTAGTCATTTGACTTAATCCATATTTTGAAAAACTTTCTTCTAATCTTTTTGATAAAAAATTTTTATTTTCTTTTAATAACATTTCTCCATATTTATTGATATATGTAATACTATCTTTATCTGTAAAAAATATATCTAAAATATTTGGATTATCATTTTGTGCCATTTTTATAAATGTTTCAATTTCATATAAAACAAAATCTTCATCTAATTTTATATTAATATTTAATTCTTCATTAATTTGATTTAAAATTTCTTTTCTTGATTTTTTATCTAATTTTGCTGGTTGAATTTCTTTTTTATAATTTTTTGATAAAGATATTTTATCTTCCATAGAAGCAATATATACTCCTTTATAATCACAATCACTTTCATAATCTTTTATAAATGGATGTTCTCCTTTTTCATAATGAGTATTATAAAATCTTGACCCTGATAATACAAATAAAATTAATTCATATTCTATTTCTTTATATATAAACTTCATTATTTACCCTTTATATTTCATAATAAAGGGATTATATCTTATATATCTTTAAATCTTGCTTTAATTATTATAAACAAGGTCCTTTTATTGATAATATTAATTTTTTTTCTATTTCATCATAAGTAGCATAATAACCATATCCTATATCATATCCTAATTCATAATAAACCCATTCATCCATATTCATTGGTTCTTCTAATAGATTTTCAATATGTATATCCAGCATTTCTGTTCCATTTTCACAATCACAGTCTTCTGTATCTATTCTCCAAACTTCTGATACTATATTATATTCTAATTCTTTTTTCATATTAGTTTATATGGTTTGCTTTTATAATGACATATGTATTTTTTATTATCTATTTTTATTTCTTTTTGTATATGAAAATGTCCAAAATGATTTTCTTTATATTTTAAAATTTCATCTACATATGATAAAAATTCTGATGTATGACATTTATATTTTAAATTATTTCCATAGTCATTATTATTTTTTGTAAAATAATTAACTATTTTGGAATTCACTGTATGTGATAATAAATAATCTACTTCTTTTTCTTTTTCTATTACATCTAAAGTTTTATTTATTTCTTTATTTGAAAGTGTTTCTTCTTCGAACCAATCTATTCCTTTTGTTCTTAATTCTTTATCTATTGATAATGCTCCGTTTATTACTAAAAAAGTTTTTCCTTCAATAGTATATATTTCACCTGTTATAGCAAAATAAATTGGTTTATAATTTGTTTCTAAAACTTTTACTCTTCCACCAAATTTTTCTTCTTCTGATAATTCATTATATAAGTACCAATTCTCGTGATTACCCATTATACAAAAGGTTGTATAATTTTGTTTTCCAAAAAAATCTCTATTTTCTATATCTTGTTTATATTTTTTTTCTTGTTCTGGAAAATACCTTAATATGCTTACATCTCCCATTATTATTAAAGTATCTTTTATTGTTAATTTTTCTTGTTCTGGAAAATGTTGTTGTTCTAAAAAAAATTTTTCATTTCTTGCATTTCCGTGAAAATCTCCAAATATATATATTGACATTTTTTTTCTCTTTTTCTTTTTATTTTAATATAAAAATACTTTTATCTTTCTTAAAATAAATTTTTAATTATGTTTTTTTGAATTATAATTATTTAAAATAATTCTTTTAAAGAAAAAATGAGAGGTATAATTTTAATGAATAAAGAAATAATTTTAGAAAATAATAAACCTATTATTAGTTCCACTGATAAAAAAGGACATATATTATATGTTAATGATTATTTTTGTGAAATAAGTGGTTTTACAGAAGATGAATTAATAGGAGCTAATCATAATATTATTAGACATCCTGATATGCCGAAGGCTATATTTTATTTAATGTGGAAATCTTTACTTAAAGATAAAAAAAATTTTAAAGGTGTTATTAAAAATAGAACAAAAAATGATGATTTTTATTGGGTTATTACTGATTTCTCTTTTGAAGATGTTGAAAATTTTACTATTTATTCGGCTACAAGAACAAAACCAAATTGTTTTTTAATTAAAAGAGTTTCTTATATATATAATAGAATGTTGGAAATTGAAAAAGAAAATCCAGAAGACCCTATACAAGCTCCTTTAAAATTTTTAAATGATGTTATACACGCTTCTGGTTATGAAGATTATAATTCATTTATTAATTATTTAACAGAAGAAACTTGTGTTTGTCATGGTAGTGGTGGTTGCTTTAAGGAAAGAGATAGAAAAAAAGAGAGTTAATAACTCTCTTTTTAATAATTAACTGTTTTACTTTTTTCTATACTATGAACATCATTTCCTTTATCTCCATAATGTATTGTTTTACTTTTTTCTATACTATGAACATCATTTCCTTTATCTCCATAATATACTGTTTTACTTTTTTTTATACTATGAACATCATTTCCTTTATCTCCATAATATACTGTTTTACTTTTTTTTATACTATGAACATCATTTCCTTCATCTCCATAATGTACTGTTTCTGCATTTAATGATGCAACTCCAATTATTCCTAAAAATATTAGAATACTTTTTCTCATTGTTAGTCCTTTTGTTTTTTTGGGATACAAATATTATAAATAAAATATTTTATTTTCATTTTTTATGAAAAATATAATTTTTTCATTATTTCTCTTATAATAATCATAATTTATATAAACATATTGAGGGGAATAAATGGCTTTAAAAATTAATAAAAAAATAATTTTTTATTCATTAGCTCCTATATCTTTAAGTTTCGCTCTTATTTCTGCAATGGGTTTTTATTCTGTTAAAAATTATGAAAACCTTGAAAAAGAAAAAGATACAATCTTACAAAATATAGATAGCATGAATATTTCTAATATTAATGATTTTAAAACTAAATTAATTAACAATGAAGTTTTATCAAAAGATAATAAGATTTTAGAAATTTTAAAAATTTATAATTCTACAAAACTTGAACGAAATATTATTAATGGTTTTACAAAAGAAACAAAACTCGATAGTGATTTACTTAAAACTTTACGATTTTTTGATATATATTCTAATTCTAATACTTTAAATGATAAAAATTTAAGTGATTTAAATTCTAAGATTATTTTAGAAAGAATTAATATTATAAGTTCTTTATTAAAACAAGAAGGTATTAATAAGGATAATTATTTAAGTTTAACATCTAAAAAATTAGATTTACTTAAATCTAAATATAAGAAAACTCAAAAAGAATATATTTCAGAAATAGATGAAGATTTGTTATTTTATAAAATCTTATTTGGTATATTATTACTTATTTCTATTGTTTTAATAGGAATTATTAGAAATCTTGGTTCCTTTGTACAATTTTTTGAAAAATTTCTTGATGAAATATCAGTTATTAACCAACATGCTGGTTCTTTTATTGATACAAAAATAAATTATGATGTATTTACTGAAAATGGTTTAAAGCGTTCTATTAAAAATATGGAATATATAATGGAAAATATGAGTATTAATGAAATAAATGCTCATAATTCTAATCAAGCCAAATCTGAATTCTTAGCAAATATGTCACATGAAATTAGAACACCATTAAATGGTATTGTTGGTTTTACTGATTTATTAAGAAGTTCTGACCCTACTGATGAGCAATTAGAATTTATTGAAATTATTGAAAATAGTGCTGAATCTTTAGTTGATTTAATTAATGGAATTCTTGATTTATCTAAAATTGAAAGTAATAAAATTGAAATTGAAAATATTTCTTTTAATCCAATGGAAGTATTTTCAAATGCTGTTGAAGTTTATGCAGTTAAAGCATCTTCAAAAAATATTGATTTAAGTTTATATATAGACCCTGTTTTAAATAATCATTTTATTGGAGACCCTACTAAACTTAAAGAAGTAGTTATTAATTTAATAAGTAATGCTGTTAAATTCACTCCTGAAAAAGGAACAATAGATGTTCATATTACTTCTGTAAAAGGTGTTGGTAAAGATAAACAAAGACTTAAAGTATCTGTATCAGACAGTGGTATTGGTATTCCTCCTGAAAAAACAGGTAGAATATTTGAAGCATTTTCACAAGCGGACAATTCAACAACAAGAAAATTTGGTGGAACAGGTCTTGGTTTAACTATTTCTTATAAATTCATTGAATTAATGGGTGAAAAATTACAAGTTAAAAGTCCAGGAGAAGGTAAAGGTTCTACATTCTTCTTTGAAATTGATTTAAAAAATGACTATACTAATGAATTAAAAGAATATAAAGATATTTGTAATGGTATGAATGTAGCTGTATTAGATAAAGTTTTAGTTGGTGAAAAAAGACTTTCTTATATCTATTTACTTAAATATTTAGAATATTTCGGTTTTAATATAGTTCATATTAACAGTTATTCTGATTTTAGAATTAAATATAAAAAAGAAAAACATATTCCTATTACATTTATTAATTTTTCTGATTTAAGTCCAGAAGAAATTAAGAATTTTGATAAAGCATCAGATACTTTTGATAAATTCTCTTTAAATTTGATACTTAAATCAATTAATAAAATAACAGCTGATAATTTGAATCTTCAAAATTCAAAATATATTTATGAACCTTTAAATTTCAATAAGGTATTAAAAAGTGTTTTAGCTTTAGATGGTGTTATAGACCCTAATGAAAACAAAGAAGCTGAAACTGCTGAAAACAAAGAAGTTGAAACTGCTGAAAACAAAGAAGCTGAAACTGCTGAAAACAAAGAAGCTGAAACTATTGTTGAAAGAAAAACAGGAGTCATACCTCATAATTTACGTGATTTAAATATTTTAGTAGCAGAAGACAATACTACTAATCAAAAATTAATTGCTAAACTATTATCTGTTTTAGGATGTACTACTGAATTTGCTAATAATGGTCGTGAAGCTGTTGAATTAGCACAAAAAGGTACTTATAATATTATATTAATGGATATAAATATGCCTATTATGACTGGTTCCGAAGCTTTAAAAGAAATTAGAGACATTGATGAAATTAAAGATATTACGATTATTGCTTTAACAGCCAATGCATTAGCTGGTGATAAGGAAAGATTTTTAGAAGAAGGATTTGATGGTTATTTAACTAAACCTTTGAAGAAAGCTGAATTAATTGCTGTTTTGGAAGACAGACTTGATAAGGAGTAATTAATGAGCACTATTTTAAATGTTGATGATAATATGGTTAATAGAAAATTAGTTGGAACTTATTTAAAAAGGTCTAAAATGTTTGACACTATCTTAGAAGCAGAAGATGGTGACATCGCTTTAGAAATTATTAATCAAAATCCAAATATTGATGTTCTTTTATTAGATATTTATATGCCAAAAATGAATGGATTTGAAGTTTTAAATTCTTTAAAAGAAAAAAATATTGATATTTATACTATTGTATTATCTACTGATGATACACAAGACGAAGTTGTTTTAGATTTAGGTGCTAAGATGTTTTTGTCAAAGCCAGTCAAAGAAGCAGAATTAATTTCTGTATTAGAAAAATTAAATTTAAATTAAAAAAAAAGGAGATAACAAATGGGTTTATTAAATAGTTTATTTGGAAACAAATCAGAGGAAAAAAAGGAAGTTGGTAAAACAATTAATGGAGTTAGATATAAAGATGATTTAATTGATTTACTTTTAGAAGACCATAATTCATTATTTGAAATTTATGGAAATATTATGGAGCAATTAGAAAAAGATGATTTTAATGGAATTTATGACAATCTTCATTTATTTAAATCAGAACTTAATATGCATATTTATATAGAAAACACACAATTATATACTTATGTTAAAAATTATTTTGATTCTGATATTTCTCAGTTAAAATTTATTGAACAAGTTCAACAAGATATGGATGGTATTGCAGAAGCAGTTGGAACATTTATTGATAAATGGGTTGATATTTCTATTTCTCCTGAAAACAAAGATGAATTTAAAGCAGAATTAGAAGGTATTGGTAAAGTTTTAACGAAAAGAACAAAAATGGAAGAAAGTCGTTTATATACTTTATACCAAAACTAATAAAATTTAAGGCTTTTAATATGAGAAAAAAACTATTATTCTTAGGATTATTTTTAGTTAGTAATTCAATATTGGCTAATACTGATATTAATATTACATCTAATGACAAAGAAAATCTTTATCATTTAAGTGCTAAAAGTATTCCTGAATTATTATCACAAATAGATACAAAATTTGTATCTTCTAAATATAAAATTAAAATTAAAAAAGTTAATGGATTATATAAAATATCTTCTATTAAGATAAGTGATAAAAATAAAATTAAAAATCTTCAATTAGAAATTGAGAAATTAGAAAAAAAGAAAAATGATTTAAATTCTGAATTAAATATTCTAAGCTCAGAACTCAATAAAATTCAAGATAATAATTTACAACTAAATTCTGAAATTGTTGATTTAACACATAAAAAAGAAGATTTAAATGCTTCTATTTCTGATTTAAAATTACAACAGGATGATTTAATAAATACTAATAATTTATTGCTTTCTAAAAATGAAAAAAGTGATTTAGAACTTAAA